>OFGE01001450.1_pt1 | contig 20722 bp, 22 predicted proteins | sample 1521681 | NCBI WGS metagenome assembly OFGE01 (sample SAMEA3504093, study PRJEB24116) | mouse gut metagenome | biome: mouse gut; feature: mouse-associated habitat; material: faeces | place: Denmark | collected 2011
TTGAGATTGAGGCGCAAGAATTGGATGACAAAGTGGTTCAAAATTTAATAAATAAAAATGCTGTGGCAATTTTGATGCCTTATCTCAGAAGTGAGCTCACTTTATTGACAGCGCAACCCGATACAGATAGCGTAGTGTTACCACCTTTTAATATTAATAAGATGTTTAAAAATTAACATGAGCTAAAAAATCGGTAGCGGTCATGATCTATCGTACCCTTTTTGCCTTCGGTACTCCCTGGCGATCTTCATCCCCTCCGCGATCTCGCATGCCTGAGCATAATAATAATTCACCGCGCTTTCCAGGACATTTCTCCGCTTTCCTTCTAAATAAGTCCCGGCTAAGCGCCACTTCTCTCAGATACGGCTGTTTCATCCCGTCAGCCAGGATATAATTCTCCTGGCTGTCAAGATCCACAACCAATTGCGGCGAATCTCCAATAATCAGCCGATTCCCCTCCTGCCATACCTCAATCTTTCTGCTTCCCATCTGATCACCTTACCAATACATCTTCCTTTTCCATATCTTTTTCCCTTGCCGAAATGCTCTCAGGTATTCTAACTTCTGCCCGATCGTATGCGATATCGCTTCCGCACGCTCAACCGGCATATCCGTATATTTCTCAAACATTTCTCCTGCCTCCTGCGGGAAATCCTCAAGCAGATCCATGCAGAACAGATCCATATGCTCAACATACCGAAGCATATCAACTTCTCTCTTACAAAATGAACTCACCGCAATCTCCAACAGGTTTTGACCAGACGGAATCATCTCACTATTATAAAACAGAGAAATGCCCGTATCAAAAATCGGCGCCATTGCGATTAACGAATGCCTTGCCGGACCACTTCTTCCCTCATCCCATAACAGACTGCCTGCCGGATAATCGCCTCATAATCCGAAACACTGTTCGGCACTTTATGATCCCTGATCAGTTGATATGCCGATACAAACTCATATTTTACAGAAGTGAACAGCGGGTTAAGCGAACATGGATATTCAACGATCACTCGCAAATAACACTTTCGTGTTATTCACTTGCAATTGGCTTAAAATCACTGGCAGGATGCTTGCATAGCGGACAGATAAAGTCTTCCGGCAGAACATCTCCTTCGTAGACATATCCACACACCGTACAGACGAATCCCTTCTTCTTTCCATCTGTCTTAGGCGCCGCCTTAATATTCTTCTGATAATAACTGTAAGTCACGGACTCTCCGCCAGACAAGACACCGGCATCCGTTACTTCTGCCAGAAACAGTGTATGGGTGCCAAGATCCGTTGCAGAGATCACCTTTGCAGAAATATAGGCATTGCATTCTTCCGCAATATATACAATCCCATTCTCCGCTCTTTGGAATGCGATCTCTTCTAACTTGTCAACATTCGCACCGCTTTGGAATCCCCAGTGCTTATAAGTATCAAACTTTGAATCCTCTGTAAGGACAGAGACATTGAAAGATCCTGTTCTCTGGATCATATCATGGGTGTAATTCTTCTTGTTCACGGCAACCGTGATCCTATTCGGCTCCGTCGTAACCTGGGTTACCGTATTCACGATACAGCCGTTGTCCTTCTCCCCTTCTCTTGCTGTCAGGATAAACAGTCCATAGGTTAGCTTATACATTGCTTTTTTGTCCATCTTTTCTTCCTCCTACATATGGGCGCCTCATTAACACCTCGAATTACTAAAAGTATACATAAATATTCCCCAAATAACAATATGCAAAACAACTAAACCACAGCTTCTATGAGTAGCTTCTCTCCTAATTGGATTCTTCTTACTCCGATCTGTTTATTCTTATGTCTCATATGTCCCATCCTCTATTCCTTCAAAACTAATGGAAAACACGGCATAGTCCGCAGATAACTTCTCCGCCAGAAGATGCAGCATCGTCGTCTTGCCATATTGGCGCGCTCTGTTGATCACAAAGTATCCCCCCTGCCAATCAACGCCTTCGTCTCTTCCAGTCTGCCTTTCATATCTACCATGTAGTGTTCTTCACGATAACATAATCCCGCCGTATTAAAACGCTTACACATATTTGCCACACTCCTTGCCGTGCAAATCAATAGAACCAAACTATTTATCAGATAGTATAACAATTTTAAAAAGGGGATTCAATGACAAACTGCCAAATCATCCCCTGTTGTTCTCTGTCTGTATTCTTCTTTAGATATTTTGTCCCCAGATTATGTAATCAATTTTCTTAGTGTCACTGAGCCATGAATATCCGGGTAACATCTCGTCAAATATTCTGATATTCTCCTTCGCTTCTGCCGTCTTAAGATATTCTTTGTACCAGCCTTCTATCTTTCCGTAAATCTCAATAATCGAATCCTGCCTGTCGCTGTCGCTTTTACCCACAGGTTTCAGTCCAAGGAATTTTAAGACCCTGCTGTCCCAAATCGACTTATCTGGATTCAGCGTTGCCAACATCTTACTGGCAAAAGACGCTTCTGTCATATCTGTAGAAATATAGATATTGCAAAGAATATTTTCAAAAGTCACCTCTTCTTTGCTCTTATTTCTTTCTAATATCTGATAGTATTTCTCACGCCACGTTTGATCACGCCTGACTCTGCATCAATAATCTATGTTATATTTTTGTTCTTGTTCCGTTTCCTTTTTGCTTATGTATGTATAGTGCGTATAACTACATATTATTTTCTACGAATAATATCAAATAATATTTCACATCTGTCTGTTTTTCTAAGTCGCCAATATAAATAAAATTGTTCCTTTAGCATTATAAAAGATTGTTTACTTATTATAAGATTTAAAGAGTAGTCAAATATTTCATAAAATTCTGTTTATTTTCAAATGTAGTCATTGTAGGTCTGCCGAGATCTTTTCTCGCGCCAATAGCACATTTTACTTCAATCAAACTTAATTCATTTTTTAATTTGGCATTTTTTAATTCCACATCCAAATCTTCGAATGTATCAACACATACCACATTAGGATATCCACAAGCTTTAGCAATTCCAGCAAAATCAATTTGACTCGCAACTGTAGGCATTCCTCCAACCGTCTCATGTGCTTCATTGTTAATAATAATATGAATAACGTTGCAAGGTTTGTTTGCTCCCATTACAGCCAATGAACCCATATGCATAAGGACTGATGCATCTCCGTCTATACACCAAACTTTAATTCCAGATCTGTTCAAAGCTACACCCAACGCAATAGAAGAACAATGTCCCATTGAACCCACAGTCAAAAAATCGTATTTATGACTCTGTCCATTAGCACTACGAATCTCATATAGCTCACGACTCGCTTTACCCGTTGTAGATACAATTAAATCTTTATCCGAAACCTTAACAATATGTTTAATCACTTCTTCACGCATCATTACATTTTTATTTTTATATTTTACTTCTTTTGCATATGTAAGTGCCCCTTTTCTAACAACAAAAGCCACCGCTTTTCCCTTCAAAAGAATTGATTTAAATCTCTTCATAGTCATTTCTATTTCTTCACAAATAGTATTTTGATCTATAATAAAAGTCTCAATATCCATCTCTTTAAGTAAATTTAATGTAACTTCTCCTTGATACAAATGTTGTGGTTCATCTGGAATTCCTGGTTCTCCACGCCATCCTATTATAAAAATGACCGGTATTCCATAAACTCTATCATTTAACAGTGATGCAACCGGATTAATTATATTTCCTTCTCCTGAATTCTGCATATACACAACAGGGACTTTTCCGGTTGCAAGGTGATATCCAGCAGCTAGTGCCGTACAATTTCCTTCATTTGCAGCAATCATATGATGCTTAGGATCAATACCATAAATACTCATCAAATAATCGCATAAAGGTTTTAACTGAGAATCTGGTACTCCCGTAAAAAAATCTGCTCCTATAACATCCATCAATTTTTCTATCTGCATTTGCTTCCTCCCTTTATGGTTCATACCTTATGCTTCAAACTCTACTAAAGTAATCTACATAATAAATTGTCTTACTCGAATAACTCCTTCTAATTTGCAGAGTTCCGCTATAACACTCGATGGTATTTCATAAACCAAATTTGAAATGAAGCATGCATATCCTTCTCTTTCTTTACTGACAAAACCATCTAAAATGATATCATTACTTTTGAAGATTTTCATAATATCAGAAAGATTTTTATATTCATTTTTATAAAGAAGTAATACATGCATTTTCATTTTATCAATATTTGTTCCTATCATTGGATAATTAACAGAATTAGTAATATTTCCATAATCAAGATACTCTTGCATCTGCTTAACAGCCATAATAGCACAATTATCTTCTGCTTCTATTGTTGAAGCTCCAATATGAGGTAATATAATTGCATTTTTCAATGAAGCATTCAATGGATTAGGGAAATCAGATATATATTTTGCAACTTTTCCAGATTCTAATCCATTTTTCATCGCATTTTCATCTACAAGAATATCCCGAGCAAAATTCAAAATATTAACTCCTTCTTTCATTTTTAATATTGCTTCTTCATTGATTATACCTTTCGTTAGATCCGTCACAGGAGTATGAATTGTAATAAAATCACTTTTTTCATATATACAATTTATATCATCTACATAACAAATATATGGATTAGCATTCCAATCTGACTTTGACAAAATATAAGGATCATATCCCAAAACTTCCATTCCTAATGCAATTGCAGCATCTGCAACCTTCATTCCAATTGCACCCAACCCGATAATTCCTAATATTTTTCCCTTTATTTCATTCCCCACAAATGCTCTTTTTATCCGTTCACTTTCTTTTGAAATAGCAATATTACTTGAATTAGCTCTGACCCACTCATTTGCACCAATGATATCTCTAGATGCAAGAAAAAGAGCTGCTAACACTAATTCTTTTACCGAATTTGCATTTGCACCCGGAGTATTAAACACAACAATCCCTTGCTCAGCACATTGCTTTAATGGAATATTATTAACTCCTGCTCCAACACGCACAATAGCCTTAAGTCTTGCCGGAAAATTCATTTCCCTCATATTCGATGAACGTACCAATACTCCATCCGCCTCATCAATAGAATCAACTAAATTATATCCCTGTCTAAAACAATTCGTTCCAGATTTACTAATATAATCCAAACAAAATATATTTCTATTCTTCATGAGATATCCCAACACTCTATACTTACTTCCTACTAAGTTCTATTATTTTTTACTTTGATTCAATTGCGGAATTATAATCTGATTTATGATAAACTCTGCTGTCGCCTCTATATTTTCATACGAAACAACCTTTGGCAACTCTACACTAAAAGCTTTAATACTTTTTTGAATCAGTGCATCTGAATAATATAATTTCCCATCCCTTATATTTTCAATTCCATCTAAATTCATTGACGTTCGATTTGCTCTATCCATTTCTTCAAACGTAAATACTGACTCATCAATCCAGGCATCTAACATTCCATTTTTATATCCTATCATAACCGGATATCCTCCTATATTTCCAAACGCACCTGGTGTATATATCCTTTGATCATTTTTACTTCTTATTGTATCAATAATTGCCATAATAATTTGATAATTACTAGAAGCATTCATCATATTCCTTTGCGTATTCACGGGCATCGAAATATTACATGCAGAAAAAATTGTATCTTGAGGAATAATCTTTTCTTCTCCTTTATAATATACTTTTAGTGGAAGTTCCACCCCTTCTGCTTGTCCCTCTTTACTAATACAAACATCATGAAAATGTCCTGCTGCAAACATAACATCAACATTCCAAAAATCATCAACACAAAGCACCTTAGCGACTGCATATTTTATTCGTGGGATCAAATGATTCAAATTACCTGATCCAAAATCCGGATATGCTTTATTAGCACTTTTCAACCATGCAATTGTTGCATCTGGATAAGACGTAGTTATAACAATCGCATCTGTATCCGCCATATCGCATGCTTCCATTATATTTTTAGTTAAACGGATAGCCAGAGGACTCCAAATACCATACGCCCTAACATTTTCCCATGAGATACTTCCGTACTTTAGTCCTGAATAAGCTCTACTTGAATTCACTATAAAATCCGGTTTGTATTTCTCTATAACCTCTTTAACCGATTCAATAATATTCAAATCAATTCCCGATTCAATTACTATTTGGGATTTGTTTAATTGACGAATCATGCCAGCAATTTTAACAATATTTACATTTTTTTCAATCTTATCATGATCTCTTCCTACTACTACAACTTGAATTTTAGGATCATTTCTACTAATAATATAATCCAGAAGATATGTCCCAACACTTCCAAGACCAATAATCATAATCACAATTTTCCCACCATTTACATGCTTCTCAACCACTTGCAATCGTTCTTTTAATGACTTCATTTTTCTTCCTCCCAATATATCTTTATTTTTTTATAATCCTCTCTTGTATTACAATTAATCCATCTTTTTAATCCTAAAATCATTATTTCATTTTGTTTAATACGATTAATATACTCTTGAACAATTTCTAAATTTGTTCCTGATTTATCCGTATCACCAAAAATCATATTGGACTCTTTTAATGCTCTGACATTTCGAAATTTCCAACATTGTCCAGAATTAAAAAGTGCAGAAAAATCATCTTCTATTTTTAACAATCCATGAGAAGAATTGAAAGAATATCTATAATTTCCATCCGCTTTTTTATAAAATATTACAGCTTTATTTGCGTAAATTGGATCGTAGTTATATGTGAGAACTGATGTTTCCGCACACACTACTTTTGCAAAAGATTTTTTATCTATATCAAGATCCCCTTCAATAAACAAAACTTCTTCTAAATCCGAATACTCAAATGCCTTTTGTAACCCTAAATATAGACTATATCCCGAATTCAATTCTCTATATTTTTCATTAAAAATCAATTTAATCTTCTGTCGCAATGCCTGTTCAATTCTATAATCAACATATTTTCGTAAGTCTTCAAACTTATATCCACCCACTATTATAATCTGATCTGCATATATACATTTATTTAATATATGATATAAAAGTGTATCTTCAACACTCCCCTCTGAATAAATTGCTTTCAAGCATTTATTTTCATTTTCAATTTCTTCGTTAAATCTACTAGAAATTCCTGCCACAGTAATAATTGCTACTTTCATATTTCATTCCAACTTTCACGTTTTAAAATAATAAATCTTAACGAAAGACTTTCTTACATCTATTTCGCAATTTCCAATACATTCATCCAACCCCTTATTTAAATCCACCACAGGTTTCCAGCCTGTTCTAAGTCTAATTTTTTCTGTTGAAAGAAGCCGTCTTTCAGGATCTGACTCTCTATATCCTTGGAACTCAATACATGGTGTTTCTATTTTCATCTTTTTAGCACACAATTTTACAAGATCAATCATAGATATTTCTTCATCTGTAGAAACATTATAAATCGTACCGTCGAGAGCATTATCAGTATTGACTAATGCTAGTACGGCACTACAACTGTCATAATTGTTTAAAAATGTCCTTCGATTCTTTTTACTATTTTCAAGAAGTGTTACTTTTCCATTGTTTCTCAAACTACTTATAATAAATGGAATAATATGTTTTGGATATCTTTCGTTTTTACTATATACATTTGCAAATCGGATAGAACACCCTTTTATTTTTCCAGAGTCAACCACATCCTTTAGGAAAAATTCTGTCAAAAGTTTTCCCGTTGCATAGCTCGTCCTCTGACTATGTTCTGCAATTGCCATAGTAATATATTCACTTTCTTTCACGCCTCCCTTTTCATTCCATGAATTCATGGAATATACTTCTGACGTAGAACAATTAATAAATTTTTCAGCACCCACTTCTATTGCCTGTTCTAAAAAATGTTTCATTCCTACGACATTTGTCTCATAGGTTTCATATACATGATAAAAATGTTCTGTATGAACCACAGCTGCACAATTAATATAGACAACCTCATCAAAATCTTTCATGATTTTCTTCACATTATTTTTAAATTTTTTCATTTGTTCATAATTATTTAAGTCATATTCAAAAAATGTAAAACGAGGATCATCTAATTGCTCTTTGACTGTTTCAATGGACGACGCGTAGAAATTATCAAATCCCAAAATACAATTTTCGCTTTCTTTATCCACAAGAATCTGATTAACCAACTCACTTCCAGTCATTCCTGTAACACCACTTACTGCATATAATGTCTTCATCTTCACCCCACCTAATATTTATCTAATTTTAAACACCGTTCTTTAATCTGTCACGATAAAAATTATCAATGTCCCCTCTATATAGAGACATCGCTTTATCCACTTCATAAGAAATTGATCTTAAACTAACCGATAGTGTATCTATATCTATAAGCGCATATTGAGCTTGCGAATGATGATTTCTTGGCTGTCCCACAGATCCTGGATTGATAAACTTAACCGCATGCTTATTCCTCATTTTTATATTATCTGAATCGTAAAACTTAGTAAAAACATGCGAGTAATGTGAATGACCAGAAAAAACAATATCATATTTTGAATAATCTCCACATACATCATCTGGAAAAATTGATTTCCAATAACTATTCTCTAATGATCCATGTACAGCCAAACAACTCTTTTCATTCAAAAAAAACTCAAAAACCCCCTCATGCCTCAATGACGTATCAAGATATCTTTTTGTTTTCTCATTTAATATTGACGCTGTATATCTTGCTGAATCTATTCCTCGACTCGATGAAAAATTTGTAAAATCAGAAGTCATAATTGCTCGTTCGTGATTCCCCCAAATACTGCACACTATTTTATAATCAAATCTATTCTCAAGAAAATTTACCACTTCATTTGACTGCATACCATAATCAATTAAATCTCCCAGCAAAATAACCCCACGTATTTCAAAACTCTTCATATCCTTATATATTTTTTCCAGAGCATACAAATTACCATGTATGTCTGACAAAACCGCATATAATGACATACTATCCTCCACTAAATTTTATCAATCAATGTTATAATATCTTTAAATGGCATTAAATATTCATCTGCTTCCTGTGCCCTGTGACATCTGAGAATTTCTTTTGCTGTAGCTTGCATTGCCGGAACAGCAGCTCGCATTAATTGATTTGCATATATAACTACATTTACTCCATGTTGCACCAGTTTATCTTCTGTAACTGAGCTATATGAAGTTGGTACAACAATCAAAGGTGTTTTTTTATCTTCTTTTCTAAATCTATCACAAAATTCCAATATTTCTGCTGGATCTTTTTTTCGACTATGAATCATAATTCCATCTGCACCTGCGTCGCGAAATGCAAATGCACGAAATAATGCATCCTCCATTCCACGTTCAAGTATAAGCGATTCAACACGAGCAATAATCATAAAGTCTTCTGATAATTGAGCTTTCTTTCCAGCAGCAATTTTTTCACTAAAATTTTCTACTGAATCTTGTGTTTGTTCCACTTCTGTCCCAAATAAACTATTCTTTTTAAGACCCGTTTTATCCTCGATAATGATTGCTGAAACGCCCATACGTTCAAGTGATCTAACCGTATACACAAAATGTTCTGTTAACCCACCTGTATCCCCATCAAAAATAATTGGTTTTGTAGTAATAAGTCATATCTATAAGCTCAATATCTGGTTTCCCTTTATCTGTTGAATCACATAAGGAAGAAATCCACATCGCATCAAACTGGTCAATTATTTCACCTTCTGCAACTATTGTCTTTTCTGCTATAAGACCAGTTAAACCACTGTGTACTTCAATTGTTTTCACAATAGGAAGTAGATTGATCAATTTTTTCAGTCTTCCTCTTCTAAAATCCGGCATAGCCAGTTTTTCCTGCATTTGCTTATCAATCTTCTGTATAACAGGATTTATCGTGTATGGAATCTCAATCAACTTACCGCCATACTTTGAGAGAAGATCTAATATATTATTTCTAATTTCTTTCATTCCTGGTTCATTCCAATTATCACCGTGTATAATGTAATCTGGTCGAAGTGATTTTATAACATCATCATACATTATACTTTTCTGAACAACAACCTCTGAAATATCTTCTAAATTTTCAATCATCTTAACACGCTCTTCTGTTGTTTTAACCGGAAAGCGATTATAACGGATCATCTCTGAATCACAAAGTACACCTACTATAACCTCTCCTAATCTTTTCGCTTCATTAAGAATATTTATATGTCCTTCATGAATAATATCTGTACAAAAACATGTATATACTTTCTTCATAAACACCTCATTAATTATCTGCTTGTTTTACAAGCCAAATTTCCTTTTTATCAGATTCAATTAAATACTATTTTATAAATCATCTAGAATCATCAAACATTTTTGATCCATCAGCTATATGTTCAAATGGAAATGGGTATAAATATTCCGATAATTCCTGTTCCAGAATATTAATTTCATTCTCCCATTCAGGATGTCCTATAAATACCTGTGTATTATTAATTGATCTTTCTGGTTGGAAAAATTTATACATTTCTGTATGTTCAAATTCCTTTAATCCACAATGCACTTCGATTGTTCGAACAGTATCTTCATAATTATATATAAGGTCTTCAAACCATATATTCAAAATTCTGGAATCCTGTGTGTGAATAATATTCTGATTCATATGTATCCAATAGTCAATAAACTCATTTAAATCTGTAGGATACATTCTACTACAATGCATTTTGGGCCACAAATACTTATTTAAAATGTATATATCTCTTATATCACGACGAACCACAATTACTCTAAATTTTTCATCAAAATAATTAGCAATTCGATGTAAATTATGACACAATACTAATCTATCAAAAATGACATTTTCATGAATATTATCCTCAAATAATTTCATATACGCTGAAACAAACTTCTTCCCCGCAGAATAAAATTCTTCTTTACTTGGAAAACACACACACATCCTTTTTTCTTTTGGTCTTATTACATATAACCTTCCCCATTTGTAAATTTTTCTATGTTGTATAAGTCTAGCTCCTAATTGTATAACAAGTTTTATGAAAGAGAATTTTACACATTTATACCTTCCATAATATGTACTCGGAATCTCATAAGTTGGCAACTCATCCAAAAAGGATTCAACAATTTTTTCAAATTTTTCAGAAAACAAATCCTTATATGATCCAAACCAACCAAAATTATTGTCATTGAGCCTTTTTATTTCTTGTTTAAATGTCAAAAGCGCTTCATCAGAACGATGGATATCATTTCCGAAAATCAATTTATCTTCAAGATCAAACAAGCCACCTGGTGTATAAAATGCGGTGTGTTCGTATAATCGAGCTTCACTAAACCCTGAAAAATTGCAGGAATACTCTTCCAACAAATCAATCACAGCAGAAGAACCTGCTCCAAAAAATGCTGTAACTGCGAAATTCATAATTATCCTCCCAAACTATTATTCATAATATGTTACATATTCCATCAATTTCAAATGATAAATTAATCATCTCAAACTACTTAACATAATATCCCTCTTCTTGAACCTTCTTTATATCACATTTTAAAATATTGTCGAATATCTCAATATATCTCTTTCATTCACTTTTTCTTAATCGAATCCATATAACCTCAAAAACACCTGCCAACACCTTATGATATAAAATAATAATTCCAACCAATAATATGCTTAACACTGCATAAATCGCTACATTATTTTCTTCAAACGCTAAAACAAAAAAACTCTGTACCAGCAATATAAAATACGCTATGCCATCTCGTTTGATATGAATTTCCAATTTCATATATTTTTGTGCATAATAAATCCGTATGATCCAGACAATCAAATAAGCTACGGCTGTGGCAATCGCTGCACCTAAAGCTCCAAAAAGAGGAACTAACAAAACATTCAATACAATATTGGCAGCTGCACCGATCATTGTGGATCTCGCAGAACTTTTTGCTTGTTTCACAGCCGAAAATATTCCACCTAAATAACCAGACATTGCACCAAATACAATAGCAATCAATAAAAACGGTACATATCTCCATGCTACATAAAACTCTTTTGCATATAAAAATTTAGCCAATGGTCGATCCGCCACAATCAAAACTGAACACATAATGACCATTAAAGCACTGTACTGGTTATATACATTTGAAAAAAAACCCTCTCCGTCCTCCTCATCATACTCTTGTACAGCTGAAAGCACCCATGCCTGATTAAATATGGATTGAAGAATATTTAAAATCAGCGGAATCTTAGATGCAACGGAATATATCCCATTTTCAGCAATTCCACAAAACCATACCACCACATAACGGTCAGACATACTATTAATCCACCATGAAACACTGTTGGCAATCATTGGCTTTCCATAAGATAACATTTCCTGTTTTAACTGAATATCTCTCTCCCGCGGACGATAAAACTCCCAATATCGAATCCTGACCAGTAGATAAATACTTTGAATCAGAGTTCCCAGTATAGTAGCTATAAAATACCCCGTCAATCCTAAGGATAAATATACCAAACACACAATGTTCGATACAATAACTATCACTGTTGTAATAATACTGGAGATTGCCACATCGGTCATCATTCCCAAACCTCTTGCAAAACAAAACACAATCCCAGACAAAGCATTTACCACATAGAAAAGAAAAAAGAATATCATTTGGCTATTTGTGAGCGGTACAATTCTGAATAACTTGTTCAATATTAACACTGTCAATACAATAATATAACTTTTCATCAAATACTCTATCCCAATAGTAAATACATGACTACGATCCACCCCCCGTTCCATTGCAAACCGCATCACGGGTTCTTCAATATTAAACGTAAGGATAGGAATCAACAACAAAACTGTAGTGCTAACCATATCGTAGACACCATATTCACTAGCAGTCAGAATATTTGTATATAAAGGTATTAGAAAAAAACTTAGTATTTTTGATGCAAAGTTACTCAGTGTCAGCACACCGATATTCTTTACCAAATAGTAATATTTGTTATTTCCCATACATTATCCTTTTTTACCCCATATATCATAAGCCTTTACCAAATAATAGTAACCTGCACAAGAATGTCGAAAAATTGAAACTTCCATTTTTTTCAACCAATTCAACTGCTGCCATACAACCATCTTATCGATGTCCTCAAGTTCTTTAGTAATAGCTTTAATCTGTTTTAAATACTCCCGAAAAGTAAAGCATCGTGCCATCCGCTTGATAATAGCTAAATCTTGTATAATTCGTTCTGTCCAGATATATGGAAGTATTTCATCGAGTTGCTCTGGATAATCCCGCCGTACATCAATTTCTAATAATTTTAATAATTCCAGTGCTTGGAAAAAGCTTGTGTTAAATTGGGTATGATTCATTGAATCATCACGTACCATACAGCAAAAGTTATCTCCTTGAAAATATGCAACTTTTTTTGCCGCCAATAAACAACGGCTAATAAAATACATATCTTCACCTTGATTCATTCCTGGATGATTGATAATCCCATTCTTCCGAATCAATTCAGTCCGATATATGGCATTTCCCTGACAAATCCAAATATGCCGTCTCATTCTTAATTGAAATGCCTTCACTCCAGTCACAAAATACGCTGGATATTGCTTTGTCTTCAAATAGGAATCAAAAAATTTTCCATTTTCATCAAATGACTTATAACCATAGAAACAAATATCAATTTGCGAATCGCATTCCAACACTGCTATCGCCTTTTCAAAAGTATCAGGTTCCAAATAATCATCGGCATCCAGATTGATATAAAGTTCACCAGAACATAAAGTAAGTCCATGGTTTCTCGCGTTGGCAAGCCCTCCATTTGGGATAGACTTCATCACAATATTCTTCGGATATTTCACAATATACTGTTCAACAATTTGTTGTGTACCATCTACAGATCCATCATTAATTATAATTATCTCAAGATTTTGATATGTCTGATTCAAAATTGATTCTATAGTTCGTGCAATGGTCGACTCAGCATTATACACACAGATAATCACAGATACTTTCATCGTAATTCTCCCTTTAAAGAAAAAATCTTTATATATTGCTCTAAAATCACGTCATAAGAAATATTTTGGCTTCTCTCCAATGCTTTTTCCTCATAATAGTCTCGCAGATTTTTATCCGTCAATATTTTTTTTACGCCTTCAAAAAGCGCCTCTTCTGTATTTTCCACAACAAGACCAAACTCACTGTCTCCAAGCTGCTCTTGAACACCTGCGCAAAGGGTAGACACAATCGGCTTACCCAACAAAAGATTTTCTGTAATGACTGTACTATATCCTTCTGCATAAGATGATGAAACAAACACATCAGCCTGCATGCAGTAACAATACGGGTTTTTACAAAAACCCAACAATTTCACATATTCAACCAGATTCAATTCTTCAATTTGTCGTTCTAACACAACACGATAAGCACCTTCTCCCATAATCCAAAGAGTACAATTAACTCCGGCTTTTAGAAGTCTGTGTATCACAGAAATCAACCGATCAAATCCTTTCTGATGATTCAAACGACCAACTGCACACAATAACAAACCTTTCGGTCGATCCATCAAACAAAGTTCTTTTCCCAACTGCTGTACTCGATGAGTATCCAATAAATTGATTTGAGTAACTACCTTATCTTCATAGCCAATGACGTCCACAAATGCTTGCCGCACCTCATTGCTAACACAAAAAATCCGGCGAAATGTTTGATAAGACGCCACCTGCGCTCTTTTTGATGAATAATACGGCAGCACCCAATTTTGTTCTTTTAAATCTATATGTACCCATGCATATTTGATATCTCCCTTTCTTACTTTAGTATTTGCCACCAATATAGTAGAAAGTCCTTCTAAAAATGCTACTGTATATTCATATCGATAATCCAAAAATAAAAAGTTATACAATCTCTTTGGCATGTAATGACGATTAAGCCAATGTTGCATGCGTTTTAACAAAAAACAATCAAAGGGATCTATTGTCTTTAGCGTCACTCTAGAATCTAATCGAGCTTCCAAGATATCCCCTGACCAAAGAGTTAAAATGGTAACAGAATATCCCTTTTCAACCATAGCATTAGCCACATTCAGTAAGATTTGTTCCGCACCCCCACCTCCGAGAGAATCATTCACAAAGCAGATACTTTTTTCGTTTCGCTTCAAGATCCATTTTTCTTCTAAAAGTGCAAGCAATTCTGGTCGGTAATGTCCTGAACACTTATTGCCCTGCTCCGTCAGATCTGCAAGTTCGGAAAGGATATACCAAAAAGCAATTGCCGTAGGGTACATAGAGAACATAGGACTGGAATCCACCATTGCATAGAGCAAAAATCCCAATATTGCTGCAGTCCGTATCGCCCCTTGTTCCCAGTCTTCTCTTGTATGATATTTAAAGTATTTTTTAACATTTCCCAACAGGACCAACAGGAAGACTACCAAGCACCCAAATCCAGTAAATCCATAAGCTACAAGCACATCCAGATAGACATTATGGAGGTTTCCATCAATATTCAAAGGACTATATCCCAGTTCTAACAAACTATCATCCAGATTATTAAGTCCGTGTCCAAATAGTGGCTTTCTCATCACTAATTCGACACCAACTTTCCACAAATCCCCCCGACCATTCAAATCTTTAGACTCACGTCCGATTGTCATCTGGGAATATTTATTTTCGTTTTTCTGATTACGCTTTTCTGTGCTGCTATCATTTTGTTCCCTCTGTTCATTCAGTTGCATATTCGTGCTTTGATCATTGGTCTGATTATATTTTTTTGTACCAATATTACTCTGTTTCTTCTGAGCATCTAACCGCATACTGGCAGTACTTTCATCAATGTTACACAGATAATAATCATATCGTACATCCATAAGCGAAATTCCGTGTTGAATAAATTGACACCCATAAAAAACTATTACCATTACTGTCAGAGAAATTCCTATTGTACATACCAACTGCTTTGTACCACTTTTACGCTTAATAAGATAAAGAAAAGTAAACACAGTACAAATACATACAAAACAATATATAGCTGTCCGGGCATTCGCCAGCAACATTGTAATAAAACTGATACCGCCAAACATAATGTATATACTTCTACGTTTTCCCTTATAATCAAAAAACAAGATCCCACTCAAACAAAGCCCAATAAAAGATATCATTCCCTGAACAGCAGGATTCCCCCATACACCACACAACCGGTTTTCATGTACATACATTCCAATAAACGATCCTGTTGGCGCATAATAGACAAAAAACTTTGTAAAAAACATCCAGATGCCCACAAAATTCAACAGAGATAATATTACACAAATCACATTCCCGCCAATCCTGTCATTTCTCTGGCTTTTCTCTCCATAAGAATAAACTACGGCCAACGCAATCAACACATAACCAAAGTCAGACAGCCCTGACAGTGTAATTAAACTTGGATTGCACAGTAATGTGACAGCATAGAACACAAGCAACATCAATAGCAGACAACGCCCTTTATTACGAATTATCCTCCGTTCTCCAAACAAATCAAAGAGCACAACCACCACTGCATATACATGGAAGAATTTTAAAAATGGTGTAACCAAATTTGAAAATATTGGAATACAACCCAAAATACTCACAAATAAGCAAATTGATTTAAACCAGTCAGGGTTAAAAACATTATGTACTTTTTTAATCCACAGACATTTATTCAATTCTATTATCATCATATAAATACTCCGCCAATTTACTTCAATTTTATTCAAAGCCTTATACTTTTTCAAAACGCTTCTGATGTAAAATCTTGTATATTTTTAATGGAATCAATCCAATCAGCAACGGTTTAATTGCATATAAATAATAATATATTGGCATTTTCGTTTTATATATCCATTTTCCTTTTAGTTGAATTTCCTGTAAACGATAACGAATTTTCCTTTTTGAAATATTATTATCTTCACGGTAATAAAACAATTTCTGCTGTAAAACAGATAACTTTTCTCCACTTTCACATAATTTACACCACAAATCATAATCTTCTGCTCTTGTCGTTAGCGAATTTACCGTATATCCTCCAACTTTTTTTATACTTGTACTACGCATCATCACCGTAGGATGAACAAAAGGGGTTCCCTTAACCACTTGACCCAAATTAAACTTTTTTTCATTTTCCCATACCCTTTGTGCATAAACATCTCCATGATCATCCATATAATATGTACTGGTTGCAACAACAGCAATATCTGGATGTGTATCCAGATATTTTACTTGTATTTTCAATCTATCTGGATCTGAAAAATCATCACAATCCATTCTAGCTAGATAAACTCCTCTTGATTTATCAATACATTTATTCAAAGAAGCAGCAAGACCAAGATTTTTTCTATTCTGAATTATATGAACTCGCGTATCCATATCAGCAAATTCATAAAGAATTTTTGCTGTTGAATCTGTAGAACAATCATCACAAATTATAAATTCAAAATCTGAGTAACTCTGATTCAAAATAGATTCTATAGCTTCCCGCAAAAAACGTTCTCCATTGTATACTCCCATTATTACAGAGATTTGTGGAAATTCATTCATATATATATATTCCCCTTTATTTAACTGACGGTTAAAATCGTTCCTATTCAAAATTTATCCTCACGCCTTTATAAATCCGAACCATCAATTCCCCAATCTTTTTTTCATCAAATGCTTTAACCTTCTGATAATTATATTTCCCAAATGCCTTGTAATCCGATTCAAAAATCTTTTGAATGCTATTCTCTACATCATCCTCACTTGTTGGATCAAAAAGAAAGCCGCCTCTCCCTTCATCTATTAAATCTATGTTACCTCTAATACGACTGCATACTACTGGCAAACTATTAACCATTGCTTCCATAAGTGACACTGACAATCCTTCGCGAAATGACGGAAAAACAAATACGTCCGCAGCTATATAGAAATCCGCAACGTCATTTCTAAATCCAACTAATTTTACATGATCACTCAATTTCAATTGGTTTATCAAATTATTCAAATACTCTTCCTTTTCACCTTTTCCCACAATTATATAACATGCTTTATTTTCAAGTTTGGAGAGCGCGCGTATAACTGTCTCATGATTCTTATTCTTGTTTAATTCTCCAACAGATAAGAGTACAATTTGATTTTTCTCTATTCCTAATGCTTTTCTTATCTCATCTCGTCGATAATAGGCTTCAACCTTCTCTGTATTTACGCCTACACCAGGAACATATATTGTTTCTTTCGCCTTAAAACTTTTTTTTGCCCTCTTATAATCCTCTGTATTAATTGTAATTAATACATCTGTAATTCTACTGAGTAATTTTTCAACCGGATAAAATACAATCCAGTTTTTAGTCGATGCACCTTTGTAAAAGTGAAATCCATGTGCCGTATATATCACTCTCGTTCCTCTCTTACGTTCCTTTTTAGCTGCAAGCCTGCATATCGCACCACCTATTGGACTATGACAATGAATAAGATTGTAATGCTCTTTAGCAACTAATTTCTTGACATTTTTATATGCGAAGAAAATTGTACGCAAATTAATAGAACGCGGAATTGGAATATCTATTACACGAACATTCATACCAGTCAAACGTTTTGTTAAATCTTCTGCACGCTCTTTGGTTATGGTTCCGGGATTTTTAAAATCAGCTACAACATCAACTTCATATCCCAGAGACTGCAGAAGAGAAATATTAGGTATATTAAATTGATCTATCATCGAAGCAACTGACGCTAACATTAGAGCTTTCTTTTGTATCAACTTTCTGTCCTTTCAATAGAAGTTTTCAAATCTATTACATGATAATTAAAATCATAAAGACTCATATTTTGTTCATAACTCATGTTACCGAAGGCTTTATTTGTCAATCTTGATAGTTTTCCAGGAATATGAGAAGCCATCCATACTACACCATTGAATAGTTTACTAACTAGTATCTTATGACCAGACACTTCAGCTATAGTCCCCACCATCTGACTTGTCCTTGTATACTCAGCATTCTGCGGCCAGAATATACCTCCTTCTTCTCTGATCATTACTTGACAAAGAAATTCACACAAATTATCAATATATAACATAGATCGTTCATTCAAAACATCCGGAAAGATAGGTAATCTCTTCGCCATACTGGCAAGCTTCTGATAATTCCCCTTGCTCCCTCTTCCATAAATCATCGGAGGACGAAGCACTGTAGTAACAAAATCTTCATTTCCTAATTCTCTTATTCCTTTATCTGCCTGCCATTTTGAATCACCATAAAAATCAGCAGGCATTGGTTCCGTACCTTTAGTTATTCTTTTTGTCTTTCCATATGGGGCAGAATCCCCATACACAATTGCTGAAGACATAAATACAAATTGTTTTACGCCTTCTGATTTTGCTTTTTTGGCGGTTTCAATAGCTAGATCCGTATTGATTTCATAATATCTAGCTTTTATTTCATCCGTCACATGCCCTACATCCGCATGCGCAATCCCCGCCACATGAAATACCACGTCATACCCTGCAAAATCTTTCTCCCGCCACCCGTCTCCTACCATGTCAACGGTGTCTATCTCAAACTCCCCCGGATGCATCTTTGCCATCCATTTTTCAAACGACATTCCTATATAACTATTCGCTCCAGTTATCAAAACCCTTTTCATAGTTATCTGTTCCTTCTCTAATGTCTCTTGAACCCAACAGAAGATTCATCAAGACTTTTTTCCAATTCCCCGGTTCCGCCTTCCACTACACCGTCATGCTTGAGCACAGACAGGACCGTCCCGAAGAAACATCTGCAATCCATTGCAAATGCAGTGAATCCTCCGGCATTCAGCTTCTCCACATATTCTCCGTCCAACTTTGCTTTAACCGGGATCTCCAGTTCATCACGTCCGTTAATCTGCGCCCATCCGGTAAGCCCAGGTTTCACATCGTTCGCGCCGTATTTATCCCGCTCCACGATCAGATCGTCCTGATTCCAAAGCGCCGGGCGCGGACCGATCACACTCATCTTCGACGTGAAGATGCAGAATAACTGCGGCAGCTCGTCGATGGAAAGCCGCCGGATCATCTTCTGGAACGGACTTAAGATATCTTCCGCATTCTTAAGCTGATGTGTCGGCGTATCATGCGGCGCTGTAACCGGCATACTCCTGAATTTGATAATATTGAAATACGATTTATTTATCCCTATCCTCTTTTGCTTAAAGAACACAGGACCAGGGGAATCAATCTTAATGATGACTGCAATGATAAGCATCGGAACTGCCAGCACTATGATCCCCGCCAGCGATAACACTATATCCAGAATTCTTTTCCAAAAATATTTGTACATCATGATTTCGCCACAATCTCCAATCCCACCTGCATCTTCCGCATTTCCCCGAACATGGGCATCTCAAGCATTGCCCTCCTTTTATGCCGGTCTATTTTTCTGATATATTTCTCTTTTCCAACCAATGGTCCCGAGTACACCTTGATCACCGACTGTTCAATAATGCCTTCCGACATCTCCACTGTCTGTGCCTTGCCGCCCAATTCTTTTAGGAAGTCCACTTCCTCGCCTGTAAGCGCCGCCGGCTCATCACCAATCCTTAGAAGCTTCCTAACGCCGTCTATATTCCGCAGTTCTTCTTCCGTCTCTTTGCCATGCCCTTCCTTTGCAACGAAAAATACATAGCCTGGAAACAGGAGTCTTTCCTGGATGACCCACTCGCCGCGGACATGTCTTTTTTCTTCATAATAGAAGACGCAACAATCCTTAAGCACCCCATGAGATG
>OFGE01001455.1_pt1 | contig 20627 bp, 21 predicted proteins | sample 1521681 | NCBI WGS metagenome assembly OFGE01 (sample SAMEA3504093, study PRJEB24116) | mouse gut metagenome | biome: mouse gut; feature: mouse-associated habitat; material: faeces | place: Denmark | collected 2011
TTGTTAATAATTCTGATATAGAGTAAGAAAAATATTATAATAAAATTTTTATATAGAAACTTATAATTTTTAAAAATATAATCTTCTCTACAAATTACAATTTAAATATTCCCAAAATCTCTTATTATATTTTTATATGTTTAATTTTACTCAAAATCATATTTTCTATTAGAAAAACTCCAACTTATATAAAGCTGGAGTTTTAAAAAATTTATTTTAAACAAATTTTAATTAAACTTCTGGTTCTACTAAACCATAATTATTAGAATCTTTTAATTTAAAAATAACATTAACTTTTCCTGTATCAACATTAACAAAAGTATAGAAAATATTTCCTTTTCTTTCTGATAATTTTATTTTTGCATCTTCTACAGAAATTGGTTTTAAATCATATGATATTGATTTAACAACTTCATCTTCAATTTTACTTTCTTCAACACCTGCAAAATTCATTTGTTTAATTGAAGAATCTTTTTGCATTTTTTCTCTTTTAGCTTTTGTTTTTCTTATTTGTCCTTCTAATATATCAATATCTTTATCTATAGAAGCATATAAATCTTTATCTTCTGTAACAGCTTTATAAGACATTCCTTTTACTGAAACATAAATTTCAGCTATTTCAGTAGTTGCATTTTCCTTTTTTATTGTTACTGTAACATCGATTGCTTCTTCTGCAAAATATTTTTCAATTCTTGCTAATTTCTTTTCTGCATATTCTTTGATAGCATCTGTCGCCTTTAAATCTTTTCCTGTAATTGTTATGTTCATAATAATCACTCCTTTACTTTGTGTTTCTTATAATGCTATTTTAATAATTCTTTTGATATTATTAAAATTACATACACAAGAAGAACATTACTTTTCTTTTTCTTAATGCTTATAAAGTTATTATATAGATAATAATTTTGTTTTGCAAGCCTTTTTATATTACTATTTTTTTACCATTTTTTCCCTTTTATAGTAATATTTTCTTGTATTTTAAGTTTCCCTAGCATTTAATCAAAATATTTCTATTTGAATGATATTAAAATGTAAAGAAAATAAAATAATACTTATATAAAATTTTATAAAAAATAATGCACATTTTCTATTTATATTTACTATATTGTATATATTTTTCTATACTTTAGACCAGCAAAGTCACTTTTAAAATATTCAAATCTTTTAATTTTAAGTGGTTTATCTTCCCTCTTTATAACTTCTCTTTAATAGAAAAAAACTTAAATTATAATTACACTATAATTTAAGTTTTTTATTATATATTCCTTTAGATTTATTTTAACTATTATATATTTTTGATTTAGAAATATTCAACAGTAAAATTTCTATCTATTGAAATTCTGATATGATAAATATTATAGCCTACTACTATCATACTTAGATTTCAATTTTACATCTTTGTTCTAATAAAAGATTTTTAAAATAATTTTTCCAATTTATATTCTTTATCTAATTTTTCATTTAAATATATATTTGAAATTAATTCTAATTCTTTTCTACAATTTTCAGAAAGTTCAAATGAAAATATTTTTTTGGGATCAGCTTTCAAAATATATATTATTGCATTTTTTGTAGCTTCACTCATTTGTATACTTCCTGTATCTTGTTTAGCACAGCTTGAACATTTAAATCCATTATCTTTTATACTAAAATGAGATAAATTTTCTTTACATTTGCAATTAACACATTCTTTTATATTAGGCATAAATCCTAATATTTTAAGTATTCTCATTTTAAAAACTGAAGTAATAAAATCTAAATCTTTATCTGTTTCTGATATCATATACAGTGTGTTTAAAAATAGTTTTAAAGTATTAAATGAGTTTTGATTTTCTGTAGTTACATCTGATATTATTTTTGTAATATATGTTGCATAAGTTAATTTATCTAAATCTGTTCTTATATTGTAAAATAATTCTATTGTTTCACAAGAATTCATTGTATATGTTTCAGAGCCTTTAAATAACATATATTCTCCAAAACATAAGAATTGACTACCGACTTAATAAAAGGCTTTTGGGTCTTCTTGAACCTTTAGCACTACAAGAAACTTTCCCTAAATTTGGTGTTAAAAGTGTAAGCATTTTATCAAAGTCGCCCATATTATTTTCTGATATCACTATCCCATTTACTTTTATTTGTTTCATCTAATGTTACCTTCATAGTTTCTTCTATATTTTTTAATTCTTTAAATTCTAGATAAGAGTTTATACTACCAGTTTGTTTAAATGTGTCCCAGGCTAATTTTTTGATCATTTTCTTATCCTCCATTTCCAAGATAAATTATTATTTATAGACTAGTTTATTAAATATATTATAGTTGCTTATTTTAATAATTGACTATAAATTACAATTTACTTAAATTTATCTTTTGTAAATTTTTTCAAATTTATACGTAATTTTATTTTAATTTAAATTTATTTACAATACTATCTTTTTCTTGCCAATCTTCTTTAACTTTGACCCAAACTTTCAAATTAATTTTTGAATCAAATTGTTCTTCTAAATCTTGTCTTGCATATGAAGCAATTTTCTTCAATAAATTTCCATTTTTTCCAATAATAATACCTTTATGAGATTCTCGAAGACAATAAATTACTGCATTAATATCATAAATATGTTCTCCCTTAGTTGTTTGTCTATCCTTAAAGCTATCAACCTCAATATATATTCCATGAGGAACTTCATCATTTAAAAATTTTAACGCTTTTTCTCGTATTGTCTCTTCTGTAATTTGTCTCATAGTTTGATCTGTATATTCATCATCTGAATAATATTTTGGACCTTCAGGTATTATTTTTAATATTTCTTCTACAATTTTATCTATACCCTTTTTCTTGCTTGCGGATATAGGAATTACAGCTTCAAAGTTATATTCATCACTATATAATTTTATTAATTTTAACAATTTATCTTTTTGAATTAAATCTATTTTATTTATGACTAATATACAAGGCTTTTTACTTTCAATTATTTTATCTAGAATTCTTCTATCTCCTCTACCTATTTCAGTTGAATCTGCTTCTATTAAAAATAATATAACATCCACTTCTGAGAACATTGTAAATGCAGTATCTACCATTGTTTTACTTAATTTAGTTTTTGGCTTATGAATACCTGGTGTATCTGTAATAATTATTTGATAATTATCATCATTTAAAATAGCCTTAATTGCAGTTCTTGTTGTTTGTACTTTATTTGCTGTTATAGCTACTTTTTCTTTTACTAATCCATTTAATAAAGTAGATTTTCCTACATTTGTTCTTCCTACTAAAGATACAAATCCTGATTTAAATTCTCCCATGTATTTAATTTTAACTAGCTTATATTGCTAATTTTCCTCCTTTTATTCAATAACTACATCTGCATCTATTGGACAAACATTTACCCATGTATTTCCATCATTTACTTCTATTTCGTTTCCATTTAAATCTACATATTGTGTTTGTGATTTTCTATCTGTTTTATTACATTTTATTTTTATAGCTTTACCATTTGTAATATAATATCCATCAAGGCTTCCTACTGTTACAACATCTTGTCTTCCTTTGTTTTCTCCATCATTTAAAGTATAATTTTTAGAAAATGTAATTATAATATTTTTAGTTGTAATATTTTCATTTGTAATTTCATCTGACATTTTCTTTCCTTTTGAGTATCTAGTATATCTTTTTGTATCTTCATTATATACATATTTTACTTTATGTCCTGGAGCATATGGAATTGTTATTGTTGAAGCTATAATAGAATTTTCATTTTCTAAATTAACCTCTTCTGTAACATAATTTAAAACACTCTCTTTATTTGATGTTGTTTTATATCCTTTATCTTTTGCGATTTTTAATATTGATTCTGTATTTGTATATGCATTATGTGGCGCTTTTTTATGACTTGCTCTCCAATATAAAGAACTGCTAGTTCTTGCTTTTCCAGTATCATATGCTTGTCCATTTATATTATTAATTTTAAATAATTCCATATCTGATTGTGCTTGTGGACTCATTCCTAAATGAGCATATATTGCATCATTTTCCATAGCATAATCTAAAAAATAATGTCTAGAACTTCTAATTGGTCCTACTTGATCTGCATTAGTTCCTTTAAATAATGCCATTAATCTTGTTTCTCCACCTTCAACTATTATCTCATATACCATATATGTAGAATTAATAGATGCTTGTGGTTGTGCATTTGTATTATTATCTATCATAAAAGCTATTGCCCTATCATTTCCATTAAAAATTTTTATATTCTTTTCTGGCTCAGGTTCAACTTCAGGTTCTGATGATATTTCAAAATTAGAACTTCCATTTACATTTTCAACAACAGTATTTTTATTGTTAAAATTTTTAATTATAAAATATGTAGCTATACATATTAATATAATTGCTATAACTATTACAAATATTCTTCTTTTGCTATTTCTTCTTTTTCTCATATGTAGATCTCCTTATTTTTTACTTAGTAAACCTATATAATCTTTTATATAAATAATATTACAATAATTAAAATATTATATTATTAAATAAATTAAATTTTAATAATCTTTAATATTTTAGGTAAGAATATTAATCCTCCAATAATTATTGAAGCTATTGATGTTAAAACAACAGCTCCTGCTGAAATATCTTTAACTATTTTGGCTTTTTCATTGTATTCAAGTGTAATCATATCAGTAACATTTTCTATAGCTGTATTAAAAATTTCTGTAAGAAATACTATAAAAATTGTTAGTACAATTATAGCCCATTCTATTAAATTAATTTTCAAAAATCCACTTATAAAAATTGCTACTATTGCGAAAAACACTTGTATTTTTAAATTTCTTTCATTTTTCAAAACAAACTTTATTCCATTAAAAGCATTTTTTAATGCTATAAAAAAGTTTTTGTTTTTCCAACTCTTGTCCATATTCCCTCAATTAATCTCGTACTATATTTAATCTTTTTAAAATATTTTCTTCTTTGGATCTCATTATAACTTTTTCTTCTTCTTTAATATGATCTTCTCCCATTAGATGATAAAATCCATGTACTAACATATATGAAAGTTCTCTTTCAAAACTGTGTCCATATTCTATAGCTTGCGTTTTTACTCTTTCTACAGAAATAACTATATCTCCTAAAGTTTCTTCATATTGCAAATCTTTTAGTTTTGAAATTTCCTCTTTTTCAAACATTGGAAAAGAAAGTACATCAGTTTCTTTATCTATATTTCTATATTGATTATTTAGTTTTTTTATGTTTTTAGGATTAGTTAAAGTAACACTTATATAAAGTTTATAATTTTCCATATTTTCTGTTTTAAAACACTCTGTTAATACTTTATTTATTAACTTTTCCCATTCTTCGTTTTCTTCTATTTCTAAATATTCTATTTCTGATTTCATTATACCCTCTTTATTATAATTTAGTGAAATGCCCTTCTAAAGTTTTTCTAGAATTTTTAACTTTTCTCATTGCCCCTAAATCACATAATTTATCTTTATAAAATTGTCTAAGTTCAATATATTTTTCATATTCAAAAGATGTATCATGTAATTCTCTTTTTAAAGATAATATTTCTTTTTCTTCTTTAGAATTTGTTTTACTATATGCATCCCAGAATTTTTTATATTCTTCTCTTTCAGCTGGTCTGTCCCAATATACTTTTGTTGATAATAATTTTACATTATAATCTTCTATAAGTTTTAATAGTATTTTATAAACATCTTCTCTTTTTTCTGTTTTCTTTGTAGTTGTAATAAGATTTCTAGTATCTCTTAATAATTTATTATAACATTGTTCTGCTGCAACTAAAGGTAAAGAGTGTGTAAATAATACTCTACTTAATCCAAGTAAAATCATATTTTTTTCTACAAAATCTCTTTCATCTAATTTTCCAACTGTGAATCTTTCATATGCTTCATAATCATCAAGAATTTTTAAATATTTTTCTTTTCCTTCTAATTCGATTTTTATAGGTAAAACATTTTTTATATAATCTTCTAAAGTTAAGAATATGTTTTTATATATTTCTAATTGATTTACTCTAGTTGCTTTTAATCCGTCAGCTAATTTTATAGAATAATTTTTTAATATTCCTTTATATAGACTATCTATTCTTTCTATGTATATTAATGTATATTTTTTTAGTGTTTTTTCTTTATTATTAGCAACTAGACTTTGATAATCTAATTCTAATAAAAATTTTTGTTTTCTATATTTATATTCTAAATATTCATTTTCTTTTAAGTGTACAACATTATAATAGTTTCCTAAAGCATTTCTTTCAAAACTAGAAGCTGTATTATTTTTTACTTTTTTATAAATTGAATCCATTATATATTTGTCTATAGATTCTAAATATAAAGTAAAGTTTTCCTCATATCTATTTTTTAATTGAGCTGTTTTAGTTACATCGTCTGTTTGTTCAGTAAGTTTAAATTGTTCATAAGATTTTAAAACACTACTTCTTTTTAAATTAATCATCATTCCATTAATACCAATTCTAGTAGGTATTAATAATTTTGTTAAAGTATCTGAAACTTTATTAAAAAAAGTAGTATTTTTTGAAATAACTTTTAAACTTCTCTCTTCAACCAATTTTTTTCACCCTTTCTTTTAATTTACTTTGATTTTTTCACCAATTTCCTCTTTAATTTCATAAATTAATTTTAAAACAATTCCATCTTGTTCTAAATTAACTTCTACATTTTTTGTTTTGTTTTCATAGTTTGATATATTATATTCCTTTTCTAATTCTTCTTCTAATTCTTTCTCAATTTTTTCTTTTAATTCTTCTTCTGTATATTCTACCAATTCATTTTTTATTTCTACATTAGTAGTTTTTTTGACTTCAATTGGTAAATAAAAATTAGAAAATAATTTTATTTTGTGATTTGAGTATATTGTATCATAATTTTCAAAATTTGAAAGCTTTTTATTTAAATTTATTTTAAAATTATTCATACAAATTTCTCTTTTTATTTCCATATTTCCAGTTTCTATTTTTCTATTTTGTACAAATTCTTCTTTTTTCTCTTTTTCAAAATAAATTAATCCTGTAACATTAGCATCTGCATGAACCAGTCTATTGCCTAAATGTTCTCCTTCCATTACTCCTTCTACTAAAATATCCCCTTTTTTCACTTCATCTCCAACTATTACTCGTGCAGTACCATTATGAACAACTAATTTAGATACTATTGCATCTTTATTTGCTACAATATTACAAATTTCATTTTTATCTATTACTTCTGGAACTTCTATAGCTTCTTTTACAGTTATAATAGCACTAGTTCCTTTTATAGATATACCAATCCATGAAATGTCATCTCTTTCTAATCTTATTGAATTGCTTATCTTATCTACATCAAGATCTTTTTTTAATACTCCTGTACTTAATCCGAATTCAGATATCATAGAAATAATTTCTTCTTCTGTTATTTTTTCGTTTCCATCTATTTGAATATTCCATATAAATTTAGTTGATACAAAAATAAAAATTGCAATTACTAAAATAGCAATTGCAAATATTTTTCTTTTTCTATATTTATTTATAAAAAATGGTAATCCATTCTTTTTCTGTATTTTAATTTTACATTTTGTTTTTTTTGCAATATGTCTAATATCCTTAAAATCAGATTTTAAAATTTTAACTTTTAAATATGTACTATTTGCTTTTTCAATATCTAACAAAATTATGTTATTATTTCTACATATGTTTATAAATCGTTCTATAAAGAAACCTTCAATAACAATTGTTACATACCCAGAAAAAAACATATATATCAATTTGAAAATCATACTCTTCTACTCCTCTATATTTTTTCTATTTTCAAAATCTATGTTTTCTATTTTTCCGCTTACTAAAATATCATTATCTGTCATTTGATTTAATTTTAAATTAAATCCATTTATATTAATGTTTCCAATTTCAGTACTTATTCTTGCAAAATAATCCTCATATTCTAAAATACCTTTAAAATTCTCTATCATAATTTCATCAAATGCTGTTATTGTTATTTTTGGAACTCTTGAAATAACTTCTCTAGGAATCTCTAAAAATTTACTAACTTTACTATAATCTTTCATAATAAAAACCTTTCTTTTATTGAGTATAATTTTCATTTCATTAGAAAATAAATACTTCTCTATATAAATATTTGCACTTTTTAACATTTAAAACTCGTTAAGCCGTTTTTATTTATATATTCAAAAAGAAAGGTTTTATTCATATATATATTTAATTTTTATATTTTACTCTGCTAATATTGCTTTTATATCCTCATCTGTACGAAGTCTCGGAGAAATATATTCTATAACTTTATTTTTGCCTTTTTTTACTGCAGTAATAGCAATATCTTTATCGTCTCTTAGTCTAAAGCTTGCATATTTTAATATTATTGGTTTATTTGCAACAGCTTGCATCACAACGTCTTTATCATCTCTTAATTCTTTACTTGCAAAATATAATACCTGTCCATCATTTTTAGTAGCAGTAAGTAACACATCTTTATCTGCTTTTAGTCTTTCACTTGCATAACAACAAGTCCATCCAGATTGAGCAACAGCCTTAATAAGAACTTCTTTATCGTCTTTTAATCTATCACTTGCAAATTCTAAAGCTCCACCGTCGACTTGCACTGCATTTAATATAATTTCTTTATCATCACGAATTTCATCATTTGCCCATTCTATTAGAGTAGGCATTGTTTTTACTATTTCAAAATAAAAATCTTTATCATTCATTTTTTCTTTTGCTTCTATTACTTCAACACTATCTGCCATAAATTTTCTCCTAACTAAAGTATTGCTATATTTTGTTTTTAAATAATTAAAAAATTTTGGATAACATACATTTTTTTACTAATAGTTGAATTTAAATGATTACTGTTGGTTAATATATAGCTGGAAATTTGATTCGTCTTTACCACTATTTAAATCTTTTTCATTAAATAAATATTGGCTACGAGCTGTCTACAAGTAATTATATTGATACTATTTGGGACTTTCTTCTGTTTCCACTTTTTCTATTTTGGGTCTAATATTAAGTCCACGAATTCTTTTATCATAATAAACTTCTACTTTATCTGAGTCTTTTATACTACCTAAAATTAATTTCCTAGCAATTAAAGTTTCAACTTGTGATTGAACAATTCTTTTTAATGGTCTAGCACCAAATTCCATATCATAGCCTTCTTCAACTAGCCATCTTACAGAATTTTTAGTAAACGAAAGTTCCACGCCTTTTTCTTTTAATCTATCTATTACACCCTTTAATATTAATTCAACAATTTCAAAAACAACTTGTTTTTCTAATGCTTTAAAATAAATTATTTCATCTAATCTATTTAAAAACTCTGGTCTAAAATGTTGTTTTAATATGCTGTCTATAGTATCTTTAGCATCATCTATTATATTTCCAGTCTCAGATATACTTTTTAATATTGCTTGTGCTCCTAAATTAGAGGTTAAAATTATTACTGTATTTTTAAAATCTATAACTCTACCTTGTGAATCTGTAACTCTACCATCATCTAGAACTTGTAATAATATATTAAATACATCTGGATGTGCTTTTTCAACTTCATCAAATAGTACTACAGAATATGGTTTTCTTCTAACTGCTTCTGTTAATTGACCACCTTCTTCGTATCCTACATATCCTGGAGGTGCACCAATAAGTCTTGTAACACTAAATTTTTCCATATATTCAGACATATCCAGTCTAACAATATTTTTTTCATCATCAAAAAGATTTGCTGCTAAAGTTTTTGCTAATTCCGTTTTTCCTACCCCAGTAGGCCCTAAGAATAAAAATGATCCAATAGGTCTGTTTGGGTTTGCAATCCCAGCTCTAGCTCTTAATATTGCTTCACTTACTTTCTTTACAGCTTCATCTTGTCCTACTACTCTTTCATGTAATATTTTATCTAAACTAAGTAATTTTTGTTTTTCTGCTTCAGCAAGTTTAGAAACTGGTATACCTGTCCATTTTGAAACAACATTTGCAATTTCTTCTTCTGTAACCTTATTTTTTAACAAAGTATTTTTACCTTGTGTTTTTTCAATTTCTTTTTCTTCTTGTTCTAATACTTTCTTTAAATTTGGTAATGTAGCATATTTTAACTCTGCTGCTTTATTTAAATCATAATTTCTTTCTGCTTTTTCAATTTGAGCATTTACATCATCTATTTTTTCTTTTAATTTTTGCACTTTTGAAATATTCTTTTTCTCATTTTCCCATTTCAATTTCATATCTTGAAATTGTTCTCTAAGTTTACTTAGTTCTTGTCTTAGTGCTACTAAACGCTTTTGAAGTTTAGGATTATCTCCTTCTCTGTCTAATGATTTCTCTTCTATCTCATATTGCATTATTTTTCTTGATATAGTATCTAAATCTATTGGCATAGATTCTACTTCAGTTCTTATCATACTACATGCTTCATCTATTAAGTCTATAGCTTTATCAGGAAGAAATCTATCTGTAATATATCTATTTGAAAGTGTTGCTGCTGCGACTACAGCAGAATCCTGAATTTTAACTCCATGGAAAATTTCAAATTTTTCTTGAATTCCTCTTAAAATTGTAATGGCATCTTGTACTGTTGGTTCTTGTACTAAAACTTGTTGAAACCTTCTAGTTAAAGCCTGATCTTTTTCTATATATTCTCTATATTCATCTAATGTTGTTGCACCAACACAATGTAGTTCTCCTCTTGCTAAACGTGGTTTTAAAATATTACTTGCGTCCATAGCTCCATCCGATTTTCCAGCTCCAACTAAATTATGAATTTCATCAATAAACAAAATAATATTTCCTTGGCTTTCATCAATTACTTTTAAAATCCCAGTTAATCTCTCTTCAAATTCACCTTTATATTTAGCACCTGCAATTAAAAGTCCTAAATCCAATTCAAATATTGTTTTTCCTTTTAAACTAGTAGGTACATCACCTCTTATTATTCTTTGTGCTAAACCTTCAAGTATAGCTGTTTTTCCAACTCCTGGTTCTCCTATTAATACTGGATTATTTTTAGTTTTACGTGATAAAATTCTAATTACATTTCTTATTTCTTCATCTCTTCCTATAACTGGATTTAATTTATTTTGTTTTGCTAGTTCTGTAACATTTTTTCCAAATTTTAGTAATATATCAGAATTGTTATCGTCTTCATTTTTGTTTTGTGTTCCATTTCCTCTAATTTCTTTTAAAACAGATAAAAATTTGTGCTTATCCAATTTATAAACTTTAAATATTTTTTTGAGTTCATCTGATGCACAACTCATTATTCCAAGCATTAAATGTTCTACTGAAATAAACTCATCTTTCATATTCTTTGCTTCTTTTTCAGCTTCATCCAATGATTTTTCAACTATTGGAGAAAAACGAAGAGCAACAGTTCCTGTAACTTTTGGAAGTTTTTCTACTTCTTCTTGAATCATTATTTTTAAAGAATTCACATCAATATCCATTTTCTTTAATAACATTGTAATTAAACTTTCACTAGTTTCTACAAAAGCTAAAGTCATATGAAATTCTGTAATTTCTGCATTATTATTATTTAATGTTAAATTACTTGCTGATGTTATTACATCTTTGGATTTTTCAGTAAAATTTGATACATTCATATTTTTTTCCTTTCATCTTTAGTTAGATTTAAATTTTATTTCTGAGTATATAAAATGCAAAGTAGAATATTAAAATACTGAACTACTGCAATGCATTGTATAATTGCTTGTGTTCTATTTTGAATTTTTATATCGTTTTTATCATTTTTCTTAACTAACTCTTGCCATATTAAAATACTAGCTATAATCATTGCAAATTCAAAGAATATTATTGTTCGTGATCCAGAAGCAAATATTGTTGGAGAAAATCCCATAATCAATCTAGATGCAAGCCCTACTAAAAATACTAATATAGCTGTATTATTTTTTAAATTTTTAAATATTAATAAGATACTTAAAACTAAACAAATTAATATAACCATAGAAAAAACAATTGGTATAACAAAAACTAAATTACTACAATTAGCTGAGGTTAAAATTACTTTATTTTCAGTTAAAGTTCCTACAAAAGATTTTAAAAATGGAAATATAGCAAAAGTAATATTTTTAAAATAGCTTAATACGCAAATTGTAATAATTGGTATTAATGCTATAATTCTATATATTTTTTCTTTATAGTTTGACAAAATATACACAGCAATCATTAAACTTAAAATACCAAATGCTATACTTCCTTTTTTTATAATAATTCCTACAGTAGATGTGATTCCTAAAGATATTTTATCTAATAATGTTAACATTTCAAAGTTTGGAAAATTCATAATAATTTCTGTATTTTGTCTTATAAAGTTTCCTGGAGTTGTAAATATAAATATTAAACTGATAATTGATAATAATGTCTGAATTACAATTATTGGATGGATTTTTTTATCTTTTATAATAAATAAAATGTCAAATAATATATATGTTCCTAACACAATAGCACAAGTTTGTTCTTGATTACAAGCATATATTATTGCTAACATAAACAATATGTATTGAAACCATTTAAATTTTTCTGCATTCCATACTTTTTTTATTGGAATTAAAGCAAATAAAGCTGTTGCAAGTGGCCATATATAATTTGCAGTTGAAGCAGCCCATCCAGCTTCTGCCATAATATCTATTGGATATGCAAGAATCATAAAAACCATCATTGCATTCATTTTATTTTTATTTTCTTTAATAAATAATTTTGAAATAGAATATCCCAAAAGAGCCATCATTACTGCTTGAGTAATGATCCATGCATATTTTGATATTTTTAACATACTAAATACTGTAAAATCAATAATAACTCTTGATGTCCAAGTATTATATCTATTTACAAGAATATTGCTTATTGTATCTACTTCTAACCAACTTAAGAATTTAGCATCATCATATTTATTAGGAGTTATAAACATTGTTAATATTAGTTCTAATATAAGTATGGCTAAAATAGCACCTCTACCATTTGCTAAAAATTGTTTAACTTTTTCTTTCATAATTTTACATTCCATTCTACATATATTATATTTCAAAAGGTATTAATGTATCTGATAAAATATCTTCATCATTATTTTTATATAACACAAAAATTTGATACCTACCTTTTGGTAAGCCTAATTTTAAACATTGTGCATGTAATCCGCAATGACTATATCCCATTTCTTCTACAAAATCATTTTCTTCCATAACTGTTCTCATTAAATACATTTTTCCAGTATCTTGATTTTTTAAAACAAAATTGCTATTAACAGTTTCTATTTTCTCTCCTTCTTTATAAGCCCATCCTGTTATTTCTATTTTTTTATCTTCTACTGCCAATAAATCAATATGTGTTTTTACTTTATTATTATCATCAACAGAAGTATTTGGACCTAATGTATATGTTTTAAAAATTAATAATGAACTCATTGTTAAAGCCATATACACACAAATTAAAATTAACGAAGCAATGATTATTTTTTTTAATAATGTTCCATTAATTTCTATATCTAAAAAATTCATATAAATTCTCCTAAAATATAATCATAAACTTAATATTCAAGTTCTTATTACTTTTATATAACCTTATTTCAATTATTGTAAGAACTTATATAACAGGACACTTTCTATTATATAAGTTGCTCTTACAATTTAATTAAATATTGTACATTTCTTTTTTATACAGTCTGAAAATTATTTTACAAATGTATTCATAATTAATCCTAGTATTGGTAATTGCATAATTGTTAAAAATGAAATTAAATTTTCCTTTTTTATGTCTAATTTTATAGTATCTATTACAAATATTAATAGTAATGCAACTGGGATAAAGTATCTACCTTGAAGCCCAGCTATCATATATCTTCCTATTTCAAATAATGAAGTCCATTGAACATAAATAGCTGTCATTATTAATAAGCTTGTTCCTAATATAATAAGCCATACTAATATTTTTCTAAGTGTATTTAATTTTGTATCATTTTTGTCTTCATTTACAAAAATCGCCAAAATAGTTATTATACTAATTATATATGAAATAATTGGGTAAATCATTGTTTTTCCATGGCATACTAATTCATATCCTGTTGTAAATTGATAAATATAATCTGTTCCTTTTTCTTCTAATGTATGTAGTAAAATTAAGCTATATTTTAATGGATTATTTAATATAAATTTAACTTGCTCTTTAGATGCTTCGTTTGATTCTACTAAATTATTGCTTCCTATTTTAAACCAAGCTAGTCCTACTATACAAACAATAATAATAAGTATTGCCATAAATATTCTACAATCTTTTTTGCTATTAAAGTTCTTTTCTTTTAGTAATAAAATTAAGAAAACAAATGGTAAATAAACTATTTTGCATAATGCAATTAAACATCCACTAACAAGTAAAATAATTTTATCTTTTAATTCGACTTTTTCTTTTAAATAAAATTTTCTATATATCATTGCTAAAAATATCATACATGCTGCATTTGTTAATGTATCTCCTGATAAACATACAGCTGAAAATAAATTAATTGGCAATAAACACAATATCATAAAAAATGTTTTTTTATTTGGTACAATTTTAATTGCATAAGCACATATTGCAATCCATGCTACATAACCAAAAATTCTACCAAAAGTTCCTATTACTAAAATATTATCACTAACTATTCTTCCTACTGTAACTCCAATTGCTTGTGGTAAATATTGAATTGGTGAATATAAACGTATATTCCAATAATATGGTAATAAATCTACTTTTTCTTCAGATCCCATAAAAAATGAATCATAATTTTGTTTGTAACTTTCATATGAAGTATTTCTATCTGCTTGATAATTTTGTAATGTTTCAAAAGCCTTTGGAAATTCTGTTGTGTCTTCATAATGTAAACTTGTATATTTTCTTGAAATTTCATATACTCTTAAAAAGTGAGAAACTTCATCAGTTCCTTGTCCAAATGGAACTGCAATCCAGTAGCAAATTCCAATACCAATTGCAAGAATAATAAATTTTTGATATATTTGAATTTTTTTATTTTTAATAATATGTAAAATTATATCTATTATCAGTGCAAAAATAAATAATACTGTAAATACTTGTTTTCTTGTAGCATCTAAACTTAAATAAAAACTTGCACTTGCTTTTTCTGGTGTATTAAATTCTAAATAATCAAAAAATAAAATTAATACTCCTACAAAAATCCAATATGCAATTTCTTTAAAAATTGTTGTCCAGTTTAAATTTTTAAAACAAAATTTTTTCTTTAATTGTTTAGTATTTTCATTTGAAGTTTCTTTTTGCTTTTCAAGGTTTGTTTCTTCTTTCATTTTTTATTCCTTTCTTTTTCATAAGTTTTAACTTATAAAGCTATATTATTATAATTTTATTACAAGTGTAAAAAATATTAAATTTTGTAAAATAAATTTTTAATAAAAATCCATTTTACTTTATTCCGTAAGCTTTAATCAATTTTATATAACATAAATAAATGGTTACGATTTGCACACAAAAAATTAAATTTCTCTTATAATAACTTATGGCCAAATTATATCATCTTTTTTATATAATGGAAATAGGTAACTTTAAAATTTTTAAAGTTACCTATTTCCGTATAGTTTTATACTATTTATCTTTCAAATTCATTTATATTTTTAAATTCATATCCCATACCTTTAATTTCTTTAATTACATCACTCAAAATTACACTGTTATCTTTTGAAGTTGCATGTAACAATAATACACATCCATTATGTATATTATCAACAATTTTCTTTTTTCCATATTCTTCTCTATTTTGTTTTTCAACATCCCAATCATCATATGCAGAAGACCACATAACACTAGTATATCCTAAATCTTTTACAATTTTTGCAGTTCTTTGACTAAATTCCCCTTTTGGTGGTCTAAAGAATGTCATTTCATAATTAAATTTTTCATATACAACATTATGCAAATTCATAATTTCACTTTTTATTTCATCATCACTTATATTAGGTAAACATTTATGATTAACAGTATGATTTCCTACTATATGCCCTTCTTCTATCATTCTTTTTACAATATCACTTGCTGTATTTAGATAATGTCCAGTTATAAAAAATGATGCTTTAACATCATTTTCTTTTAGCGCATCTAAAATAGCTTCTGTATATCCATTTTCATATCCACAATCAAAAGTCAAATAAATTTTATTAGATGTTTCATTCCCCATTGAGATATCATCAAACTCTCTAACTACTTTTTCAGATTTAGTATCTAATGTTGGTTGAGAATGATTTTCTCCTCTTCGAAATCCCCATGCTAGCATTTCATTACTTAGTTCAGAAGTTGCCTGTGAATATAAACAAAATTGTAATATGCATACTGTTAATAATCCTATAACAAAACAGCTTCTCATTATTCTATCTTTCATAAAAACCTCCAATTAAAATAAAATTGAATTTTTAATAGTATTTTCTTATACTAAAATAATTATATTTAATGTTTAATAATTATATTCATTAGTTTCATAGAAAATTAAAATAATAATAAATTTTTATAGTTAATGTACTATAACTTTGAAAACTTAATTTACTATTTCAATTTTTAATACCAAAACGGAATTTCAAATAAAAATTGTCAAAATCAAAGATACTAGTGAATAACCATTGCAATTTACATAAAATTGTGATACTATATGTAATAGTTTTTAATATAAAAAAGCACTACAAACTTACTATTGTAAAGGATAAACACCCTAAAAAGTATTATTTCTAAAATTGTGCCAAAAAAAGTTAAACGGTCAAACCCAAAATTAGTAAACTTATGTATATCAGTTAGACCTCCCCCCTAATTAATACTAATTTCAAAAATTTAAAATACTTTATTAAAACTTTATAAATATTTTTTGAAATGGAGGTAAAAATGGCTGAAAATAAATCTAGTATTACTAATAGTGCAATTACCTATCACTTAGTAGGCATTACAAACTTTTTAGGAGATGATCTTTATCCAGAGTTTGTAACGGCAGTTTTCAAAAGTAACAAAGACGATGAGTTGTATATGCAAATTGCAGATGAAAGTAAAAGTCTTGATATAACAGAATTTTATCCACTATCCAAACGTTTACTGGATGAAAATAGAATTATCTTTTTTAATAGTAATATTAAAACTAATGATATTTCTTATCTATTGAAAGATAATTTTTCTGTTGGATCGTCTGTAGTATATGCATATCAGGTTAACCAAAATGAATATCTAATTGAGAGATATCCTAATTTTAGAGAATTACTTCTTAAACATAATTTTGATGATGAAGTGTTTAAAAACTGGACAATTAATAAAGATGATTTAAGAAAAGAAATTGAACAATTTATTGCAGATACAGATATTGTTGCAAATTTATAATTTTTTATTATCCTTAAGTATCTGTTTATAAACAAAATCGTGTGCAAAATTGACCGAAGGCTTTATATTATAGGAAATTGTTATGCAAATCCTATAACCAAAAAGAGAAGTGTATTCACTTCTCTTTTTTAGTTTGTTAACAAACCCCAGAAAATTTTTCTGGGGTTTGCTAATATTTTTTACTTTGTCAACACTCTGAAAGAATAAGCACTAATTATACTTATTGTCTTTATTCTAACGTCCTGAATCATCAACTCCAGCAATTTTTTTCATATCTTCTATTTGTTGCTCTACTAAGTCTTTAAATTTATCTTTACTTACAACAGACTTTATAGTAGTATTTAGATTTTCTTTTAAATCTATTTTTCTTCTTGGGAGTCCACATGTACGAACTACTGGTTTATATGAATCATATTGACCAAAACGGCTAGTTTCTACTGTTGCCACCTCTCCATTTGATAATAAAACTCTAGTTCTATATGGATATAATTTTACTTTATTAATTAATAATTCTTTCATCTCGTTACTAATTGTTCCATTTATCGCATACTGTCCAAGTTCTGCTACTACCTCTTCTAATGATGTATTATTATCAATTGCACGTTTTATAGCATTATCATATACACTACATACATTAATAATTTTTGCACCAAACAAAATACTATTTCTTCTTGAACTAATAGAAGCTGGCATTTTTAAAGGACCTTTTCCATTTTCTGGTTCCTTTGATAATAATATCATTAATTTAGCTGAATTACTAATATTATTCTTATCAGCTACAGCACAATATGAATATACTGGTGTATATCTTTCATCATAATGATCAAGGGGTGTTTCTTTAATTCCTGGAAAAAGTTGTTCCATTCCTTTTATATTTGGTATTTCTGTAAGTGTATTTAATCTGTTATCATTTTTATACATAGTTCCTGCATCTTGTAATAGAGCAGCAACTGCAACATCTTGTAAATTTATTGATTCTTGCTTATTTGAAATTTGTAAACTATCATTATAAATTTTGGCTAATAATATTGAAAAAAATGCAACTCTAACAGCATGAGAAGCAGGACCATTTTCTTGTTCTGCATAAGCATTCAAATCATATTGTGGGTCGTTAGTTTGTGTAGTTTTTTCAACTATCTCATCAGCATTATCTTTTATTTTTTGTATTTTAGCTTCAGTTGGATTATTAAAGAAATCATTTAAACAATTTTCTGTATCTTTTCTTAAACTTTCTTCAACAGTTTCTTTAACTTCATCCATATCTGTTGCTTCATTACCTTCAAAATTTATATGTCCACTTAAATTTCTTAAACGTTCTATAATTCTAGGTGTTAATATGGTTCCTTTATTTACAATAAGAGCCCCATCTCTTCTTCTGATATTTTTTTCAAGTACCATTCCTTCCATTAACTCATCAACATTCATTCCCATGTTTATTACCTCCAAAATTAGTATTATACATTTCCCCCAAATTATAATATTATTTAATTTTTTTGTCAATTATATAATTTATCCTTCTTCTAATATTTTCCAACTTCCTACTATTTCTGGATAATCTTCAAAAGTAAGTTCTTCTTTTGTTGTTGGATGAATAAAGCTTAAACTATGTGCCCAAAGCGCAAGCTGTTTTCCTCTACCTCTTGTTCCATATTTTTGATCACCAGATAAACTATGTCCTCTTGATGCAAATTGAACTCTAATTTGATGATGTCTTCCTGTATGTAAATTTACTTTTACAACAGACATATTTATTTCTTCATTATATTTTACTACTTCATAATCTAAAATTGCTTCTTTAGCATTTTTTGCACCTTCTTTTACAACTTTACTTGTATTAGTTCTTTCATTTTTTAATAGAAAATCTCTCATACTTCCTGTTTGATTTTCCATTTTACCATCAACAATACATAAATATTTTTTATGCATTGTTTTATTTCTTATTTGTTCACTAAGTCTTGAAGCAGACTTCGAAGTTCTTGCAAAAACCATAACTCCACCAGTAGGTCTATCTAACCTATGAACTAATCCTAAATAAACTTCTCCTGGTTTATTATATTTTTCTTTTATATACTGTTTTACAATAGTAAGCAAATCTACATCACCAGTCTTATCTGCTTGTGATGGTATATTTACTGGCTTTTCTACAACAATTATATGATTATCTTCATACAAAACTTTTAAACTTTTCATTACTCCTCCTACTTTTTGACCAGTTGGGGATGTTCAGTTGGTCACTTTTCCCATCTTCCATATATACCACAAGGTAATACTAAACTTGAATCTTTCATTGGAAGTCCTATTTCTCCTGATGCATATTTCCCTTTTTTGAATTTTAATTTCAAGTTTAAAATATTTTCTAATACTCTAGATGAAATTCCTGTTGTATATGAATTTATTAAAAAGAATAATGGATTATCAGATAATACTTTTGAACATAATTCTACTAAATCTGAGATATTGCTTTCAAATTGCCATACTTCTCCATTTTTTCCTCTTCCATAAGATGGTGGATCCATAATAATTGCATCATATTTATTTCCACGTCTAATTTCTCTTTGTACAAACTTGGTAACATCATCTATTATAAATCTTACTGGTTTATCTGCAAGACCTGATGATGCAACATTTTCTTTTGCCCATGCTACCATTCCTTTTGAACTATCAACATGACAAACACTAGCTCCTGCATAACTACATGCAACTGTTGCTCCTCCTGTGTATGCAAAAAGATTTAATACTTTTATATCTTTTCTTCCTGAAGTTTTTATTTTATTTATCATCCAATCCCAATTAACTGCTTGCTCTGGAAATAATCCTGTATGCTTAAATCCCATTGGTTTTATATTGAATGTTAATTTTTTATAAGAAACTTGCCAGCTTTCTGGTATTTTTTTATTGTATTCCCAAAATCCTCCGCCTTTATTGCTTCTATTATATCTTGCATTTGCTTTTTTCCATTTTTCAGGATATGTTTTTTCTTTCCAAATAATTTGTGGATCTGGTCTTATTAGAACAATATTTCCCCAGTGTTCCAATTTTTCTCCATTTGCCATATCTATTATTTCATAATCTTTCCAATCTCTTGATATTTCCATATTTTTTTCCTTTTCTCTTTTTCTTATATAACTGCTTTGTATTATAACATATTTTGTATGCAAATATCAATAAATGCTTATTGTGATTAGATAATAAATTGTAATTTGTAGGGCTAAATTAATAAATTTCACTGTATAGAAATACGGCTC
>OFGE01001457.1_pt1 | contig 20627 bp, 17 predicted proteins | sample 1521681 | NCBI WGS metagenome assembly OFGE01 (sample SAMEA3504093, study PRJEB24116) | mouse gut metagenome | biome: mouse gut; feature: mouse-associated habitat; material: faeces | place: Denmark | collected 2011
AGCAAAAGAGGTAAATTATGCGGAGGGCGTATTTGTCGGCTATCGATATTATGATACAAAAAATATGGACGTGCTGTTTCCGTTTGGGCACGGGCTGAGCTATACGACATTTTCTTACAGCAATCTGAGGGTAGAAAAAAAGAGTGAAAGCGGCAGGGACGGCATGACGGTGCGGGGTGATGTTACAAATACCGGAAATATGGACGGAAAAGAAATCGTACAGTTATATGTGGCAGGCCGTACAGACAGCGTTATGCGTCCGGCGCAGGAGTTAAAGGGATTTTCGGCAGTTTATTTGGCAGCAGGAGAGACAAAGACAGTTGCAATGGAGCTGGATGAGCGGGCATTTTCCTGGTACGATGAGGCTCTGCATGATTGGTATGCACCAGATGGTGTATATAAGATCCGTATCGGAAAGTCTTCCAGACAGATCGAGCTGACCTGTGATGTAGAATTAAAAGGCGGAATGCCGAAGAAACCATACATAGATGCAGATGTAATGATCGGAGACCTGTTGGATTATCCAGATACAAAGCAATACGTAGATGATACGCTTATTCCATTTTTGAGCATATTTACGGGAGGAAAATCATTGGATGAATGTGATGAAATGGAAAAGAGCATGCTTTATTATATGCCGCTTAGCTCGCTGCGCAGCTTTGCACAGATGACGAATGAAAAAATTGCAGAAATTGTGGAAGAATTGAAGGAACGGGTGAAGTAGGCTGGATAGATTATGACCGTATCCCTCTAAAGCAGGCAGATGAAACATAAAAATCTGCTGCTTTGGAGGGATTTCTGTTTTTGGGGATGAGCTGGCTGCGTTTAACAAAATATTGAGCATGTGTATATTGTCCATCGGAAATATGTGTGGTATATTGTCAATATATTTTAGCAGATGAAGCAGCAGGCTTTTTTAGAATTGGATGAAAGCAGAGACTATTCTGCCATAGGAGATTAAAAATGCGAAATAAGACATTGGATTATTATAATCAATATGCGGAGAAATTTGCAGCCGAAACTGTATCTGTAGATTTTGAATCAGTCCAGTCCAGATTTTTGCAGAAGCTGCCTCCGTGCGCATATATACTTGATTTTGGATGTGGCAGCGGGCGTGACACAAAGTATTTTTTGGACAGGGGTTTTCGGGTATATGCGACAGATGGTTCAGCAGAACTTTGTAAAATTGCAGGTGCATATACTGGCGCTGATGTAAGGCAGATGCTGTTTTCAGATTTAAATGCAGATGCATGTTTTGATGCAGTATGGGCGTGTGCTTCTATCCTGCATCTGCAAAAAAAAGAACTGCATGATGTAATGGAAAAGATAGTAAAAGCGGCGAAAAAAAACGGAGTGATCTATACGTCCTTTAAATATGGTGATTTTGAAGGGGAAAGAAACGGGCGATATTTTACATATTTTACGGAAAATACTTTTCGGGAATATATCAAAGATATAGAAGAAGCGGATATAGAAGAGTTATGGATTACGCCGGATGTGAGAACCGGCAGAGAAGATGAAAAATGGCTTAATCTAATACTGCGGAGACATTTATAAATACAGAATTATTAAATGCAGAGCTTGTAAATGCAAAATTACAAATCTATAAATGGGCAAATGGAGAAGAGAGAATTGATGAACGGACAATCTGTTAGTAAAAAATTAGCTGTCGTACAAAGCGATAAAGTCTGTATTGATAATGTAATGATAGAGCCTACGAGTGTTATGACGGGGGATAAAGATATCAATCGGTATTTATATTATCAGCTTAAAATCAGCATGATGAAAGCTGATAATATAGATATGATAGTGTCTTTTTTGATGGAATCGGGTGTACGGATGATCCTTAAAGATTTAAAGGCTGCTCTGGACAGAGGCGTAAAGGTCAGGATCTTAACAGGAAATTATCTTGGCATTACGCAGCCTTCTGCATTGTATTTAATAAAAAAGGAGCTAGGCGGACGGATAGATCTGAGATTTTACAGTGACAGAGAAAGATCGTTTCATCCCAAAGCATATATTTTTCATTATGCGGGGATGAGTGAAATATATATAGGTTCTTCAAATATTTCAAGAAGTGCCCTGACATCCGGTATAGAATGGAATTATCGGTTCAGCAGTCTTGCTGATCAAAAGAATTATCAGCTCTTTTATCATACATTTGAAGATTTATTTTTGAATCATTCAATAGTTATAGACGATGAAGAGCTAAAAAAATATTCCAAAAACTGGCATAAGCCGTCGGTATCAAAAGATCTGGAAAAATATGATGGTCTGGAAGAAAATGATACGAATGTGCAGGTGCTTTTTCAGCCGAGGGGAGCACAGATTGAAGCTCTGTATGCTTTGGAAGACAGCCGGGCGCAGGGGGCCTCAAAAGGATTGGTACAGGCTGCGACAGGCATCGGTAAGACGTATCTTGCAGCATTTGATTCTGCAAAGTATGAGAAGGTTCTTTTTGTTGCACATCGGGAAGAGATATTAAAACAGGCAGCTGCTTCTTTTAAAAATGTGCGTCAGTCAAACGACTACGGGTTCTTTTATGCGAAAAAGAAGGATATAGATAAGTCGGTTATATTTGCCTCTGTAGCTACGCTGGGAAGAGAGGCATATTTGAATGAAAAATATTTCGCAAAAGACTACTTTGATTATATAGTGATAGATGAATTTCACCATGCCGTGAATGATCAGTATAAAAGAATCGTAGATTATTTTAAACCTCAATTTTTGCTGGGGCTTACCGCTACGCCGGAACGTATGGACGGCAAAAATATTTATGAGATCTGCGATTATAATGTGCCTTATGAAATATCGTTAAAAGAGGCAATTAACAAAGGTATGCTTGTGCCGTTTCACTATTATGGGATTTATGATGAAACAGATTATTCTGGACTGCATATTTATAAAGGGCGGTATGCAGAAGCAGAATTGATGAAAATATACAAGGATAATACAAAAAGGTACGATTTAATTTATAAGCATTATATAAAATATAAGTCAAAGCGAGCATTGGGATTCTGCTGCTCAAGAATACATGCGCAGGAAATGGCAGAGGAACTATTTGCGTATACATCTGGCTATCCGTATCTCGTTTCAGCGATATGCAAATATCTTGATGAGGAAGTTCCAGACAAAGAGGATTTTGAAAATTCTGATGCTGTCTGGACAAAAGAAGGGATTGTAGAGGCAGTTAAAATATTAATGGATGAAAAAATTCCGCTGTTTGACAGCATGATGCGTCATATCAGTGAATATCCTGACTTGAAAAACATGCTGTATGCCATTTTGTTTCTTGGGGAGCATGTTTCATACAATCCAGACAACAAAACGATAGAGCTTGGCTGTATGTTTGGATATACTGTAAATAACAGGGGAAGTGTCCAGGTGGCAAACCGTATTTTTGAAACGCGCCTTTACAATCTTTTTCTCTCAGAAGAAGAACTTGCAAGTGCCATGAGCAGAATGGCAAAGAAAGACAGAAGCCAGTTTATCACTGCCGGAAGGCTTGACATGGACCTGGTTCTTGAAAAGTTTGTGGAATACTTTAATGATATTTATGGCAGCAATGATGAAAAATTTGTGGAAGCCTATGGGCGCAAATTTTTTCTGTTGTACCTCAAACCTATCATAAATGGCACAGGAAATTATTACATTGAGGCACAGACAAGGGATGAAAGACGGACAGATGTGATTGTGGATTATGCAGGAGAACAGTTTATCATAGAACTGAAAATCTGGTATGGAAATGAGTACAATGAACGCGGCGAGCGTCAGCTTGCAGACTATCTTGCATATTTTCATCAGAAAAAAGGGTATCTGCTGAGTTTTAACTTCAACAAGAAAAAAGAAACAGGAATAAAGGTTATTACGCTGGGAGATAAGATCATCATAGAAGCAGTTGTCTGAAAAACTGAATAATAAAGAAAAAGAGAAATCTGATGTAAAGTATGGGATTGTCATACGCTGCATCGGATTTTTTTTTCAGGCTGGTTTACAGCAAATATGTGACAGAGAGGATTCGTAAATGTGAAGACAATACTAGTATTAAATATGGGGATGAAAAGTATTCGGAGTATCCTGTTTGATAATGGTGGCAATAAGCTTGCTTCTGCCTCCATATTAATAGAAACCTCTTTAAAAGGAGAAACAGTAACACAGCTTCCTGCAGAATGGTGGGAAAAAGCTTGTCTGGTGATAAGGGAAACGTTAACAGATGCTGGGAATATATCAATTGACTATCTGACAGTGACATCCTCATCGTCATGTTTAGTGTGTGTAGACCAGTATGGGGAAGCACTAATGCCCTGTATGATGGTTTCAGACAAGAGGGCAAAAGAAGAAAGCCGTCTGATAGGAAATATGAATGCATTTGCAAAAATAAAAAAACAAACAGGACTGAATGCAGATCTATCTTTTATGCTTCCAAAGGCATTCTGGGTAAACAGACAGGAAAGTGATATCTATGAAAAAACATATAAATTTCTTACCCCTAATGATTATCTGACAGAGAAGTTTACAGGCAGGTTTGTGACAGACTACATGAATGCCCAGAAATGGTACTATGATACCTATAAAAAACAGTATCCAGTTGAACTATTGAAAGAAATTGGGATTTCAGAAACAATGCTTCCAGAGGTTTTACCGCCTGGAACATGGATAGGAAATATCTCAGAAACCGCGTCGATACAGACAGGGCTTTCTAGGAATACCAAAATGGTATTATCCACCTATGATGCTATCTGTTCTTTTGTGGGAAGCGGTGTGTTTCAGGAAGGGGAGGCAAGTGATGTATCAGGAACTGTTACAGTGTTTCGGGCTGCTTCTGCAAAAAGGATTGACAGCATTGGAAATAAAATACAGCAATTGCCATATCATGAAGGAAAAATTCACATCATAGGAGGCTCCAACAACATGGGAGGCGGGCTGATTGAATGGGTGAAACAGTGTTATTACCAGAATGAGATGCTTCCATATGAATTGATGGAAAAAGATGCGGGTGAGGCATCTTTGGGTGCAGGGGGCGTTATATTTCTGCCATATCTTTTGGGAGAGCGCGCGCCTTTGTGGGACAGCAATGCCAGAGGTGTGTTCTTTGGATTGGAGAGGATGCACACAAGGAAAGAAATGACAAGGGCAGTTTTTGAAAGTACAGGATTTATAGATCTTGATATGATTGCTGCAATTGAGGAGACAGGAATCAAAATTAATTCCGTTCGTCTGTCAGGAGGATTGGCAAGAATCAATTTGATTTCACAGATGAAAGCTGATATTACAGGAAAGACGGTGCAGGTGCTTTCTGAGTTTGAAACAACGGCAACAGGCGCTGCAATGATGGCATTGTATGGTCAGGGCATATATTCTTCTCTTCAGGAGGCAGCTGATCAATTTGTCAAAGTGCGTATGGTAATCTCTCCGGACAGGAAGAACCATGAAAAATACAAGGAGCTTTATTCTCTTTATAAAGAGACATACCACACTTTAAAACCGCTGTTTCCAAAAAGAATGGAGATTACAGAGCGACTTTACAGCAATAAAAGAATTCGAATAGAAAATCTTTAGGAGCATTGAAATGAAACCACATCAGATTCATATTCCAACAGAGATTTATTTTGGCAGAAATATCTGGGAAGCATCATTAAAAGAGATAGGGCATTTGCTGAATGGAACAATACTGATTGCAACAACAGGACGTTCTTTGGAAAGGCTTGGTTATCTTGGAAAGTTAAAATCTGAATTAGAAAAATACGCATTGGAAAAAAAAGTAGTGGTGTTTGATAAAGTGAGTCCAAATCCCAAACTGTCAGAGGTAAGGGAAGGTGTTGAAGCTGCAAAAAAATGCGGTGCGGAGGTCATCGTTGGTTTTGGCGGCGGAAGTGCAATAGATATGGCAAAGGCAATTGCGGCTGGCGCACAAAACAAAAGGGATATCGGGCAATATTTTTATGACAATATAGAACCAGAAGAAGGCATCCTGCCAGTTATTGCAGTTCCAACGACTGCTGGAACTGGCAGCGAATTAAGCAAAGCCGCCATTATCACCGATGAAAAAACGAGAATAAAAAGTGGAATCAGAGGAAGAAAACTGTATCCAAAGGCTGCTATTGTAGATTCTGTTTTCACAGAATCAGTTCCATTTGAGAAAACAATGCAGACAGGATTTGATGTGCTGGCACATGCGATGGAAAGTACCATATCAAAGGCAGCATCACCTTATACACAGATGCAGTCGGAATATGCCATAAAAACAGTCGGAAGAATGCTGCCAAGACTGGCTTTAAATCTGCAGGATATAGAAGCCAGGAAGCAAATGAGCTATGTAAGTATGCTTATGGGAATAAACTTAGGAAATGCCAGCACAGGACTGCCACACAGGCTGCAGTACCCCTTGGGAGCATTTACAGATACAAGCCATGGAATGGGACTTGCTGCATTGTATCCTGCATGGATTGATTATGAATATCAATACAGTCGGGAAAAAGTCGAACGGATGATTAGTATTCTTGCAGGGGCAAGTTCACATGAAAAAGAGACTTGTGTTTATGTGATAAAGAATTTTATAGCATCTTTAAAACTGCCTGTTTCACTCAAGGAAATGGGCATTGAGAAAGCATTGGTAAAAGAAATGGCAGAATCAGTAACAGGAAATCTATTGAATGACCCGGCATCACAGGAGCCAGATATTATTCAAAAGATTTATAAAAGAGCATGGGAGGGAGTTTAATGCAGGCAATTATTATGGCAGCAGGGAAAGGAAGCAGGCTGGGAAACCTGACAGCAGGAAAGCCAAAATCATTTGCAGAACTCAAAGGAAGAAAGCTGATTGAATATAATCTAAAGCTTTTAGAACAATTCCACGTGGATGAGATTATCCTTGTGACAGGTTATCAGAGTGAACAATTTGAGGAACTTGTAAAGGATAGAAAAAATATCAAAATTGTCTATAATCCCTTTTATGAAATGGTAAATGTACTGGGATCCTTTTATATGGGAATGGAAAAACTCCATGATGATTTTATTTATCTTCATGCAGATACACTTTGTGAGCCGTCAATTTTTGAAAAACTGGTGAAAATGGAGTCAGATGTTACGCTTCCGGTAGATTATAAAACCTGTGATGATGAAGCCATGAAGGTAAGGAGCTGTAACGGAAAGGTTGCAGAGATTACCAAACAGATGCCAAATGAACTGGCAGAAGGAGAATTTATTGGGATGGCATCTTTCCGGAAAAAAGTCCTTCCTGCATTAAAAGAAAAAACAAAGCAGCTCATGAAGGAGAAAGCGTTTGGGGCGTATTTTGAAAGTGCGGTTCAGCGGCTGATTGATAAAGAAGTATTTAACATAATAGCAGTACCTACAGAAGGAGCATTTTGGGCTGAAATTGATTTTATAGAAGATTATGAGAAGGCGGCTGCTGAGATACCGCAAAGTCTTACAGAGATATTTACATAAGGAAAATTGATTGACATGGGATATAACCAGAAAAGCGATTTATCAGAAAACATCTATATCATCAGGAGAAGGGCACAAGCATTTGTACATAGCCTGGCATACTATATGTGCCGTATTTTTCCAATTGATAAAAGGAAGGTTGTCATGTGGACCTTTGAAGGAAATGGCGGATATGGATGCAGCCCCAAATATGTGGCGGAGGAGCTGCTGCGGCATAACAGGAAAAAAGGGACAGAGCATAAAATTGTGTGGCTGGTGAATGATATCAGCAAAGAATTTCCAAAGGAAATAACAAAAGTAAAAAACACTCTGTGGAACAGGGCGTACCATCTCTCAACGGCAGGGATATGGCTGGGCAATACAAGAACTGTCTATGGCACCAGAAAGAGGAAGGGGCAGTGCTATATCCAGACATGGCATGCAACTTTGTGTATCAAACCAATCGGGAAATACCGGGGAAATCTGTTTCCAAAGATGGCATATATCATCAGCAAATACGACTCAAAATTAATTGATTATGTATTATCTGGATCAGAATGGTGTGACCATATGTACCGTGAAGGGCTGATCTATGATGGAAAAATTATAAAGACAGGCACGCCGCGGTGTGATGTGCTTGTGAATCAGAGGGCAAAAAAATACCAGCAGTTCAGAAAGGAATATAACATTCCAGCAGATACGAAAATCCTGCTCTATGCACCTACTTTCAGAGGAGGGAGCCAGAGCACAAAACGTACAGTCAATACAGAAGAATCAACCGTAGATTTTGAACGTCTGGTACATACACTGGAAAAAAGATTTGGAGGCAGATGGTTTATTTTTTTGCGGCTTCATCCGCAGCTTGCGGCAAAGATGGACACACTGAGGACACACCAGATATCAGAACGAATGATAGATGTCAGCCAGAGGCCGGATATGAATGAAATTATAGCCACTGCGGATGCGTTTCTTACAGACTATTCCAGCGCTATATTTGAAGCAAATATGATAGGAATACCAGGATTTATTTATGCGGATGACTTAGAAGCATATATCGCAGACAGAGGAGATTTATTTTTTGACATGTATAAACTGCCGTTTCCTGTTGCATTGAACAATGATGAACTCATGAAACAGATTGAACAGTTTGATGAGGAAGAATACAGATTAAAGACAGAGCAATTAATGAAAGAAAATGGGATTTTTGAAGATGGGAAGGCGAGTAGGAGAGTTGTAAGGCTGATAGAGAAGAGGCAGAGACGTATAAAAGAATAACTTGTCATATGTTATAGCAGATTTTTTTATGAAAAGAATAAAATAAAATGGGACGCTGATAAAACAGGTTTCAAATGATAGTTTTGGAATGGAGGAAAATAATAAGCTTTCTAAGTTTAATTCCCATAAAAAAGTTAGGATTTAGATGAGGATACATGGTTTTGCTTACTTGTTTGTGCGAATCGTGAACTATATTAAATTTGATACTATGATTGTTTTGCGAGGAGAAAAAAATGAAAAGAGTTCTGGTAACAGGTGGAGCAGGATTTTTAGGTTCACACTTGTGTAATCGATTAATAGATCAAGGCGAAGATGTTATCTGTTTGGATAATTTATTTACAGGGAGAAAAGATAATATCAGACATTTGTTAGGACATCCGAATTTTGAATTTATAAGACATGATATTACAGAACCAATTTATATAGAAGTAGATCAAATATATAATATGGCGTGTCCAGCTTCACCTGTGCACTATCAATACAATCCAATTAAAACAGCCAAAACAAGTGTGATAGGTGTATTAAATATGCTTGGACTTGCAAAGCGGGTAAAAGCTACAATTTTACAAGCTTCGACATCAGAGGTGTATGGGGATCCTGAAGTGCATCCACAGCCTGAAAATTATCGAGGCTGTGTAAATCCAATAGGGATTCGTTCTTGCTATGATGAGGGTAAGCGTATGGCGGAAACCCTATGTTTTGATTATTTTAGGCAGCATGATGTAAATATCAAGGTTGTAAGGATCTTTAATACATATGGGCCCAATATGTGCGTAAATGATGGAAGAGTAGTGTCTAATTTTATTGTGCAAGCATTAAAAGGTGAAGATATTACATTATATGGTAATGGTTTGCAAACTCGTAGTTTTTGTTATGTTGATGATTTAATTGATGGATTGATTAGAATGATGAATTCACGAAGGGAGTTTATAGGACCTTGTAATATTGGAAATCCACAGGAATATACAATGTTACAACTAGCAAACAAGACTATTGAATTAACAAAAAGTAGATCAAGAATAATACATATGCCATTACCACAAGATGATCCAATGCAAAGAAGACCAGTAATAGAGATGGCAAAAGATGAATTGAAGTGGATACCTAAAATTCAATTAGAGGAAGGTTTAATTAAGACAATTAATTATTTTAAAACATATATTAGCATGTAATAGAAATAACAACAATATGAGGAAATATGGAATGAATAAACAATTAAAAAGTAGTAATCAAAAAATAAGAGTTTTACATTTTACTATTGCTAATACAGGAGGAGGAATTACAAAATTTGTACTAAGGCTTTGGAAGTATATTGACAGGGATCGATATCAATTTGATTTTGTAACAATGAACAATTATTTGGATTTTTCTGAACAGTTAGAGGCAGAAGGATGTAAAATTTATTATTTAACTACTTATGCAGAGGATAATCAGGAACAATTTGTAAAGGAAGTAACAGCTATTTTGAACAATGGATATGATATTGTTCATTTACATACATCTTGGTGGAGAGGCTTTTTATTAGAAGATATTGCACGTAAAAATGGAGTGCCAAAGATTATCATTCATTCACATAATACAGACGTACACATAAAAGAAAATCAATCCAGAGAAGATGCCAGAAAATTGCATTTTTCTCAGCGCCAGTTGCTGACTGAGAATAAGGCAACTGATTTTATCGCATGTTCTGAAGACGCAGCAGAATGGTTATATGGAGATAAAATATCTAAAGATAAAATTCATATAATTCCATACGCTATTGAAGTAAATGAATATATATTTAATGATGATATACGTAAAGATTATAGAAATAAATTAGGTCTTCGCTCAGATGACTATGTAATCATGCATGTTGGAAGATTTGCATATCAAAAAAATCATAATTTTCTATTAGATGTATTTAAAAGTGTCTCAGAGGAGAATGAAAAAGTAAAGCTTTTATTGATAGGGATAGGAGAATTAGAAGAACAAATAAGAAATAAAGTGGAACAATATGATTTGAGTAATAAAGTGCTTTTTCTTGGAAAAAGAGAAGACGTTAATTGTATAATGCAGGCAGCTGATATATTTGCATTTCCATCACGGTTCGAGGGCTTCGGTATTGTTTTAATTGAAGCACAGGCGGCGGGGTTAAAGTGCATTGTAAGCAACGAAATACCAGCAATTGCGAAAATAACAAATAATATACTATTTTTACCATTTGAAAAAAAAATATGGGTTGAAAAAATTCAAGAATATAATAGTGGTTACACGAGGAAAAATATGTCGGAAGTTATGGAAAAAGCAGGATTTGATATGAAAACATTGGTACGTAAAATAGAGGATATTTATAATCGAATTTAATTTAGGAAGGTAATAGGTAAGGAGTAAAAATTTGGATGGTTTGATGTTAGTTGAAAAGTTATAAGATTTTGTAAAAATATACCTAAGACAGCAGAAAACAGTTCCTAAGTATGGAGGAGTAATGGATATAAATCATAAGTTTGAGACAATCTTGATAGAAAATAAAATAATTAAAAAAACATACTTTGATAGGGCTGTGAAGGCTGTTCAAGACTTGGAAATGCGATTTATATCCGGAAGCAAAATTGGAATATATGGTATTGGAATAGAAGCAGAGGGATTATTAAATTTTATTGCGAAAAATATAACATGCTTACAAATAGACTTCTGTTTTGACAGATTGATAAGAAGTTATAAATATAAAAATATCATTCGTGATAATATTGTGTATCCGATTGAGCAGATAAATGATATGGATATAGATTATATTATTATCGGTTCATATGCTTACAGAGAAAATTTTATTGAGAATATTTCAGCATTGGGATATCAGGGACAAGTAGTAGATTTATATAGCTATATGGGTGACTATATGGAAGAGCATTCTGCAGATTACAAAAAAGCATATTGGGCAAGGCAGGAATATATAAAAGCAGATGTTAATAATAAGGCGTGTATGTTACAAAGGCTTATAAAAGAATATCTAGTACTAAAAGATTTTCTATATTCTTTTCATTATATTGATATTTACATAGAAAACAGATATTCAGATTATAAACGGTATATTAAATTAAAAGATGAAATAACATTGCTGCTAAAAGAAATCAAAGAATATATGGCAAAAAGAAATCAAAGAGATATTTTTATTAACTGGGTAGATGCGTTGTCATATTATGATGTACCCAAGTTCCCATTTTTGCAGAGAAAATCTCAGGAAGGGATATGCTTTCATAATGCATATACAGTAATGCCGTGGACAACGGAAACAACTAAAACAATACTGTTTGGTGAGTATCCTATTGAAGGAAAGCTTTTCCTAAAAGATGAGTTTACAGTAGACAATGTAAAACTGTTGAAACTGTTAAAGGAATATGGATATGGGTTTGCATATTGTGGTATGCCTAAGTTTGCAAAAAAGTTTGATGAGACAGTAATAGCGCCAGTTGGCTATTTTGAAAATAAATATTTTGGAAGTATGCAAAAGCAGTGGGATGCATTATCTGTTTTGTGTGAAAGCGACAGTCCAATATGTGTTTTGATACATACACTTAGAGAAACACACGAGCCATATATTTGTGGAGAAGGAGATACTTTAGGCTGGTTTTGTTCAACAGAAAAGGATTGGAATAAAAAAGAGTGTAGAGAGCAGGCTGAAACTGCCGGAAAGTATATTAATACGCAACTGGAGTTTTATGAAAGTCTTTATCCTGATGATGCAGTGAAAATATATATGAGTGATCATGGGCGTGTAGGCAATAATCCTATGGATGAAAAAAAGATTCATACAATGCTGTTAATTTCTGAAAAAGGATTAGGACCTTTTTATGTTGATGGAATGTTTAGTATCGTTCGTTTTCCGGACTTAATTAAGACATTGATAGAAAAAAATTATAATTGGAATACATTGGAAAGCGAGTATATTATTATAGAAAATTTGGATGCATATAGTGAGCTTGTAGTACATGATACCTTATCAGGAAAGCTAAAAAGGGAAGAAATGTGCCAATGCAGGGGGATAGTAACGCAAACAGATGCTTACTATAAATATGCATTTGGTAAAGAATACTATTTTGAAAAAGTAGACCCCAGTGAGAACAAAATAGAACAAACAGATTTTAGCAATCGAATAAATGAATTAAAAGAATTGTGTGGAAGCCAATTTATAGATATTTTTGCGTATGATAAATTTGAATTCTCAAGATTGCTTTATAAATGAGTAGTAAAAACGAACTATAATCAATATAAGAGAACATCTTTTGACTAAAAAGAGAAAATATATAGAGCTGTAGAAAAGAGTAGAAAGATAGAGATAGATACCTAAATTTTTGGAAAGTGAGCAGGATTCATTTATCTCAAGAATTTGAAGAGGGAGAACATAATGAAATACACAAAAGCAGGAATGCTAGATTATATAAAAAACAATTTACCGTCTATTAATGTTCTTCCTGTTATGATTGTAAAAAGTAAGGATTTTCAAGAGAATGAGCAAAGGACGATTGAAGCGGTAATGCAGTTTGCAGGAAAAGACTCCCTTGCTGTTCGATCTTCCTCATCAGAGGAGGATACTATAGAATATTCCAATGCTGGAAAATTTGAATCATTTTTGAATGTGCCTTCTGACTATAAAGCAATTAAAAAAGCTATTGAAAAAGTCTATCAGTCTTATTGTACAAAGCTTGATGAGGAAATTTTAATTCAGCCTATGCTTAGGAATATAAAGAAGTCAGGTGTAGTGTTTACTTCAGATATTAATACATTTGCAGATTATTATACAGTAAATTTTTATGAAGGTGACGACTCGTCAGCGGTAACTTCTGGAAGTTCTATTGTGTTGAAAACATTTGTAAAGTATAAGTACAGCGAATTTCCAGTAAAAGATCCAGATATGGATAAACTTATTCATGAATGTACAAAAATTGAGAATTTTTTAAAAAATGATGCGCTTGATATTGAATTTGCAATTGACAATACAGGAAATGTATTTATTTTTCAGGTTAGACCAATTGCAAAAGGAAGTAAGGATGTCTATGAAAAGGCTAATTTGAAACCTATTTTGAACAGAATTTATAAAAAGGCAAAGAAGCTTTCTGTGGAGCATCCGTTTTTGTTGGGACACACAACCTATTTTGGTGTAATGCCTGATTGGAATCCGGCAGAGATTCTTGGCATCAGACCGAAAAAACTTGCTATTTCCTTATATAAAGAACTGATTACGGATAATATTTGGGCACATCAACGTTATGATTACGGTTACCGCGATTTGACTATGCACCCGTTGATGATTTCATTTTGCGGTGTGCCATATATTGATACAAGAATAACCTTTAATTCGTTTATTCCGGAGAAGTTAAATATCAAAATAGCTGAGAAGCTTGTCAACCACTACTTGAACAAGCTGTCCAGGTATCCCAAATATCATGACAAGATCGAGTTTGAGATTGTCTATTCATGCTATTATCTTGGATTGCATGAAAAATTAAAGGAACTACTTGACTGTGGATTTAATGAAAATGAAATTACCAGAATTGAGTTTTCACTGTTAGAATTAACGAACAACATTATAGATCCCAATAAGGGATTATATAAGACTGATATAGCAAAAATATTTGTACTGGAAGAAAATTATCATAAAATTATTCATTCTGATATCTCAATTGTTGACAGAATATATTGGCTGATTGAAGAATGCAAAACGTATGGAACGCTTCCGTTTGCGGGAGTTGCAAGGGCAGGATTTATTGCGGTACAGTTTTTGAGGTCATTTGTCAGTATGGGTATTATGGATAGAAAAGAATATGATGCTTATATGAATTCACTTGAAACAGTCAATAAGAAGATGAATAGAGATTTGAAAAGATTATATAAAGGCGATATTGCAGAAGATGAGTTTTTGAAAATATATGGACATATCCGGCCTGGTACATATGATATATTATCAAAACGTTATGATGAGGCGTTTGACGAATATTTTGGGAAAAGCGGTTTACCATACATGGCAGAGTCAGAGGAAACATTTGAATTTTCGGAGAAACAGAAGGAAAGAATACAGCTTCAACTGGAAGAGAATGGACTGACTATAACATCTGATGGATTAATATTATTTATCAGGGAATCAATTGAAGGAAGAGAGTACTTAAAGTATGTATTTACAAAATCCGTCAGTATGATATTACAGCTTGTAAAAGAACTTGGTGATAGGGTTGGAATTTCTGTTGAAGATATGGCATATTTGGATATCTCTATCGTTAAGCAGCTTTATGTCGATTTGTATACTGGTGATATCAAAACAGTTTTTGAGGAAAATATTAAGGATAATAAAAGCCAATACCAAAGTGCAGTGCAGATTAAACTGCCAAGCATTATAGTACAACCAGAAGATGTTTATTCGTTTTATCTGCTTGATGAGGAACCAAACTTTATTACGCAGAAAAGCATTACGTCTGACGTTGCAATAATGGATGACGTAAAAAGGCAGGAGTTTGAGGGAAAAATAGTGTTTATAAGAGCGGCAGATCCAGGATATGATTTTTTGTTTTCGAAAAAAATTGGCGGACTTATAACTCAGTTCGGCGGTGCAAACTCTCATATGGCGATACGGTGTGCTGAGTTGGGGATTCCTGCAGTTATCGGTGTTGGAGAGCAGAACTATATGGAGTGGAGCAAGTATAAAAGAGTGACAATTGACTGTCTGAAAAAACAGATTATAAAGATTAAATAATGGAGAAGTGTCGTATGCAGAAAAAATTTATGATGTATATGGTTGGGAGAAGTGGAAGCGGAAAAACAACCATTGCAAATGAACTTGAAAAAAGACTGCGAAAGCAGGGGGCACAGAATCTGCAGGTGATTGATGGAGATGTTATTAGGGAGCAATTTGGTGGGATATTTGGCTACACACAGGAAGAAAGATTGAAATGTAATCAGGCGGTAAGGGTAGTTGTAAAATATTTGCTGGATAATGACATTTCCGTAATTCTTGCACAGATAGCAGCTTACGAGGAAATGCGGAGTTTAGTCAGAAATCAATTTGAAAAACACTATATAGAGGTATATATTAAATGTTCCTATGAAGAATGTGCTCGGAGAGATGTAAAGGGGTATTATCAAAAACAGAAGAACGGGCAGTTGAATAATTTGAACGGCGCGGATGATATTTATGAGGTACCGCGAAATAGCGAAATTGTGATTGATACAGAAAATGAAACGGTATGTAGAGCAGTTGATAAAATCATGGAGTACTTGGAGGTAAATAATTATGGCGTATAAATATATATCAGAAAATAACCTGTATCATAAACAGACATATATGTACAGCGAATACGATGGGATTTGTTTTCTTAAAGAATACATAGCTTCAAGAGAGAAATACTTGAATAAGTGTGAATTCTTGAAAGAACAAACTAAAAAAGAATATGAGAAAAATGAAAAATTATCAAATGTAATGAGGGATCTTCTTAATATAAGAAAAGCATTGAAATCAAATAAACAGGATAAGGAAGTAATGGATCTGCTCAATACATATTTGAAAAGCTTTGAAGTACGAAAAAGGATTTATCAGGAATATGATAATAATAAAAAACCAGTTGGAAGTATGAACTTCGAGGATTATGAAATATATTTGATATTTGCGGAGTGTATGGCACTTTCCTACCAACATACACAGTGCTTGAAATACTTCAGTTGTCTGTTGAAAGTAGATGATACACTTTTGTCAGTAGAGGACAAAATGAACACCCAGTTTAGAAAATTTTTTAGCCAAATAATTAAACAAGAAATAGATATTTTTTATCAGATAGTGAAGAAAAATGAAATAAACTGGGAGGATTAATATGGTATTAAAAGATATTGCATTATTAGCAGCTGATACAACACGGTCAAGGGCATATCTTCATGCAATGATACAGGAAGATATGTTACCGGAAGTGTGTATCGTTTATTCAGATGATATTTCTAAAACTCAGAATAATGCGGGGGGGGGGGACTATAAAAATTGGAGTGACGATGAATATTTTGATAGTAATGTTTCCTTGGTAGTTTTGCTGCAAAAGGCAGGTATTCCATATGTGTTAGTTGAAAATAAGGATATTAATTCAGAACAGATGAAAAACAGTATTTGTAATTTACAGCAACAATATCTTATTTATTCAGGATATGGAGGATATATATTGAAAGCGCATTTATTTCAATTGGGCAAGAAATTTATACATGTGCATGCTGGAATTTTACCACAATATCGGGGAAGTACAACGGTTTATTATAGTTTTTTGCAGGAAAAAGTACTTGGTGCGACTGCAATTTTTCTAAGCGAGAGTATCGATGAGGGAGAAATTATTGTTTCTGATACTTTTGAAGCACCAGATAAATTTGTGGACATAGATTATATTTATGAGCCATATATGCGTTCCAAAGTCCTTGTAAAGGCAATAAGAAAATATCTTTCAGATGGTAAATTTACTGCCTGCGAACAAGATGCGGAAGGTGCGGAAACATATTTTATTATACATCCTGTGCTTAAGCATATAGCGATGCTTGGTTTTGAGAGAGAGTTTGGTAATAAGAAATCCGGGGAAAATAAACATGAGGGCAGTAATATATACGCAACGCGTGGAGGTAATTGAGAGTTATCAGGAGAGAAGGGATTGTGCGGATCAGAGAATTGCTGATTTTATCTGTCAATGTGGATTTCTTCCGTTGCCAATTCCAAATAAATGTATTTTAGCAGAGAAAATAGTTAGAAGTATAAATCCTGCAGGAATAATACTGACTGGTGGAAACAGCCTTGAAAAGTTTGGTGGAAATGCACCAGAACGTGATGCGATGGATAGGGCGATGATAGATCTTGCCGTAAAGCATGTGATACCACTTTATGGTTTCTGTAGGGGAATGCAGTCGATATTGGATTATTTTGGCAACGAAATTATCAACGTAAATGGGCATGTGGCAGTACGTCACTTTATATATGAAGGAACAGAAAGGTATGAGGTGAACAGTTATCATAATCAAGCGTGTGTGAGATTGAAAAGGAATTGTGGTTTAAAGGTAGTATCACGGGCTGAAGACGAAGTGATTGAAGCAGTCTGTCATGAATTTTTACCAATTATTGCGACTATGTGGCATCCGGAACGTGAAAAGGAGTTTGTAAGCAAGGATATAAATAAGATAAAAATCTTGTTTAGAAAGAGGAAAAAAGATGAACAATAGCAAGTAATATGGAAAAATTTGAAAGGAAATGATATAAGGGTAGATAGGGAGAATAGGTTGATGAAAGCAGTTATTTTAGCAGCGGGACAAGGAACAAGATTAAAAAAGTATACTGAGAATTTACCGAAAGGAATGCTCTCTTTTATGGGAAAGACTATTATTGAGAGACAGATAGAAATGTATAGAAAATGTGGTATAGAGAATATTATTGTGGTTCGTGGTTTTGCGGCGGATAAGATTTCGTATGAAGGGGTCAGGTATTATATGAATAAGGACTATGCTGATACCAATATGGTAGAATCTTTAATGTGTACAAAAAGTGAATTTAATGATGACATTATTTTAAGTTATTCAGACATTTTATTTGAAGAACAGATGCTACGGACAATGATGGGGACATCTACAGATTTTGCGGTTGCCGTTGATGATGATTGGAAAGAATACTGGCAGAAACGTTACGGAAAGGTAGATTTTGATACTGAGAGTTTATCTATTGATGAGAATGGAAATATTATTGAATTGGGATTGGAGAATCCAAAACTTGAATTGATTGATGCGAGATACGTGGGATTGATTAAATTTTCAAGGAAAGGCTTGAAATGCGTAGAAAAGATTATGGAAGGAGCTTATCTCAATTTTTCGGACAAACCTTGGCAGCAGTCAGGAAAAACTGTTAGGAAAGCATATATGACAGACCTATTGAATGCGCTTATCAAGTCAGGAGAATTGGTTTGGGCAGAGCGTTTTCATAAGGGGTGGATTGAATTTGATACGAATGAGGATTATGAAAATGCTTGTGCGTGGAGTGAAGATGGAAGTCTTGAAGAGATAATTAGATTATAAAATAAAATACATCTGTAGATCCAATAGAAGGTTAGTTATGAGATTGTATAGCATGGGGAGTTAATGATGAAACGAATTTTCTTTATAATATATTCTTTTTCTACAGGAGGTGGTGCTGAATCACTTCTGACAACAATTGTTAATAATTTAAATCCTGAGAAATATGAAATTGGGATAATGGAAATTGTTCATTATGGAGTAAAAACAGAACCTATAAATAAGAATATAAAAATATATCCATATTATGTAAGAATAGACGATCAAGAACGAAAGAAAAAAATGTATCATGTGTTTCATGAATGGGGGAGAGTTCGAGCAGATTATATTCCGACAGATTATGATTTGTATGTTTCATTTAATTATTTGAGATCGTCTTTTTTGCTTCCACCAGGCAAGAAGAGCATTGCATGGATACATGGAGGTATGCAGACTCTTGCAAGAGAAGAAAAGGGCGAGGAAAGAGTATTACAAGATAAGGCTTTTTATAAAGCCGACAGGATAATTGCAATTAGCGACACTACGGCACAATATATATATAATCTTTTTCCTGCACATAAAGATAAGATAAAGATAATATATAATGGCGTTGATATAGAACGTGTGCGGATAAAAGCAAAAGAACATACACATATTAAATTGGAACATCCGGCATTGCTATCTGTGGGGAGATTAGATGAAAATAAAAATCCGCTACGTTTGTTGGAGATATTTACCCAAGTACATAAAGAGAACCCATTAGCACATCTATATTATTTAGGTTATGGAGATTTGGAGGATGTGGTTGTAAAAACTGCTGAAAAGTATGGTTTATCTGAATATGTTCATTTGTTAGGCTATTACGATAATCCATTTCCGATTATGACGCAGTGTGACATTGTGTGTATGTTTTCTATATCAGAAGGCTTTCCGATGGTATTATTGGAAGGCGTGACATTGGATAAACCATTTGTTTCTTCTGTTATTGGCGGTTCAAAAACGTTGTCAAATGATCAAAGATGCGGGAAAACTGCAGTAACAGATGAGGGCGCCGTAAATGATATTTTAGAATTGCTCAAAGTCAATCAAGATGAAATAAAACGGGAATGTCGTAAATCAATAAAAAGATTTACGTTGGCAGGTTATATAAGTCAGATTGAGCAGCTGTTTGAGGAAGTAATTAACTCATAGAATATAGATTTAGAAACGTAAATAAACAATTGACAGGTTTTTGGCGTGTAATTATAAAAAATGGATGGAAGCGCATATGAATCAGAACGTTTGATGCAAAAAGGAGATCGAGATGAAAGATAATATTGCAGTCAGCATTATTGTCCCAATATATAACGCTGAACATTTTTTAAAAAAGGGATTGGATTCTTGTGTGAACCAGACTATGCAGAATATAGAGATTATTTGTGTAAATGATGTTTCTCAAGATAGTAGCGCTCTTATTATAGAAGAGTATGTAAAAAAATATCCTAATAAAATTATCCATCTGGACTGTGCAGAAAAAAGAGGACAGGGCGGAGCAAGAAATCAAGGTATTTTACATGCCAGAGGCGAGTATCTCTGTTTTATGGACAGTGACGATTACCTTGATCTAAATTTATGTGAGGAAGTATACGCGGAAGCCAAAAAGCAAGAGGCAGATATGGCATTTTACGATTTTATACGCGTAGATGGTGAACAGGAGTACCCCGTAGAATTGATTGGGGAGGAAGAAATAGATGTATGGTATTCTCACTGTGGATGGGCAGTTTGGATGCAGATGGTAAAAAGAGAGGTTATTTTAAAAAATGGTCTTTTTTTGCCGGAGAATATGCGTTCAGATGATGATGCAATGGTGCATTTATGGAAATATTATGCCCAAAAGCGTATAAAAATGCATAAGCCATATT
>OFGE01001458.1_pt1 | contig 20612 bp, 17 predicted proteins | sample 1521681 | NCBI WGS metagenome assembly OFGE01 (sample SAMEA3504093, study PRJEB24116) | mouse gut metagenome | biome: mouse gut; feature: mouse-associated habitat; material: faeces | place: Denmark | collected 2011
TTTTACATTGTAAATATTTGAATAAGTTATACAATATTGTCGTAATAAAATTGTCGAACATTTGGGGATTTTGTTACAGAAAAATTTATTGGAGAGAGGAAAAAATTATGAAAATTTTAGTATGTGATGATGATCAACAATATGTTGACACAATTATGAAGTATTTAGAGTTTTATAAAGGGAAGAATGTAGAACATTATGTTAAAGGTATATCAGATGTTGATAAACTTTTAATAGAGATTAAAATCAATAAATATGATTTGATTTATTTGGATGTTGAGTTAGGGAAAGTGAATGGAATAGATATTGCACACTATTTATTAGAACAGAATCCACAATGTATTATTGTTTTTGTAACTGGATATTATCAATATATTCATCAATCTTTTAAATTAAGAATATGTAACTTTATACATAAACCTTTTGAAGATAGAGAATTTGAATTGGTTTATTATCAAGCATTGGAGCTTTATCAAAGAAGAAATTCCACATTTACATTTAATACCTCAAAAGGCAAACAAATATTTAACCCATTTGATATTCTATATATTGAAACTTACTATAATAGTTTGAAGATTGTAACTAATGATAAATCTTATTATAGTAATATAAAAAATTCTAAAGTTATTAAATCATCGCTAAAACCATTTGATTTTATGCAAATTCATCAAAGTATTTTTGTAAATTTCCATTTTGTCGATAGAATACATAATGATACAGTTATTATGAAAAACACACAAGAGTTTCCTATTTCTTTAAATAAGAAACAAGAAATTATAACTGCATTTAATAAATTTATTATGAGAAGGTGATTACGATAGACGTTTTAGATATAGTATATTGTACTGTTTTTGCATTTACTGACGTGTTTTTAGTAGGCTATTGTTTGAATTTAATTTTATATGATAAAGTTAGTAAGGCTGAGAATAAAATAGTAGGTATAAATATAAGAAAATTTTATTTTATTGGATTTATATTTAGTGTTTTATGTTTAATTGCAAGATATCGCTTATATTTTTATCCATTTTTTACAGTTATAGAATTGATATTGGTGTTTAAACAATTTGATTTGATTAATTGTAAGGCAAGAACAATAATTAAAATTACATGTTTGAAAGTTATTATTGAGTTATTTTGTATATTGTTGGTAGAAATGATATTTGAAACACCATTTCTTTCTAATCCACACGATTACTTTAATATGCTTAAATTCTTTTGGCTATTTGTAAGTAAATATATTGAGTGCTTAATCTTTTTGGTTATTTATAGAAAGAAATATAGATTGGGGCGAAGTGATTTAAGATATTTTAAGAATATTGGTATGATTATTTCTTTAATGTATGGGATATGTATTGTAACTTATATTGAAAGTTTATTTTATATCACAAGTATAGGAAAGATTGTTGTATTTACATTGTTTATCTATAATGTAACATTGATTATCTTTGATAGATATCAAGTAAAACATGATAAGATTGAAAGAGAATATAATGAGAAAAAGAGAAAGTTTGAGATTATTGATTTAAAGAATAAATTACAGCAAAAATATAATAAGAAGATTCAACAAGAACAAAATCATACAAGAAATATAAAACATAATATTAATAATCAGTTATGTTCTATTCGTGCTTATATAGAAAATGGCAGAAATGAAGAAGCAATGGAGTATATTGAAAAGATTATAGGAACATTAAAAGTTGGAAAATCGGCTAATCATACTGGACATATTGGTGCTGATGCTATTTTAGATGAGAAATTAGAAACTGCAAGATTATTAGGGATAGATGTTGAAGAAAATTATGGGATTATTGATTTTGGTGATTTAACACCTATGGAAATTACGATTCTATTAGGTTGTGCATTGGATAATGCAATTGAAGCTATACAAAAGATTAATGATGAGGATATTGAAAAGAAATTAACGATTCATATATTTAATAATGGTCCTTATTTGGCTATATGTATTGGGAATTCTGTTGTTGATGGACATAATATTTGTTTCCATAAAACAAGTAAAAAAGAAGATAGTATGAATCATGGATTTGGTGTTAAAAATATTCAAAAAGTTGTTTCACAACATGAAGGTAGTGTTTGTTATGAGGTGGATGATAAATTTGTTCTTTTTAATGCTATCTTGTATATTTTTCATGAAAAATAATTGATTATAAAGAAAAAATGGTTTGAGGTAGGTATTCAAGCCATTTTTTTATAATTCAAAAACTTCATTTTCATGATGGATAGACATAATTTGAGCATGATAAGGATTGTTAATTTTTTCAAATTGAAGTTGTTGTGATATGGTATAATTACCAAAATAATGTATTGGGAAGATATAGTGTGTTTTGACATGGTTTAAGTAGTATTGTAAACCTAGTAAATAATCTTTTTCTTGTCTTAAATCTACAACGATAAATGCTATGTCTATAGGGTGTTTGATAAGTTGAATTTGTTGTTGATATACAATACGTTGATAATCGTTATCAATATCTGGTTCTCCTTGCCAGTGCCACCAGTTCAGATCACCAGCATGATATATGCGTTTGTTTTCAACATTAACTATAAAAGCACATCCTTCATCAGTAGATAATAATGTTTGGATTGTTAAATCGTTTATTGTATATATTTGATTTGTTTCTAAATAATGTACATTTTTGGTGGTATTTTTAATTGAAGATGAGAAAATATAAGTTTTATGTGGATGATTGATTTCTAATATGTCTTGGTTAAAGTGATCTTTATGACTATGTGATACAAAGATATATAATGGTTTCCTTTGATTGAGATGAAGTTCACCTTTATAATAATCAAAGAGAAGTAGATGTTGTTTGAGTTCGACAAGACATCCACTATGATATAAGTGTGTAATTTTCATATGAAAAAAAGAATAACAGAAATGCTATTCTTCTTCACCTTCATCATAATTAGAAACATTATGGAAAATTTGGTCAACATCATCACAATCATTTAATAATGTCATTAATCTTTCAAATAACATCATATCTTCATCTTCAAGTTCAATTGTCTCTTGAGGTGTTGTTGTAATATCATCTACATCAAATTGAACATCTGGTTTGACATCTTCAATTGCTGTTTTGATTTTATTGAGATCTGTTGGTTCACCAATAACTTTAATACGACCATCTTCTAATGTTGTTATATCTTTAGCATCAACTTCTGCCATAATTAATGCTTCTAATACAGCTTCTTCATCCATACCATTAAAAATAACAGTACTTTCAATATCATATAAATAGACAACAGAACCTTCTGCACCTAATTTAGATTTAGATTTAGTAAATGCAGGACGTACTTGAGAAATTGTACGATTAATATTATCTGTTAAACATTTAACGATTACAGTAGAGTTTCCAGGACCAAATCCTTCAAATTGAATTGGTTCATAATTTTCAGTAACACCACTTTTCACTTTATCAATTGCACGTTTAATAACATCAGCAGGAACTTGTTCTTTTTTTGCTTTATCTACTAAACGTCTTAATGCTAAGTTTCCATCTAATTCAGGTCCACCAGCTTTTGCAGCTAAATAAATTTCTTTACCATAACGAGAATATAGTTTTGCTTTTTTAGCAGCAGTTTTTGCCATTGCGACTTTACGCACTTCGTGTGCTCTACCCATGAATATTCCTCCTTTAAAATCACGTTAGTATTATAACTAATCTTTACTATAATTGCAAGAAAGAGCGAGATGTTGGGGATATTTTTGTGAAAAAAGTTGTATAAAGAGTCATTTCAAGCAAGAATATATTTAGTAGAGAAAAATATGAATATAAGGTATAATGTATGAAAGATAGAATAGTGGAGGTTTAGGATGAAGAAAGTTATTATAATTGGAGCTGGGGTTTCTGGTGTTTACTTATCTATATTGTTAAAACAAAAGTTAAATGAAAAGATGAGTGTCATTGTTTTAGAACAAAATTCTTCATCTTTAAAAAAGTTACTAGCAACTGGGAATGGAAGATGTAATTTATCTAATAGAGATATGAATATTCGTTATTATCAAAGTGATTGTCAAGATATTGTTGAGAAAATCATTACTTCTTTTGATATGCAAGAAGCAATGGCTGATATAGGATTACTTTGCCAATACCAAAATCATTTACTTTATCCAAAAAGTGAACAAGCTTTATCTGTAAAAAGGGTTTTAATGAATGAAGCTGAACGTTTAGGAGTTTTGTTTTTTTATGAACAAGAAGTGGATCTTATAAAAAGAGAACATTGTTATCAAGTTTATACACAAAAGCAAATGTTTTCAGCAGATTATGTTGTTTTTGCAATGGGAAGTGAAGCGGGAAAATTATCTGGAATTCATTCTTCGCGTTATGACATATTAGAAAAATTGAATTTGAAAGTTATCTCTCCTTATCCTTCATTGGTACAGATGAAAACGAAACCTGCTTTAAAACAATTAAAAGGTGTAAGGGTAAAAGGGTGTTTTTCTTTATTGGAGAATGGACAAGTCATTCATAGGGAAAAAGGTGAATTACTTTTTACTGATTATGGAGTGAGTGGAATTGCAGTGATGCAATTATCAGCATATTGTCAACCACATCATCAATATGAAATAAGTATTGATTTTTTTGATGAAATAGATGAAAGAAAGTTTCATGAATTTATTGAACTTCGTATGAATAAAGAATATAATCATTTTTATGATGGATTAATAAATAGTAAAATTGCATTATATTTAGAGAAAATAAATTTGAGTTCTTCAAAGGAAATTGTGAGAATTTTAAAAGATATGAGATTAAAAGTTATTGGATTACAATCATATGAAACTGCACAAGTCATGAAAGGTGGACTATCTTTACATGAAGTGAATGATTGCTTAGAACTTAATAAATATCCTTGTTTATATGCAATGGGTGAAATTTTGAATGTTACAGGGTTATGTGGAGGATATAATTTACATTTTGCATTTGCAAGTGCAAGTGTTGTAGCTAATGCTATTGAAGGAGATTTTTATGTTAAGAATTCATAATGTGAAGATAGAGTTGGGAAAAGATAATTTTAAAAAGATTCTTTCTCAAACTTTAAATATTAGAGAAAAACAGATATATGAAGTGAAATTGGTTAAGCAATCTATTGATGCAAGACGTGATAAAGTTTATATGATATGTAGTTTTGATTTTGCTGTTGAGGATGAAGAATCTATTTTAAAAAGAAATCCTCAATTAAAAAAAGTAGAACCTTATCAATATCATTATTATCCTAAAAATAATCGTAAGGTTGTGATTGTAGGATGTGGTCCTGCTGGTCTTTTTTGTGCATATGTCTTAGCTCAAGTTGGACAAGATGTTACAGTTGTTGAAAGAGGTCAGCCTATTGAACAACGTGTTTTAGATGTTGATAATTTATTAAAAAATGGAAAATTAAATTCTCAAAGTAATATTGCTTTTGGGGAAGGTGGAGCAGGGACTTTTTCTGATGGAAAATTGACAACAGGTATTAAAAATAATCGTTTACAATATATATTAGAAACATTTGTGAAACATGGCGCACCAGAAGATATTCTTTATTTATCTAAAGCACATATCGGTACTGATTATTTAAGAAAAGTCATTGTTCATATGCGTAAAAGTATGGAAGAAAAGGGTGTGAAATTTCTTTTTAATACACAAATGGTTGATTTTGAACATCATCATCAATTTGATATTGAAGTTGTTCATAATGGAGAAAAATCTTTATTAAAAGCTGATGATCTTGTATTGGCTATTGGTCATAGTGCAAGAGACACATATGAGATGCTTTATAGAAAAGGAGTTCCACTTAAACAAAAGCCTTTTGCAGTAGGTGTTCGTATTGAACAATTACAAGAAACAATTAATAAAATTCAATATAAGAAAAGTTATCTTTCTCCTTATTTGAAGGCTGCATCATATAAATTAGCAGTAAAAACAAAAGAAGGAAGAGGGGTTTATACTTTTTGTATGTGTCCAGGTGGAGTCGTTGTTCCATCTATGAATGAAGAAGGACAATTATGTATTAATGGTATGAGTTATTATGCTCGTGATGGTAAAAATGCTAACAGTGCTATTTTGGTAAATGTTCAAACATCTGATTTTGCAAGTGATCATCCTTTAGCAGGAATTGAATTTCAAAGAACATTGGAAAGAAAAGCATTTGAATTAGGTGGGGGTTCTTATCATGCTCCTGTGCAGTTATTAAAAGATTATTTTCATAATTGTAAGACACCACAATTAGGTGCAGTGGAACCAACTTATCAACCAGGTATTCAATTTGCAGATATAAATGAATTATTTCCTGATTTTATTAATCGTAATTTAAAAGAAGGGCTTTTCATTATGAATCAAAAAATGAAAGGTTTTATAGATGATGATACTATCATTACTGGGATTGAATCAAGAAGCAGTGCACCTGTGCGTATAGAAAGAGATAAGACATATCAATCTCATATTGCTCATCTTTATCCTATTGGAGAAGGTGCTGGATATGCAGGTGGTATCATGTCAGCAGCGGTTGATGGAATGATGTGTGCTGAAATGATTTTAAAGGAGGATGACTATGGAAGCAATTGAATTGCATAGAAATAAGAAGAAATCTTTTTCACCAACAAGACGAATTGCTTTTAGTTTTTTTGTGGTGATTTTAATAGGTTCTTTGCTTTTGTCATTACCTATTTCTAATCAAATTCAAGGAACATCTTATTTAGATCATCTATTTGTGTCAACTTCAGCAACTTGTGTTACAGGACTTGTTCCAGTTGTGGTAGCAGATCAATATAGTTTTATAGGGCAACTCATTATTGTGGCATTGATTCAAATAGGAGGATTAGGTTTTTTAACTTTATTAAATATGATGTTGGTTGCTTTTAAAAAGAAGTTGACATATACCAATAAGATTATTATGCAAGAAGCTTTAAATAAAAGTTCTATGAAAGACATTGGTTTATATATTAAACGTGTTATTAAATATACATTCTTTTTTGAAGGAATAGGGGCATTATTATTATGTTTTATTTTTGTTCCTGAATATGGATTTGTAAAAGGAATTTATTATAGTTTTTTTCATTCTATATCTGCTTTTTGTAATGCTGGATTTGATGTTTTAGGAAGTCAATCATTAATAGCTTATCAAAATCATTATTTATTGAATTTTATCATTTCAGGATTAATTATTGCAGGAGGACTTGGTTTTGTTGTATGGGTAGACTTACGTTTATCTTGGCAAAGATATAAACAAAATTTTAAGATATTTAAATTGAAAACATTTCTTCGTTCATTAAGTGTGCATACAAAAATCGTTCTTATGGTTACTTTTGTACTTATAGTGATAGGAATGATTGGAATATTAATATTAGAATTTAATAATCCAAAAACGATAGGTGATTTACCATTTTTAGAAAAAGTTTTGGCTAGTTTTTTTCAATCAGTTACTTTAAGAACAGCAGGTTTTGCAACAATGGATTTATCAGTCCTATATGATCCAACAAAATTATTTATGTGTATTTTTATGTTTATTGGAGGATCACCAGCAGGGACAGCAGGAGGAATTAAAACTGTAACTTTTGCAATTATGTTATTTTATATTTATTCATTGGTATTAGGAAGTAATCATGTTAAAATAATGAAAAGAACGATATCAGATCAAATTGTAAAACGTGCATTAACTATTAGTATTGTGAGTTTTTCTATAACTGTAATGGGATTATTTTTATTATCAATAAGTGAGAATAAACCATTTATTGATTTGGTTTTTGAAGTGTTCTCTGCTTTTGCAACAGTAGGTGTTACTGCTGGATTAACACCTTTACTAACCAATATAGGAAAAATAATAATTATTGTTTTAATGTATATTGGTCGTATTGGTCCAATTACAATGGTTTTAATTTTTGCAAAGAGATATAAACAAATGAAAGGAAAGGACATTGTTTATCCAGAAAGCGATGTTTTAATAGGGTAATATAATATGAATCATAGACAATATGTGGTTTTAGGGTTAGGTGTATTTGGATCTACTGTTGCCAAAACTTTATCTGAGTTTGGTTGTGAAGTTTTAGCAATAGATAAAAATCCAGAATGTGTTCAAAGAGTGGCTGATGTTGTTACAAAAGCAGTTATTGGAGATATTACGAATCAACAATTTTTACTTGATTTGGATATACAAGAATTTGATGTTGGTATTGTTGCTATTGGGAATCATTTAGAAGAAAGTTTATTAGGTGTTTTGAACTTAAAAGAAATTGGAGTGCCTTATATTATTGCTAAAGCAAAGAATAAACGTTTTAAAGTTGTTTTGGAAAAGATAGGAGCTGATCGTGTTGTTCGACCAGAAAAAGAAATGGGACAAAAGATTGCTCGTTCTTTATTAAGAAAAAATATTACTGATTTAATTGAAATAGATGAAAATTATAGTGTTGTGGAAATGAAAGTTCCTCAAGCATGGGTTGGTAACTCTTTAATAAGATTAGATTTACGTAAAAATTATGGAATTAATATTTTAGGTAAACGCAATCATGATACTCATAAATTAGAATTAACAATAGATCCTGAGTATCTTATTCAAATGGATGATCATTTTTTAATGATTGCAGAAACTGAAAAAATTGAAAAGATGGATTATCTTGTTGAAAAATAAAGAGATATGTAAATAATAGGTGAGAAGGATTGTGTTTTATAGCTTAATGGTATAAAATTTCACCTGTTGGAGGAAGGGAATATGTATATTGTTGTTGTTGGATTAGGAAAAGTTGGACAGCTATTAACACAATATTTGTCAAAAGAGGACATGATGTCGTTGTTGTTGATCATAATAGACAAAAAGTTGAAGATATTGTTAATCAATATGATGTTTTAGGTATTTGTGGAAATGGAGCTAATAATGATATATTAATCGAAGCAGGAGTAGAAAATAGCAGATGCAGTTATTTCCATAACAACATCTGATGAGTTAAATATTTTATCTGGGCTTATTTGTAAGCGTTTAGGTGCGAGGTATACAATTGCTCGTGTAAGAAATCCTGATTATTCTCGACAAAAAGATTTTTTAAGAAATGATTTAGGTTTTTCTATGATTATTAATCCTGAAGCAGAAGCAGCAAATGAAATTAGACGTATGATTACTTTTTCATCAGCAATGAAAGTTGATACATTTGCGAAAGGAAAAGTTGAATTAATAGAATTAAAAATATTTGAAGGGATTCAATTGGTTCATTTAAAACTCAGTGATTTATCATCAGTTACAAGATCTTCTGTTTTAATTTGTGCTGTTAAACGTGGTCAAGAAGTTATTATTCCAAATGGTGATTTTGTTGTTGAACAAAATGACCATCTTTATGTGACAGGTTCACATAAAGATTTAGCACGTTTTTGTTTAGATGTTGGATTTTTAAGTAAAAAGATTAAAAATGTTGTAATTATTGGTGGAAGTAAGATTGCTTTTTATTTAATTAGACAGTTATCTGTTTTAGGTATTAAAACAAAGATTATTGAGCATAATCATCAAAGATGTGTTGAGTTATCTCAAAAGATACCTTATACAACGATTATTGAAGCAGATGGAAGTAATCATGATATTCTTTTAGAGGAAGGTATTCAAAAGAGTGATGCTTTGGTTTCTTTAACAGGTTTAGATGAAGAAAATATTATTTTAGCTTTATTAGGGAAACAATTAGGAGTAAAGAAATCTATTGCGAAAGTGAATAGAATGTCTTTAGGGCATATGTTAGATAAAATGGATATAGATAATATAGTGGATCCTAAGAGTATTATTGCTTCTCAAATTATTGGTTATTTAAGAGCTAAAGATAATAATGATGAGTCTACAAGTGTGCAAACATTATATAAAATTGTTAATGATGAAGTAGAAGCCTTAGAATTTGTTGTTAATGAAAAAACAAGATATATACATAAACCTTTAAAAAATATACATATAAAAAATCATGTTCTTATTGCAGGTATTTTAAGAAATAATGAGATGATTGTTCCTAAAGGTGATGATACTTTAGAAATAGGGGATCATGTAATTATTGTAACAATTGATTCATTAATTAAAAAATTAAATGATATTTTTGAGGAATTAATATATGAATAAGAAAATGATTATTTATACTTTAGGGCAAATGCTGAAAATTGAAGGTTTTTTAATGTTTTTGCCATTATTGGTAGGGCTAATTTATCACGAACAAGAAGCTATTTATTATTTTATAGTTGGTTTGATTACTTTGGTTTTAGGTATAGTCATTAGTCATAAAAGACCTAAAAATACAGTTATATATGCAAAAGAAGGATTTGCAATTGTGGCACTGTCTTGGTTGGTTTTATCTTTATTTGGAGCAATTCCATTTTGGCTTTCAAAAGAAATCCCAACATATGTTGATGCTTTTTTTGAAATTGTTTCTGGATTTACAACAACTGGTTCTTCTATTTTAACTGATATAGAGTCATTAACATATGCCAGTCTTTTTTGGCGTAGTTTTTCTCATTGGGTAGGAGGAATGGGAATTCTTGTTTTTGTTGTTGCGTTTATTTCTGATGCACATGGAACAACAATGCATATACTTAAAGCAGAGATGCCTGGACCAATTGTAGGAAAACTTGTTTCAAAAGTAACTGTAAGTGCAAGATTACTATATAAAATTTATGCTGTTTTAACAATTATTGAAGTTGTTCTTTTAATGGTAGGAGGAATGCCTTTATTTGATAGTTTGGTTAATGCATTTGGAACAGCTGGAACTGGTGGTTTTGCAATAAAAAATACTTCTATTGCTTATTATAATAGTGCTTATTTTGATACAATTATTATTATTTTTATGATTTTGTTTGGTATTAATTTTAATGTTATATATTTTATTATTATAGGAAAAGGGATGAATGTTTTACGTAGCGAAGAACTTAAATGGTATCTTCTTATTATTGGAGCTTCAACTTTAGCTATTACTGTTAATATTTTTCACCTCTATCCATCACTTATAGATGCGTTTAGATATGCTGTTTTTCAGGTAGCTTCAATCATTACAACAACTGGATATGTAACTGTTGATTATGGACAGTGGCCTTTATTTTCACAAGGAATTTTGGTTCTATTAATGTTTGTTGGAGCTTGTGCTGAATCAACAGGAGGAGGAATAAAAGTTTCACGTATTGTTATTTATGTTAAAAATGCTTTTTCAGAAATGCGTAGAATGTTACATCCTCATAGTGTTGTTTCCGTTAATTTTGAAGGAAAGCACTTAGAAAAATCTGTGATTAATAATATTCATGCATATTTAATATTATATTCTATTATATTTTGTACTTCTTTTTTAATCATTGCATTACAAAATATAGATTTTACTTCAGCTTTTTCTTCAGTAGCAACATGTATTAATAATGTTGGACCAGGGTTGGGAATAGTTGGTCCAACTGGTAATTTTTCTAGTCTTTCATGGATTTCTAAAATTGTTTTATCTTTTGATATGTTGGTGGGACGTTTAGAAATCTTTCCAATGCTTATGCTTTTATCACCTTCATTATGGAAAAAATAAAACGTCCTATATATATCATTATCATAGGACGTCTTTTTTATTATTTTATTTTGATAAGCCATTCATTATTTTGGATTATGTATTGAAATTCTTGAAGATGATTATCATCAAAGACTTTTAAAAGGTCTGTAAAATCATCAGCTAACTTTAAAGATGCTAATTCATGTCTTTCAATCCATTTCATTTCTCCTTCTTTAGAAGAAGATAAACTTCCATGAAATTGATTTGTTTTAAATAAGAAAACAATATATCTTCCACCATCTTGTAAAGGAAAATGTTTAACTCCACATAAAATAGGATGATAAATATCTAAACCAGTTTCCTCTTTAACTTCCCTTTTAACAGCATCAATAAATGATTCATTATTTTCAACATGTCCTCCAGGAAAAGTATAACCTTGCCAATCTTTTTTGACTCTATTTTGTAAAAGAATAAGATTTTCATGATAAACCATACAAAGAACAGTGAGTTCTACTTTTTCAAATTTTTTCATGATTTTTCTTGTAATTTTTTATCAGCTTCATCAAATCTTTTTGTGAAAGTAACCATTATAATACAGATAATAACGATGATTCCACTAATAAGGAATATTTTATCTGATCCAAAATATTGATAAACAAAACCAAATACATAACCATAAATAGCTTTGCCTATACTCATTGCAGCATTTAATAAAGTAATAGCAGTTCCAAATACAGCTGGATTTACTGAATCTTGTATATAAGAAAGACTAGCAACAGTAGAAACACCAACTCCTAAACAATGAACAATACTAATAAATACAAAGACATAAGCATTAGGTACAAATGCATAAGTTAATAAACGAATAGCCATAGGTATTGTTCCTAATAGTATAAATTTTTTATAACCTATTTTTTTAATGAGTTGTGAAGAAATCATTAAAAAAATAATTTCAGGTAAAACTTGAACAAAAGTCAACCAACTAATGAGAGAATTATTTCCTTTAAGTGTTGAAACAAGATGATTACCAGCAAAAGCTCCAGAACTATCAATAACAATTTGAGTCATCATAACAATAAGTAACATAAAAATAAAATTTTTATTAAGAAGTAATTCTTTAAAACTTCCTTTTTCTGGTTTGGCATTATCTTCTTGGATATCAGTTTTAGGGAATGAAAAACATAATAGTAAAGCAAGTCCTAATAATATAATATAAGTTGTAAATAAAGGGCCATCTAAACCATAAATATCAGCAAGAAAACCAACTGCCATACTACCTACAACATATCCTAGAGATCCCATACCTCTAATAGAACCATAATTACCACCGTGTTTTGCTGTGTAGTTCATAGTAATGGTATCAGACATAGGACCAGAACCAAGTCTAGCAACCTCTAATAATAAGGCAAAAATAAGTACACCAATATAAACAGTTTGTTTAGAATAAAAATATAAAATAACAATACTTGTTCCTAGTGATGTCATTAATAAAAGATTATATTTTCGAGTTTTATCTCCAATAATTCCCCATAATGGAATGACACATACACCAAGTATAAGTGAAATAGCTGTAAGTAAACCAATTTGTGAACCTTCTAAACCAATACTTTTTTCTAAGTAAACATTGATATAAGGTGTGAAACAACCAACTGCTCCTATAAGCAAGAAATAGAAAGCTTGAAACTTAATAATATTTTTATCTTTCATACAATAAATCCTCCATTTTTTTAATTATACAAAATGTCAATATATCAAGTGCTTTTATTTCAATATTAGAAAAAAATATTGTACTATAAATGATTGTTTGGTTTATTACATACCATTTTTAATATTTAACTGATTATTTTGAAAAGAAATAATAGGAAGTTGGATTTGTTTTTTGATTTTATACCCTTGAAAAAATGAGTCAATCTCATATAATAAAAAGTAAATAAATTGGTCAAACCAAATGGGTTAAAGGAGAAAATGAAATGAACAAAGCTTTTAATGAACTCTCTAAAGAAAAGCAACAAGCTATTTATAATGCTGCTATGGAAGTGTTTGGAGAGTATGAATATAAACGGGCATCTACTGATCTTATAGCATCAAAAGCAGGTGTTTCAAAGGGATTGCTGTTTTATTATTTTCGTAATAAAAAGACTTTGTATATGCAGACTTTTGAATATGTATCAAGAATTATTGAAGATGCAATCTCTGATACATATTTATTAGAGATAACTGATTTTTTTGAATTAATTACTTATGCAACTAAGAAAAAAATAAAAATATTGATTGAAAATCCATATATTATGTATTTTTCTATTCGTTGTTTTTATTCACAGAAAGAAGAAGTATCAAATGAAATTCAAACAGAAATAAGTCATGGAAAGGATAAGAAGTATGATATATATTTTAAAAATATTGAATTAAATAAATTTAAAAATGATGTTGATCCAGAAAAAATTTATCATATGTTAGTTTGGATGACTGATGGTTATCTTCATTCACAACAGATGAAAGGAAAACAGATAGAAATTGAAGAAATAAATAAAGAGTTTGCACAATGGGTAGCAATGTTTAAAAGTATTTCATATAAGGAGGAATTTCAATGAGTGTAATTAATATTCAAAATTTGACTCGTGACTATGGTTCAAAAAAAGGTGTATTTGATGTATCTATTCAAGTGGAAAAGGGTGAAGTTTTTGGATTTCTTGGTCCAAATGGTGCTGGTAAAACTACAACTATTCGTCATTTGATGGGATTTATTAATCCTAAAATTGGAAGTTGTCAAATTGATGGTTTAGATTGTTGGAAAAATCATGATGAAATTCAAAAAAGACTAGGTTATATACCTGGCGAGATTAATTTTTTTGATGATTTGACTGGCAAAGAGTTTTTGAAGTTTGTTGCTGATTATCGTGATGTAGGAAAGGATAATCGAATGCAAGAAATGATTGAACGATTTGAATTGGATACAAGAAGTAAAATTAAAAAAATGAGTAAAGGGATGAAACAAAAACTTGGTATTGTTGCTGCTTTTATGCATGACCCTGATATACTTATTTTAGATGAACCAACAAGTGGACTTGATCCTTTAATGCAAAATCGCTTTATTGAACTGATAGCAGAAGAAAAAAAGAGAGGAAAAACAATTCTTTTATCAAGTCATATGTTAGAAGAAGTGGAAAGCACTTGTGATCGTATTGGGATTATTCGAAATGGAAAGATTGTGACAGTTGATTCAGTTGAAACATTAAAGAAACGTCATATGCATACATATACAGTTCATTTGAATTCTCCAGAATTAGCAGAGGCTTTTGCTAGGGATTTTGATGGAGAATGTAATGGAAATAGTGTTACAGTTACTGCAAAACAAAGTTTAGACACCATCTTTATGAATTATTATGGAGGTAAATATAATGATTAATATGACTTTATATAAAAGAGAAATGAAGGGCAGTTTAAAAATACTTATTCTTTTTGCAGTTGTTATTACTATGTATGTAACGATTATTGTCAGTATGTATGATCCAGAAATGATGGCTACTTTAGATGGTTTTTATGAAGTTATGCCAGAATTGATGGCATCAATTGGCATGAGTGCTGGAGCAACAAGTTTGATTGGATTTATGATTTCGTATCTTTATGGATTTATTTTACTGATTTTTCCAATGGTATTTTGTATTTTGCGTGGAAATAGCCTTGTTGCTAAATATACAGATAAAGGTTCAATGGTAACTTTATTAGCAGTTCCAATAAAGCGAAGAACTATTATATTAACACAAATATTTGTTCTCATGAGTGGGATTTTATTACTTATTATTTATGTTACAGGTTTAGAAATTATCATAGCACAAACAATTTTTCCAGGAGAATTAATTGTATCAGATTTATTAAAATTGAATACTGCTCTTTTATGTCTACATTTATTTATTGGAAGTATTTGTTTTCTTGCTTCTTGTGTTTTTTCTGATACTAAATATAGTATTGCTTTTGGTGCAGGAGTTTCAGCTTTTATGTATATACTTCAAATGTTAGCGAATGCAGGAGAAAAGGCTGATATACTTAAATATTTTACATTTTTTACTCTTTTTGATGCAAATGGTATTATAGCAGGAAAAAGTGGTGCAATTATTGGAATATTAGTTTTATTGCTAGGGACAATAGGGCTTTATACAATAGCAATAAATGTATTTTGTAATAAAGATTTACATATTTAGTTAAGTTTATAAACTATTTTGAATTGATTAAACATGAGTAAACATTTTTATGATTTTGCTTGTGTTTATTTTTTATATGTATTCATCTTCTCATTTTTAATTATGTCATATATTTCTATTTTAGAAATGTTTGTTTCAAATTGTTTTTAAATAATAAAAAAGCAAGTAAAGACAATAGTCTTACTTACCCTGATTGAGAAATTATAAGTGTGAGTTTATTATATATTATTTTCAATTGACTATCTATTGCATAGTCAATTTTTATTTTTTTGTGTAATTCTTTAAATGGTATACTATCAATTTATTTCATTGTTTACAATATATAAGGAACTATGATGTTCTATTTTTTTGTATTCTTTTTTTCAACAATGATTTCTTCTCCTGTTTTTATATCATAAAAATGAACAAGCTGAGTTTGAGTATCAAATATAGCATAAGTATTTTTCTTAGGATAACTTCTTCCTAATGTAAGACTTCCAGGATTGATGATGATTATATCTTCATCTTGATAAAAATAGGGAATATGTGTATGACCAAAACAAATTACATCAGCTGGATACTCTATGAGTAGTTGTTTTAATGTTGTTGGATTATAGGCATAATTATTTCTATGTCCATGTGTAATAGTAAATGTTGTATTATCGATTGTAAAGTGACTAATATAGGGAATATCAGCAAAATCATTATTTCCTTTACACATATATAAATTAGCGATATCACCTGGTTTGTATCCAAGATAAATATCACCACAATGAATAGTTGCATCGATATGTGGAATGGATGCTATAAATTGATCTAAGTCTTTTTTTCTTAAAAAATGAGAATCTGAGATAATTAATATTTGACCCATAGTCATAAACCTCCTTATGGTTTTTTTGAATAAAGTATGTTACTATTATAATAACAGATAATATGAAGGATGGTAAGTATAATGTGTGCATTAATTCAATTTAAAAACATAATAAAGAGTTATACAATGGGAGATATTACCATTAATGCTAGTGATGGTGTTGATTTTGAGGTTAATAAAGGGGAATTTGTTGTTATTGTGGGGGCTTCTGGAGCAGGAAAAACAACAATTTTAAATCTGTTGGGAGGAATGGATATACCAACTAAAGGTTCTATTCTTGTTGATGGGGAAAATGTTGCATTATTTGATGAAAAGAGATTAACAGAATATCGTCGAGATGATATTGGTTTTGTCTTTCAATTTTATAATTTAGTTCAAAATTTAACAGCTTTAGAAAATGTTGAATTGGCATCACAAATATCCAAAGATCCTCTTGATCCAAGAAATATATTAGAACGTGTTGGGCTTGCAGATCGTATGATGAATTTTCCTGCACAATTATCTGGTGGAGAACAACAACGTGTTGCTATTGCGAGAGCTATTGCTAAAAATCCAAAATTGTTATTATGTGATGAACCAACAGGCGCTTTAGATTATCAAACAGGGAAAGCTATTTTAGGCTTATTAAGAGAAATGTGTGAAACATATAAAATGACAGTCATTGTTATTACTCATAATTCAGCTTTAGCTCCAATGGCTGATAGAGTCATTCATTTAAAGAATGGAAAGGTGAGTGGTGTTGAATTAAACAAACATCCTCAACCAATAGAGGATATAGAATGGTAAAGAAGAAGCAAGCATATTATAAGAATTTAAGAAGAACGATTTTTAAGTCTAAAGCAAGATTTTTGTCTATTTTTTCAATTGTTTTTTTAGGAGCTGCTTTTTTTGCTGGACTAAGAAATACACCTGGAACAATGATAATGTCTATGGATCAATATTTGGATAAATATCATTTTGCTGATTTAACATATATGGTAAGTTTAGGGTTAAGTCAAGATGATATAGATAGTATTAAAGATACAAAAGGAATTCAACGTATTGAATGTGGATATCAATTTGATGCTCAAATGAAACATCAAGATGATTTGTTAGGAGTTAAGGTTTATTCAAGTGAAAAGTTTGAAAGTGGGATGATTCATTATCCTGATTTATTAGAAGGGCAATTTCCTCAAAAAGATAATGAATGTCTTGTTGATCAAGAATTGGTAAATAAATATCATTTAAAATTGAACAATAAGATAAAATTATCAAATGAACAAGGAAAGAAAGAGTTTATTATTTCTGGTATTGTTAATGATACACGATATATTTCTGATATAGATAGAGGAACGAATAGTTTAGGTGATGGAACAAATGTTGGATATATTGAAATTTTAAATAAGAAAAATGAATTTTTAGCTATACCTGATAAGTTATATGATTTACGAGATGAAAAAAAGTTATATAATCAAGTTACTATTAGTGTTGAAGGTGCAGAAAAGTATAATATTTTTTCAGATGACTATGATGACTATATTGAAAAAGTAAATACAAAAATAAAAAGTGTTTTATCTTTACGAATGAGTCGTTTATATGATGATTTAACAGAAGATGCACAAGAGGAATTAAGTAAAGCACAAAAGGAATATAATAAGGGTTATAAGACATATCAAGATGCTAAAGAAACTTTTGATTCTAAGATGTTAGATGCGAAAATTGAATTAACAAATGCTAAGATTAAATTAGCTGAAAAAGAAGTTGAATATTTAAAATCTTCTGAAAATGCAACACAACAAATAGGAACTGTTACTATGGAAATTGCTTATTTAAAGGAACAAATGTCTCAGTTTAATAAAACTTTAGATAATCAACAATCAGGTCCTTCTCAAGGAAATACTCAAGTTCCTAATGATGTCAATCAATTGGCAATGATTCAAGAATTATCAACTGCTTTAAAACAGATTTCTGAAGCATTAGAAGTTTCAATAGAGAAGACAACACAAGCAATTGGTGGTTTAAATCAATTGCAGGGAGGATCTTTACAAATTCAAAAAGCAAAATTAGAAATTGAAAAACAAGAAAATAAATTAACTTTAGAGGAATTAAAAACAACAAAAAAGTTAGAAGAATCGAAATTAAAATTAGATGATGCTTCACAAAAAATTTCTGATGCTAAAAAGGAAATTAATAAAATTCCTAAAGGAAAAGTTTATACGTTGACTAAAAGTGAAAATGCAGGAGTGATGAGTTTTTTAGCAAATAAAGATTCTATTTCAGCTATTGCGAATGTTTTTCCTTTAATGTTTTTCCTTGTTTCAGCTCTTGTTTCATTAACAACAATGACCAGAATGGTAGAAGAACAACGAGGTCAAAGTGGAATTTTGAGAGCGTTAGGTTATTCAAAATGGGATGTTATACAACAATATATTATTTATGTAATTTTAGCAACATTCTTTGCTTGTCTTTTAGGTATAATTGCTGGAACACAGTTTTTTCCACGTATTATTTATTATCTTTATCGTTTAATGATGTTTAAAGTTAATGCTCCTATTGTTATTGATTCTCATTGGATGGTAGCAATACAAACAGTCTTTATTTCTGTACTTGTTACTTTAATTGTTACTTTGATTGTATGTATAGGCGAACTTAATCTTATGCCTTCAGTATTAATGAGACCAAAAGCACCTAAAATTGGTAAACGTATTATTTTAGAAAAAATAACAATGATATGGAAAAGGTTGTCTTTTAATCAAAAGGTAACAATGAGAAATATTTTTAGATATAAGAAGCGTTTTTTTATGTCTATAGTAGGTATAGCAGGATGTACTGGTTTAATTATTACAGGTTTTGGGGTTAAAAATTCTGTATCACAAGTTGTGAATTTACAATATAAAGAAGTAATGAAATATGATGTATTAGTAAGGTTAGAAGATAATATTTCAACAAAAGATGCTAATAAGTATCAAGAAAAGTTACGTCAACGAGATGAGGTTGCAAATGTTGAATATGTTTTAGAACAAAATATTAATGTTTTAAAGAATAAAGAGGATTTGATTGGAAATCTTGTTGTGTATCAGTCTATGGATAATATTTCTAATTTTGTATCTTTAGTTGATTATCAAAATCAAAAACCAATTGTATTAGATGATGAAGGTGTTATTATTGCTCAAAAAACAGCTGAGCTTCTTAATGTTGAGGTTAACGATACAATTGATATTGAAATTAATGATGAAAAATATAATGTTAAAGTAAGTGGTATTACACGAAATTATTTTATGAATTATATTTATATGTCGCAAACTTTTTATGAGAGTATAACATCTTCTCAATTAGAAGTTAATCATGCTTTTTTAAATATGAAAAAGGTAGATTCTTCATATCAAAGAACTTTAGAAGATTATATGAAAGAAAATGATTTTGGTAGTGTATCATATATGAGTGAAATGGGTTCTGATTTTAATACTCAAGTACAAAGTGTTGATATGGTTGTTATTATTTTAATTATATGTGCAGGAGCGTTGAATTTTATTGTACTATATAATTTAACAAATATTAATATTCAAGAGCGTAAGAGTGAAATTGCAACAATAAAGGTATTAGGATTTAGAAAGAAAGAAGTCTATGATTATGTATTTAGAGAGAATATTTTCTTATCAATAATAGGTTCTATTTTAGGTATGTTTTTTGGTTATGTTTTACATCAGTTTATAATTAAAACAGTTGAATTAGATGTTACAATGTTTGTAAGAACATTGAATATATGGAGCTATGTGATTGCTGTTATATTGACAATTAGTTTTACTTTATTTATTAATTTTACAATGAGACGTGTATTAAATAAAGTAGATATGGTTGAGTCTTTAAAAAGTATAGAATAGGGGTCAAAATGATGACTCCTATTTTTCTTTTCCTTGTTCAAACAATTTTGACATTTCTTCAGGTGTTTCTACCATGCCTCGTTTATACCATTCATCACACCAACCAAAAATAAGATATGTAACTGTTACTTTAGAATAAGCAATAATATTCATGTCTTCTTTTTTGTAATCTAAGCAAGAAAGAATATTATCTATAAGAAAATATTGAATATTTGCTTTATATAATAGTTCTATTATAT
>OFGE01001465.1_pt1 | contig 20559 bp, 18 predicted proteins | sample 1521681 | NCBI WGS metagenome assembly OFGE01 (sample SAMEA3504093, study PRJEB24116) | mouse gut metagenome | biome: mouse gut; feature: mouse-associated habitat; material: faeces | place: Denmark | collected 2011
ACTGCAAAATATGGACATTAGAATGCCAATGAAAAGTGCACAGGCAAAAAATCCGTTGTCTATATGATGGACAGCCCCTGTTTCTTTCATATCCATATATCTATCTATGGGAAAATGTATTCCTGCTGCTAGCATAATTCCCATACCTATCCAGAAGAACTTCATTTTTCTCAAACGGATGAAATTTGCAGATAATAGTTTACTCATGGCTCTTACCTCCTACTAAGCTGACATAATAACTTTCCAAGCTTTCATCTCGCTCCTGTATAGAAATAACTTCACAGTTTTCCTTTGCCAAGGCAAGGCTCAGACTGGAAACATGAATTTTTGCATATACATCAGCCGTTTTTTGAGAAAGTATTTTGTATTCCACATTCATTCCTTCCAATACATGGGACAAAGCCTGTACATTGGTTACTTCAAGGCGGGCACATTTGCGGCAGATAGCATCTAATTCCTCCCTGCTGATTTCTTTTATGAGTTGCCCTTTATCAATAAAGCCATAATGTGTTGCAACTTTTGACAGTTCATCAAGGATATGACTGGAAATCAAGAATGTAATTTGTTGTTCCTTATTCAGTTTTAATATTAACTCTCTCATTTCAATAATTCCCTGGGGATCAAGACCATTGACTGGCTCATCTAAGACTAAAAGATCTGGATCGCCAACTAGAGCAATGGCAATACCTAATCTTTGGCGCATGCCAAGAGAGAAGTTTTTTGCTTTCTTCCTTCCCGTATTTTCCAATCCTACTAATTTCAGAATATCGTTAAGCCCTTCAAAGGAGGGAAGCCCTATAATGCGATATTGTATTTTAAGATTATCCTCTGCCGTCATATCAAGATATATAGACGGAGTTTCTATAACCGACCCCATTCTTCTGCGTGACTTCAAAATATCTTTGTCCTTATTTTTCCTGCCAAACAGAGTATATTCCCCAGATGTAGGCTCTTGCAAACCACAAATCAGGCGAATAAGCGTTGTCTTTCCAGCACCATTTTTTCCTACAAAACCATAAATTCCTCCCTTGGGAACATTCATAGATAATCCATTTAACGCTTTATAATTTTTGTATTTTTTACATAAAGTGTTTGCTCTAAGAACATAATCCATAAATTTAACCTCCTTTTCAATGATACAGACATTATATCTGCAAATAGTAAAGAAAAGGGTAAAGAGATCCGTAAAGAAATAGTAAATATTTATTCTGTCCTCATCTTAAAACCAATTCCCCAAACTGCTTCAATATAATCTTTATCACTTACCTCTCGAAGTTTTTTTCGCAAATTGCTAACATGCATTTTCAAGGAGCTTTCTGTGCAATCAGGCGTATCTTCACTGATACGGTCTAAAAGTAAGGATTTTGTAAGAACCTGTGCAGGATTTTTCATGAGAAGTTTTAAAATGGCATACTCTGTCCTTACCTGTTCTTTAATAGCCAATCAGCCAGTCATACAACTCCTGATACTTCATAGCAGAGGTCTGCCATGAAAAGTCCTGTGCCATGGCACGGTCAATAATCTTATTCCACTCCCGCTTTTTATCATAAAATACGTATTTGGCATATCGGACAGAATCCAGCATCTCATGAGCATTGTAATTGGCAAAAGAGAATCCTGTTCCGGTGCCTTCAAATTCGTTATAAGGCTGTACGGTATCCTTCAGACCACCTGTTTCCCGCACAATCGGCACAGTGCCGTAGCGCAGCGCCATAAGCTGGCTTAATCCGCAGGGTTCAAACAAGGAAGGCATCAAAAATGCATCACATCCGGCATAAATTTTATGGGACAGCTCCTCCGAATAATAAATCTGAGCAGATACGCGGTCATGATACTTCCAATCATAATGGCGGAACATATTCTCATACCGCTCATCCCCTGTTCCTAACACAATCAACTGCATATCATCTGAACAGAGCTCATCCATAACTCCCTGAATCAGATCCAGTCCCTTCTGATCCGTCAGACGGGACACAATTCCTACTAAGAATTTCTTATCATCCGCCGGCAGCCCTACCTGTTCCTGCAAGGCCCGTTTATTCTTCGCCTTTTCTTTGCGGAAATTCTTTGCATTGTACGGCTGAGCAATAAACTTGTCTGTCTCCGGGTTGAAATCATCGTAATCAATGCCATTGACAATTCCTCGAAGGCTGTTGGAACGTGCTCTCATCAAACCGTCTAATCCCTCTCCGTAGAAGGGCATCTTGATCTCCTCTGCATAAGTCTGGCTAACGGTGGTAATGGCGTCCGCAAACACAATACCTCCCTTCAGCATATTACCGTCCTTATATGCCTCCAGCTTATCCGGCGCAAAGTAATAATCCGGAAGGCCGGAAAATCTCTGAATTGTCTTCACATCCCACACACCCTGGAACTTTAAGTTGTGAATGGTGATAACAGACTTCATGTTTCGGAAAAACTCCCCGCCCCTGAAACGATCCTTTAAGTAAACCGGAATCAAGCCTGTCTGCCAGTCGTGGCAGTGGATGATGTCCGGGCGGAAATCAATCACCGGCAATGCGCTCAGGACTGCCTTAGAGAAGAACGCGAACTTCTCAATATCCGCATACATATCTCCGTAGGGTGCAAATCCATTAAAATAGTACTCATTATCTATGAAATAGAATGTGATTCCCTCATATTCGTATGTCAGTACGCCCACATACTGCTTCCTCCAGTTCAAATCCATGTAGAAATGCGTATGGTAGGCAAGTTTTTCTTTCCATTCTTCCTTCATGCACATGTATTTCGGCAGCATGACACGGACGTCGTATTTGTCCTTATCAAAATACTTAGGCAGGGAACCGACAACATCCGCAAGCCCTCCTGTTTTAATAAATGGTACTGATTCTGATGCTGCAAATAGTATTTTCTTCATACTCTTTTCCTCCAAACCTCACATATATGTTTCTATTATACCCTACTTTTGCTCAGAAGAAAAGTATTTATCTGTTTTTATATTCTAATCTTATGGTATCTGCGATCAACGCGATGAATTCTGAGTTGGTCGGCTTACCTTTTCCGTTGCTGACCGTATACCCGAACAGGTCGTCCAGCGTATCTAGTTTTCCTCTGCTCCACGCTACTTCGATGGCATGGCGGATTGCCCGTTCCACCCGGCTTGCCGTTGTCTGATGTTTTTTTGCCACTGTGGGATACAATACTTTTGTGATGGCATTGAGGACGTCTAAATCCTCTACCGCCATGATGATTGCATCCCTGAGATAGTGGTATCCTTTGATATGCGCAGGAATTCCTATTTCGTGAATCATATCCGTTACCCGACCCTCCAGATTCGGCTCCGGACAGTTGTCCATCACAGCCCCCGTCCCAGCCGATATCTGGGGGTTTAGTTCATGCCGAATTACCTGATTCGCATGTTTGATTCGGTTGAGTACCATCTCATTATTAAATGGCTTCATGATGTAATAGCTTGCACCCTTTTTGAAGGCATCTTCTGTAATTCTTTCCTGCCCCACTGCGGTAACTACAATAAAATCAGGATGTTTCTTCAGTCCTTTGTCATTGCTGACCATTTCCATTACGCTAAGACCGTCCATTTTCGGCATGATGATGTCAAGCAGAACAACATCGGGCTGTTTTTCTTTAATCAGATGATACATGTCCTCTCCGTTGTTTGCCTTTCCCACCAGCTTTAATTCCTCGTCATTGCTTATGATTTCGCCAAGCAAGTCCAAGATTCTTTCATTGTCGTCGGCTATAGCCACGTTAATCTCTCTCATTTTACGCAATGCCTCCTTTCCTAACATCAAAAACTGTCGAGTTTGATTATAAAGTCTGGCACATGGAAAAACAAGAAATTACTGTCGTAAAAGTTGGACTTATATCGACAATTATTTTACTATTCGACATTTTCCATCATATCTTCTATAAATATACCGTATCCCTTGGTGGCGTCATGGACGAACACATGGGTAACGGCTCCGATGAGCTTCCCGTTCTGAATAATCGGGCTTCCGCTCATACCCTGCACGATTCCCCCGGTGACGGAAAGCAGCCTGTCATCCGTCACTTCAATCACGATTCCTTTGTTGACTTCAGTGGTATTTTTGTCGATTTTTGTAACACGAATCTGGTAGTCCTTCACCGTTCCCTCCACGGCGCAGCGGATAACGGCAGGGCCTTCCACGATCTCATCCCTGGCCGCCGTTTCGATGGGTGTCTGATCTGCAAAAAGGGCGTCAATCCGGTCAATCGTACCGAAGATACCGCAGTCCGTATTACTGGTGATTTTCCCAAGCACATTATAGTTATTGTAAACGATGATTCCTTCCATTCCGCCGGGAGCGCCGTCCTCCCCCTTCTGGATGTCCCGGATGCTGGTCTCGTAGACTCTGCCGTTTTCGATTTCCAGAAGCTCGCTGGTATCCACGTCATGGATGCCATGTCCCAGTGCGCCGAACCTGCTGTTGGTATTTAAGAACGTCACGGTTCCAAGCCCCTGGGCATTGTCACGCACCCAAATACCCAGCTTGCATTCCCTGGCATTTAAACGCACAGGCTTCATCCGGATATTCATATACTGCTCTTCCCTCCGTACCCGCAGAATGATATCTTCATCACCCAAATCCCTGACGGTTTCTATCAGTTCCGACTTGTCATGGATCGCCTGTTCGTTGAGGGCGACGATATAGTCTCCTGCCTTCACCAGGTTCGCTGCCGGTTCGTAATCCATCCCATCCTCCGCCGTGATGGAATCCGTCCCCAGCACCATCACGCCTTCCGTCTCCAGATAGATTCCAATGGGCATCCCGCCGGGAATCACCATGTTCTCCGAAGAAGTCGCGGCGTTGACCTCCGCTTCCAGCCTGTTCTGCTGAAATTCAATCAGATAGTACCCGCCTGCAACGGCAATCAGAAAGGTAACAATCATAATCAGGATTCTTCGATACCAGTATTTTCTCATCTTCATAAACCTCGACTTTCACATTCAGATTTCTCCCTTTATTATGTGACAGTTCACGGAAATTTACTCAGATTTTTCTTTTAATGTGTGAAAGTCTGCTTTGCAAGCTCTTTCATCTCCACCGCATTTTTCAGCACGGTATCCGTAATCTTTGCGCCCCCAAGAATCCGCGCCAGTTCTGTCACGGACTCCTGAGCGCCAAGTTTCCGGATTTCGGTTCTGGTCACGCCTCCCCGGGTAGCCTTCTCAATCAGGAAATGGTGGTCTGCCATTGCGGCAATCTGCGCCAGATGGGTGATACAGATGACTTGATGCCCTTTCCCGATTACCGCCATCTTCTCGGAAACCTTCTGCGCCGTCCTCCCGCTGATTCCCACGTCAATCTCGTCAAAAATCAGCGTCTCGATTTCGTCCCGCTTCGCCATCACGGCCTTGATTGCCAGCATGATACGGGACAGCTCCCCGCCGGAGGCAACATTAGCCAGGGGCTTTAAGGGCTGTCCCGGGTTCAGGGAAATCATAAACTCCACCTCGTCTATGCCTTCTGCCGTGTAATCCTTCGTCTGGGAAAACTGAATCTCAAACTGCACATTCTCGAAGTTTAAGTCCCTAAGCCCCTCCTCGATTGCATTGGCAAGAACCCTGGCCTGCTTTTTCCTGAGAGTGGACAGGGACTTCCCATACTTTTTCACTTTTTCCTCCGATGCAGCCATCCTCTTCCCCAGTTCTTCCATATACTGGTCGTAGTCCTCCAACATCTGAATCCGTTTCTCCTGCTGTACGCAGTAATTAAGAATCTTCTCGATGGAATCTCCGTATTTCGTCTTGAGATGGTTGATTTCATTCAAACGGCTCTCCGTCTCACGGAAATCCTCCTCTGAAAACTCACACTCATCTGCATACGCCGCAAGCTCACGGTTGAAATCATTCAACAGGCTGTCAATCTCCACCAATTGATCATAAAGCCCCGATGCCGTATCGTCGTACTTTGCAATATCGGAAATGGCATGGATGGCGCGGCTTAAACTCTCGCTTGCATTCTCATTGCCCTCGCTGGTGTAAAGATAAGCCTCGCTTACGCACTCTGCAATCTCCTTACTGTTCGCCATCCTGCGGTAAAGAACTTCCAAATCCTCGTCCTCCCCCGGATTTAAATCCGCCTCCCGGATTTCCCTGGCTTCAAATTGCAGGAAGGACAGTTCCTTGGCCCGCCCGCCCGCGTCCGACGACGTTTCCTTTAACTCTTTTTCGCATGCCTTATATTCTTTGTAAGCCTCCCGGACCTTCTTCTTTGCCTCGGCAACCGTATCCCGGGCAAAGGCGTCCACGATGCCAAGATGGTTTTTCTTATAGAGCAGCGACTGATGCTCATGCTGCCCGTGGATGTCAATCAAAATCTGGGCCGCTTCTTTCAAAAGCCCAATCTGCACCGTCTCTCCGTTGATACGGCTTACGCTCCGGCCCGCCATCAGCCGCCGGCTCAAAAGTACCGCGCCCTCCTCAGGATAGATGTCCAGCTCCTTTAGCTTCCGTTCCTGCTGTTCATTTTCCACAAGGAACGTAAGCTCCACCAGCCCATAATCCGCACCCTGCCTTAGGATATCCTTCGAGTATCTTCCGCCAAGGGCAAGATTCACGGAGCCTAAAATGATAGATTTCCCCGCTCCCGTCTCGCCGGTCAGGATATTTAATCCATCTTCAAACTCTACCTCGATCTCGTCAATCAAGGCAAGATTCTTCACATGTAAATTCTGTAACATACCGCCTCCTATAAGACTATCCTGCCAATCTTATCCATGACCTTCGCCGTATCCTCCACGCTTCGTATGGCGCACATGATGGTATCGTCCCCGGCGATGCTTCCCACGACCTCTCCCCACTTCATGGCGTCGATTGCCGCGCACACCGCCATTGCCATTCCCGATACTGTTTTGACCACCAGGATGTTCTGTGCCATATCCATCGAGACGAATCCATCTTTGAGTACCCGGATGTACTTCTCATTCAGGAACGTCTCATCCTGATGGATAACATACCGCTGTTTCCCGTTCTGCCCGGGAATCTTCGTAAGCTTCAGATCCCGAATGTCCCTGGACACCGTCGCCTGGGTTACGTTAAACCCCTCCCTGTGCAGATAGTCCGCCAACTCCTCCTGAGTCTCGATGTTATTCTTATGGATCAGTTCAATGATCTTCGCATGTCTATTTCCCTTCATGGTGTCAATTCCCTTTCATCTTCCCGCGTAATGTTTCCAGAAAGCTTACCTTGCTCAGCTTAATCATCGTAGTGGAGGCGCTGGACTTACGCACAGTCACCTTATCGCCCGTCTTCAGGGAAACGGCGTCCGCCCCGTCAAACGCAACATACACTTCTTCCCTGGAGCCATTGCGCCCGGGACCGATTTCAATGACGATTTCATCATCGGAAGACAGGACGATGCTTCTGGTATTCAACGCATGGGAACAGATCGGCGTAATGACAATCAGCGACGCCGTAGGTTCCACGATAGGGCCGCCAGCAGATAAGTTGTACGCCGTCGAACCCGTAGGCGTAGACAGAACCACTCCGTCGGCCTCATAATCGTTCAAAAGCTCTCCGTTTACATATAACCGGAAATGGATGATATGCAGCTCGCCTTTTCTGGACACCACGATATCGTTAAGGGACACATCTGACCTGCCGTCCTCGAATATCCCTTTCAGCATCATGCGCCTCTCCAGCACATAGTCTCCTGCCGCAAGCTGCCTGACCGCCGCGTCGATTCCGCCCACCTCCACCTCGGTAAGATATCCGAGCGTCCCCATATTGACGCCCAGAATCGGGATTTCCTTCTCCCAGAACAGCCTTGCCACTTCAATCAGGCTGCCGTCTCCGCCAATTACGACGGCACAGTCCACTTCCTTTGGCACGGAAGATTCGATAATCTTTTTATTCTCGTCTTTCTGGCATAAAATACAGGCCTTTCCCGCCTCCTCAAGTAATTTTACTACCTGTCTGGTCACAGTCTGCTCTGTATCCTTTCCATCGTTCGTTACAATCAAAAATCTTTCCATCATTTCTTTTCCTTTGCCAGCATATCAAATGCCTGCTCCGTGACCTGCAGGATATCAATCGCCTCAAAAATCCTGCCCTGCCCTTCGCATTTCCTGAGATGCGCCAGATATTCAATATTTCCTTCCGGTCCGCGGATGGGGGAAAAATCCAGATCTAATACGTCAAATCCCGTTTCGACGGCATACCCGAAAACCGCCTCGATGACTTCTACATGGGTATTCTGCTCGCGCACGACGCCCTTCTTTCCCACCTTCTCGCGCCCCGCCTCAAACTGGGGCTTAATCAACGCCACCACCTGTCCCTGTCCCCGCAGATAACCGTGGATGGCCGGCAGTACCTTGGAAAGGGAAATGAACGAAACGTCAACGGAGGAAAACTCCACCGGCTCGCCAATATCCTCCGGCGTCACATAACGGATGTTGGTCTTCTCCATGCAGACGACTCGTTCATCCTGCCGAAGCTTCCAGTCTAGCTGCCCTCTTCCTACGTCAATGGCATAGACCTTTACAGCGCCGTTTTGGAGCATGCAGTCCGTGAACCCGCCTGTCGATGCGCCTACGTCCGTGCAGACCTTTCCCTTTACGTCCACATCAAAATTTTGGAGGGCTTTCTCAAGCTTCAGCCCGCCCCGGCTCACATAAGGGAGGGCGTGCCCGCGTACCTCAATGGCGCAGGTTTCCGCAAAGGACGCCCCGGCTTTATCTTCCCTCTGCCCATCCACGAATACATTGCCCGACATAATGATTGCCTTTGCCTTCTCCCTGGAGGGGGCAAGATTCTTTTTTACTAATAATATGTCTAAACGTTCTTTCATACGCAGTCTGTTATCCTTATCTCTTTTGATAGGCATTTATAATTTTCTGTGTCATGGTCCCCACATCAATCCCCGTTTCTTCCCTGAGAGCCTGTATGCTGCCGTGTTCCACGTAATCGTCGGGCAGGGCAAGGGACAGTACCTGCACATCCCGGCATTTCCCGCCCACATATTCTATCACATGCTCCCCGAATCCTCCGGTCTGCACATTCTCTTCAATGGTAGCAATCAGCCTGTGGTCTCTGCATAATTCCTCCAGCATGCTTTGATCAATCGGCTTCACGAACCGGGCGTTGACCAGAGTACAGCGGTATCCCCGGCTTTTCAGTCTGTCTCTGACTTCTGCCGCCGCCTCGAACATGTGCCCTACGCTTACGATGGCAATCTCCGATTCCTGATACACCATCTCGCTTTTACCGTAGGCCACCGGCGCACGAAAATCCTGATATCCGTCATAGGCTTCTCCCCTGGGGTAACGGAGGGCAATGGGCCCCTGATACGAAAGGGCGAATCGAAGCATGTCTGCCAGTTCCCATTTGTTTTTCGGGGACATGACCGTCATGTTCGGGATACTGCTCAGATAAGACAAATCGAAAATCCCCTGATGGGTCTCCCCGTCGCTTCCCACCAGACCGGCGCGGTCTACCGCCAGGACCACAGGAAGGTTCTGGAGAGCTACATCGTGAATCATCTGGTCATACGCCCTCTGCAAGAACGACGAATATACGGCAAATACCGGATGTACGCCTCCTGCCGCCAGACCGGCCGCAAAGGTGACGCCGTGGGCCTCCGCAATTCCCACGTCAAAAAACCGTTTGGGATAGAGGTTCCGGAATCTGGAAAGCCCCGTCCCGTCCGCCATTGCCGCCGTGATTGCCACAATTTCCGGCCGGTTGCGCGCCTCGTCGCAGAGTACCTTGCCAAATACATCTGTATAACTGTCCTTCTTCTTCGCCGTCTCCGGCTCTCCCGTTTCAATCTGGAACGGACCGATTCCATGGAATTTGTCCGGATGCTTCTCTGCCGGTTCATAGCCCTTACCCTTCTCTGTGATGACATGGAGCAATACCGGCTCGTCCATCCTGCGCGCTTCCCGAAGCGCCCTGCACAGGACGGGAATGTTATGCCCTGGAATCGGGCCTAAATAGGTAATTCCCATGTCCTCGAAGAACATCCCAGGTACCACAAGCTGCTTGATACTGCTCTTCGTCTTACGCATCTTCTGAATCATGGAATCCCCCACCACCGGAACCTTATGGAGGGCAGCCGTGACCCCTTTCTTTAGGCCTGTATAAAAATCCGCAGTCCTAAGGCCCGCAAGATACTTGGACATGCCGCCCACATTCTCAGAAATGGACATATGATTATCGTTCAGCACAATGATGAAATTCGTATCAAGGGAAGAGGCGTTATTCAGCGCCTCGTACGCCATGCCCCCGGTCAGGGAGCCATCCCCAATCACAGAGATTACGCTGTAATCTTCGCCTCTTAAATCCCTGGCCTGTACATAGCCAAGGCCAGCCGAAATAGACGTGGAGCTATGCCCGGTGTCAAATGCGTCGCAGGCGCTCTCTTTTCTCTTGGGAAAACCGCTCATCCCTCCGTACTTGCGCAGTTCGTCAAATCCTTCCTTCCGCCCGGTCAAGAGCTTGTGGGTGTAGGACTGATGGCCAACGTCCCAGATAATCTTATCTTTCGGCAGGTCAAAGACCAGATGCATCGCCATCGTAAGCTCCACGACTCCCAGATTCGACGCAAGATGTCCTCCGCTCTTGCTGATTTTCTCAATCAGAAACTCCCGGATCTCCTCTGCAAGCTTTTGAAGTTCTTCCGGCTGCAAGGCTTTGATATCGTTTTCCTTCCGTATCCTCTCTAACATCGTCCGTCCCCTCCCTATCTGTCCCTGTGGATCAGTTGGAGTAACAGATGCTCCAGAAATGCATTCTCTCCGGAGAGCTCATGGAGCAGCCGGATTGCCTCGCCAGACAACCGCTCCACTTCTTTTTCTGCCTCTGGAATCCCAATCAGGGTAACATATGTGGTCTTCTCATTCTTCTCGTCACTGTGGGTAGGTTTCCCTAACACCTCCCTGGTACTGGTCACGTCCAGGATGTCGTCCTGAATCTGGAACGCAGTCCCTACATACCCGGCAATCCGCTCTACCTTACGGACTTCTTCCTCCGAAGCCCCTCCAAGGATTGCCCCAATCATCATGGACGCTTCGATGAGAGCCCCTGTTTTCAGCCGGTAAATGGTATCCAGCACTTCCCTGGAGATCTCGTTGCCCGTCTCTTTCACATCAATAACCTGGCCGCCCAGCATCCCGTAGATTCCCGACTTCTTTCCAAGCACTGCCAATGCCCTCCCAATGGCAAGGCTGTCCTCAGGTTCGGTCACAAACGCTTTAAAAGCCGTCTCGAATGCATAGTTCAGTAACGCGTCTCCCGTCAGGATTCCCATATCTTCTCCGTAAACAACGTGGGTCGTCCTGCGCCCCCGCCGATACTCGTCATTATCCATTGCCGGCAGGTCGTCATGGACCAGGGAATAGGTATGTATCATCTCGATCGCTGCCATAAACGGGCGCAGCGACTTTGCCGTCCCGTTATAGAGCAGGAATGTCTCCTGCATCAGCATGGGGCGCAGCCGTTTGCCCCCCGCCATCAGACTGTAGCCCATCGACTCCATGACGACGCTCTGCAATCCCTTCTGTCTGGGAAGGTATTCCTGTAGAATCCCTTCTATTTTCTGTACCTTCTGCTTCATCTGAACCTGAAAATCATTGTCAGAATTCATGTGTTCCACCCTCTTCATCTAATATCAGCATCTTTTTTTCCACTTCATCGATGCGCTCGCTGCACTGCTTCAATGCATCCATTCCCCTGTGATATAACTGGAAGGAATCCTCCAGAGAGATATTCTCTCCTTCCATCTTGCGGATGACGGACTCTAACTCCGTAAATAATTCCTCAAGGCTTGTCCCTTCCTGTTTTTCTGTCTTATCCGGCATGCTTCCTTACCCTCCTGCCTGTTTTTATTGCATTTTCAATACTCCCTTGGGATAAGGGCTGCTTTTGTCTGCCACAGCGCGTATCACGCCGTCCGTCACATAGACAGACAGGGTATCCCCAGGCCTTACCTGACAGATGCTCCTGACCACCGCCTTATCCTCACACTCCACATAAGAATATCCCTGATTCAACTTTTGTATCGGCGAAAGTCCCTTCATCGCCTCCATAGCGATGGCAAGACGATGGCGGTTCTCCCTAAGGCATCCTTCCATCTGCTGGCGGAGCCGATCTTCTATGTCCGCCAGGCGCTGCTGCTGTTCTTGAAGCTTATAGCGCGGATGGAGATAGCGAAGCCTTGTCTGGCATTCCCGAAGCCTTGAACGGTTCACCGTGACCTGCCGGGACAAAAGACGGTTCATCGAAAGGGCATATTCTGTAAGCCTCATCTGTGTCTGGCGGTAATCATAGACCGCAAGCTCCGCCGCCGCAGACGGCGTAGGCGCGCGTAAGTCCGCCACATAGTCCGCAATAGTGGTATCCGTCTCATGCCCCACCGCCGAGATGACCGGAACTCTGCAGTCAAAGATCGCACGCGCCACCTCTTCCTCGTTGAACGCCCACAGATCCTCGATGGAGCCGCCGCCCCGGCCGACGATCATCACGTCCACCTTGGCTTTCTCCAACATCCGGATTCCACGGACAATACTCTCCTTGGCGCCTTCCCCCTGTACCTGCGCCGGGTACAAAAGCAATTGGACATACGGATTCCTGCGGGCAGAAATATTCATGATATCACGAACCGCCGCCCCCGTAGGCGCCGTCACTATCCCAATTTTCCTTGCATACATTGGAATCGGTTTTTTATATTCAGGGGCGAACATCCCCATCTCTTCCAGTTCTCTTTTCAACATCTGGAAACGCTCATAGAGGACTCCGTCTCCGTCCGGACGGATTTCCCTTGCATAGAGCTGGTAGGAGCCGCTCCTCTCATATACGTTCACCCCGCCAAGAACCACTACCTGCTGCCCGTCCCGCAGACGAAAAGAGAGCCCGCCCCGCTGCCCGGCAAACATAACGCAGGCAATCGTTCCGGACTCATCTTTCAGTGAAAAATATATATGTCCTGATGTGTGGTACTTTAAATTCGACACCTCGCCCTTCACATAGATGCGGTTCAGCATATAATCCTGGGTAAACATACTCTTAATATAAGCATTGACCTGTTTTACTGTATATACACTTTGTGCCATAAATATCCTCCACAAGAAGCTTGTGCTTATGCCAAAAAGACCTGTCACAGGCCGATTTTCGCGATCTTGGCAAGCACAGCGTTGACGAAAGCCGGTCCTTCGTCGCTGCTGTACTTCTTGGCAAGCTCCACAGCCTCGTCGATTGCCACGCCAACCGGCACGTCTTCGTCCCACTTCATCTCATACACGGCAAGGCGGAGGATCGTCAGGTCCACCTTGTTCATACGGCTGGTCTTCCATCCCGTGGTATTGGCATTCAGCAAGGCGTCGATCTCTTCCCTCTTCCCCGCCACCTTCTGCGCCTTCCCGCGGATGTAGTCAAGATCCTGCTCCCTGGGATTCTCAAGCTGTCCCAAATAAAACCCTATCTGCTCCGGCATCTCCTCAGGCTGGCAGAAATCTATCCCAAACACCGTCTTAAAGATATGTTCTCTTAACTCTGACCTCTTCACTTACGCTTCCTCCGGCATGTCCACTCCGGCAACACGGATATTGACGTCTGCGACCTCAAGACCCGTCATGTTCTCAATAGCCGCCTTCACCTTCTCCTGGACTCTCTGAGTCGTATCTTTGATGCTGTATCCGTAATTCAGGTTCAGTACCAGGGAAACGGTCACGATTCCGTCCAGCACATCCACCTTCACGCCCTTTGACAGGGACTTCATCCCGAACTTGCTGACTAATTCCCTCGTCGCGTTCCCGGTCATAGAGGAAACGCCTTCTACCTCCATGGCTGCCAGGCCGGCGATGATCGCCACGACTTCGTCCGCAATCTTCACTTCTCCCAGATTCTCATCGGTCTGTATGGTATATGTGTTACGCTCTTCTTTGCTCATAATTAAAGAAACCTCCTGTTCTAGTATACACTTCTTATCATTATATCAAATTATTAAGGCTTTGCAAAGTAGGGGCTTTGAAATTTTTCCGGATTTCCTGCCTATCTTCCGAATTCAGACAGCCTAAGCCCTTCGTTCCGCTCCACAGTCATGCGGATGCTCCACTCATTGACGAATAATAAAAGCGGACGCCCTTTTAAATCCTTGACCTTCTTCATATCAGACGTGCCCGTCAATCTGTCCAGGTCAATGTCCGTATTTTCAATCCAGCGGATATACTCGTAAGGCAGGTTGTCCAGACGGATTTCTACGTTGTACTCATTTTCCAGACGGTATTTCAGGACGTCGAACTGCAGGACGCCGACCACGCCTACGATGATTTCTTCCATTCCTGTGTTGAACTCCTGGAAAATCTGGATGGCGCCTTCCTGGGCAATCTGGTTGATTCCTTTGATGAACTGCTTACGCTTCATGGTATCTACCTGACGGACTCTCGCAAAATGTTCCGGGGCAAAGGTGGGAATCCCCTCGTAGACAAAACGTTTCGCGGAAGCCGTCAGCGTATCGCCGATGGAGAAGATTCCCGGGTCGAATACGCCGATGATATCCCCTCCGTAAGCTTTGTCGATCATCTTACGTTCACTTGCCATCATCTGTTGAGGCTGGGAGAGCCGGACCTTTTTTCCTCCCTGAATATGGTACACATCCATCCCGGCCGTAAAGGCGCCGGAACAAATGCGCATGAATGCAATCCGGTCACGGTGGGCCTTGTTCATATTCGCCTGAATCTTGAACACAAAGGCAGAGAAATCTTCCTCTTCCATGGGATCTACTGCCCCCTGGTCGGAAGTCCTAGGAAGAGGCGAAGTGGTCATGCCAAGGAAATGTTGAAGAAAAGTTTCCACGCCGAAGTTGGTGAGCGCAGAGCCGAAAAATACAGGGGAAAGTTCTCCTTTGCTCACCAATTCCTGATCGAATCTGGCGCCTGCGCCGTCCTGTAATTCAATCTCTTCCCGTAACTGTGCAAGCTGTACGTCCGTCACCCATTCATTGATTTCCCCGCTGTCAATCGAAATCTTCCGAACCTCCCCTTGCGTCGTTCCTTTGTGGGTATCCGAGAACAGTTCCACCTTCTTCGTGTTGCGGTCGTAGACTCCCTTAAATTCCTTGCCGGAGCCTATGGGCCAGTTCACCGGACAGGTGGCGATTCCCAATTCATTTTCAATGTCGTCCAGAAGCTCAAAGGTATCCATGGCCTCCCGGTCCATCTTGTTGATAAACGTGAAAATCGGGATATGGCGCATGGTACATACCTTGAACAGCTTCCGCGTCTGCGCCTCAACGCCCTTGGAAGCGTCGATTACCATCACGGCGGAATCCGCCGCCATCAGCGTACGGTAGGTATCCTCCGAGAAATCCTGATGTCCCGGGGTATCTAAGATGTTGATGCAGTATCCATTGTAACCAAACTGCAACACCGAAGAGGTGACGGAGATCCCTCTCTCCTTTTCAATCTCCATCCAGTCCGACACTGCATGGCGGGCCGTCGCCTTGCCCTTGACGCTGCCCGCTAAATTGATGGCGCCCCCGTACAGCAGGAACTTTTCCGTCAGGGTGGTCTTCCCGGCATCCGGATGGGAAATGATGGCGAATGTACGCCGTTTTTTTATCTGTTCTTTTATTTCATCTGCGATCTGTGACATAATTTAGAAACACTCCTAAGATATAGTATAGCCGCTTTTTGCGCTGGTAAACAGTATAGCATACCTTATCTGACAGTGCAACCATCCATCCGGCAGCAAAAAGGGAGAACCCTAAGGTTCTCCCTACTCTCAAACCATGTTAATAGTGGATAATGACCGGCGTGCCCATCTCTATCATATTGTACAGCTCCGCCGCCTTATCTAAAGGCATATTCACGCAGCCATGGGAGCCGATGCCCCTGATCTGGTTCAGCGCGCCGCCAAAATTCCTCTGCCAGGTCGCGTCATGGAAACCTACCCCCTGCCAGGTAATCCGCATCCAATAACTGACCGGCGTCTCATACTCCGGTTCTCCTGTCACCGGGTCTTTCGCCCCGACCAACACCTTGTCCAACTTCTTCTCCACAATACTGTACACGCCCTCTGGCGTGACCTTCTCCGGAATCGGCTCCCCAGTCACTACATCCGTCTCAAGAGCCACCGAGCCGTTCACCACATACCACATATGCTGGGCGCTCAAATCCACCTCCGCGTAGGTGCTGCCCCAATCCGGCATGGAATGTGACGCCGCAACTCCACTGATATAATATTCTGGTTCTTTCGCAATCACCTCTTGATTATTCAGCGCATTCATGATTGTCTGAAATTCCGTATCTTCATTGATCGACCAGCCATAGGTTCCTCCGGAAACCGTGGCGCTCTTCCCCGTGGGGGTAGTGAATGTCCGGGTCGTCCCCACCGTATCATACCGTTCACCAAACTGCTCAAGCCACGCCCTTACCGCATTTTCATCCACAATTACATTCATGTCTCCGTCTACGGACAGCCACGTCGATATGACCGTCCGGTCGATTACCACGGGGACATCCATATTGTAGGTGATGCTCGCCTGGCAGTATCCGTTCATTTTATCGCATGCCTGCTTTACTTCCTCGGAATCAGAGAGAAAACGGGGAGCCTCATAGCAGCCCTCATCCGCCAGATTCATCTCCGGCATAAGATGCATGATAAAGGTTGACGCCTTCTCCTGCAAAGACTCCGGCGTCACAGAAACTCCATAGGCTTCCGGGGAAACAACAAACTGATTCCCGTCAAACGTGGGGGATGCATTCTGTGCCGGGGTCTGCCCGGCCTGAATAATACCCAGCGTGTTAATCTTTTCCTGAAGTTTCGCTTCGTCGTAAGACAGATTGAAGGTAATATCCGCAGTATTTTCTGTAAAAAATGCTTTCGGCCACAGGAACGCGTTTTGCTCCTCTAAAACGCCTTCAAGCTCTGTGTTCTTGCCATACGCCAGAAGAATCTCACTGCTGCTGATGGTCTCTTTCCCTCCGTTGATGTCGTTCATGATCAGGGTATATTCCCCTACCTGCCCTTTAAAGTATTCCTCCGCTTCTGCTAAGCTCTTCCCGGAAAAGTCAACCCCGTTAATCTCTGTATTCATCAAAAAATGGCGAGTAAAGAAAATAGCCGCCCCCATGTAAGCCAATGCAATCACGAGGATAGTTCCGCCGGCTATTCCCATTATCATCATCTTTTTCTTATTCGTCATCTTTTTCTTCCGTCTTCTCTTGCCCACTTTTCCACTCTTCCTTCTCGTCACAATTTCTTTCTGATTATACCATTCCCCTCCTTTCTTTTTCAATCCCATATGCATAATTCTTCAAAAATTAATCATTTCTTAAAAAATGACACGAACCGCATGGCTGCATCAGAAACCTCCGTCCACATTCCTTCGGAAACTCACATAGGTCGTGATAAAATACAGCGCATAAACCCCAAAAAACAAAAGAAATGTCAATCCGAAGTAATAGATGACCGCCGAATGGATTCCCGTATAAAAGATGAATTTTCCGCTCATGAATACGGAAACACTTCCGCCAATCGCACAGGCAAGGAATACCGGACACAGATAGTAGCACACAAGCTGTTTTAAGATAACCATGCCAATCTCCCTCCTGTTCATTCCTAATTTTCCAAGTACGGAATAACGGAATCGATATTTTGCAGAATCGCTGAGCTGGTGGACCGATAAGACGGTCAGCGCAACGCACAAGAACACCAGGCCGATATAAAAGCATGGGAAAATCACGGCGGACAGCGTGTACTTCATCTCAGGGATCAGGTTATCCCGTACCATATTCGTGACTGCCATCACAACAATCGTATCCGAGCCGCAGCAATGATTTCCGGTCAGCTCATCATCTTCCCAGTCTTCCAGATCTGTCAGGCTATCCAGTTTCTTCCCTAAATCCGCCGGCGCTTCCCCCTTAATATCCACGGCAAGCTCCGCATAATAAGGCGTAAGGGACGCAAGAGCGGCATCCGGGACGACGATCACATAATCCCCGCCGTTATGCCCGTCCTGGGAAAAGGCTTCCCCGCATACCCCCGCGCATTTCAGATAATCCGCCTCCTTAAGGCCCTGTATTTCCATACCTCCGCATAGTTTTTCCATCTCCTTTGCAAGCCGCGGCTTTATCTGCACCAGAAATTCATCTGTATTAATCCATACTTCCGCATATCCTAACATTTTCCGGAGGCGGTTGTAATCCGAAATCCCCATATAAGTATCGTATTCATAATAAACGTTTTGACTCTCCAGGAAATTCCTGATTTTAACCATATCCGGGCTTCCGTCTTCCTGCAGGAATATGGTTCCATACTCTTCTATATGCGTAAGCATAAAGGTGTTTACCTGATTTTTTTCATCGGTATAAATATGATAGGGATAATACGCCTCCACCTTTACATCTTCTTCAATAACCTTCTTTTCTTCGACAAAATCATTTTCCGTATCTCCGCTCCAGATTTGAATATCAAAGGGAAATTTTTCGTCCAGCACCGTATTCTCATATTCGCTGAACATAAGCGCAATGGAAGCTCCCATAAGAGCCAGCGTAAACAATGCCGTCAGCGTTCCCATGGTAAACTGCATGGTGCGTATTTTGGAGGCAAACTGCCGCAGCAAAAACAGGTTCTGACCTTTGTAAATACCGTTTCCCCTGCCCCGGACATAGCAGATAATCCACGCCGAAATACCGATATAAAACAGATAGATTGTGAGCACCAGCAGCACCAGAAAGACAAGGGTTTCCCCCGTACCGGAAAGATGGCCGAACCAGCGCCAGAACATCAGAATAAATGCCACGGCCGCCGGAAAAAGAATTTTCTTAAACTCCTCGTTCCTTTCCCTGATTTCCTCATTCTGACGCTTTGCATTCATCAAAGCCTGAATGCTCATTTTTCTGAACTTCCGCCTGCACCGAAACAGGGCAATCAGATAGCAGCCCCCGTAGCACAAAGCCGTCATCAGAATCGTTCCCCTATGAAAACTTATGTGCAGACGATAATCCATTCTTACCATGGCAAACATTACCGTCATCAGAACCTGCTGCAGCAATATGCCGAAAACGACGCCGCCAAGAAAGGAAATACTCCCAAGAAGCATATTTTCCCGCATATAAAGTCTGGAAATCATTTTCTTTTTCATTCCCAGAAGCAGGTAAATGCCGAACTCCCCGCTTCTTTTTTCCAGCATGAACCGCACCATATAATGTATCAGCCACGCCACAATCAATATGATGAAAAAGGTGGCAAACCCTATCATCACTTCCATCATGCCTTCCGTTTCAAGATGCTTGTTCAGTTCATTTTGAAATATCAGGCTGTTGAAAGCATACATGAACGCCGTTATCACCGTCATGGTCAGCATATAAACCGTGTAATCCCGCACGGAACGCTTCATATTGCGGAAACTGAGTTTAGCCAGCATGGGATAACTCACCTCCCGTCAGAGACAGAACATCCAGAATTTTCTGCAGAAAAATTTTTCCCGTTTTCTCCCCTCTTACAAGCTCATGGAAAATCTTCCCGTCCTTTAAAAATAAAATTCTGCCGCAATAACTGGCGGAAAAAGCGTCGTGGGTGACCATCAAAATGGTGGCTCCCATGCTCCGGTTCAAATCGGTAAAGGTTTCAAGCAGCGTCTGCGCCGAACGGGAGTCAAGCGCGCCTGTGGGCTCATCCGCCAGAAGCAGCTTCGGGTGGTTCACCAGCGCCCTGGCGCAGGCGCACCGCTGCTTCTGCCCGCCCGAAACCTGATAGGGAAATTTCTCCTTAATATCCTCTATATGAAGGAGCTTTAACATCTGCATACACTCCTGCCTGATTTCCTCTCTTTCCCGGCCCTGCAGCGTAAGGGCAAGAACAATATTTTCCTCAATGGTAAGAGTGTCCAGCAGATTGTACTCCTGAAAAACAAAGCCCAGATTTTTCATGCGAAATTCCGACAGCTCATCCTCGTTCATCTCGGTGATATCCGTATTCTCATAATAAATATGGCCCGCCGTCACCCTGTCGATGGTGGCAAGCACGTTTAAAAGGGTCGTCTTTCCCGAGCCGGAAGCTCCCATCACCCCCACAAACTCTCCCTTTTCCACCTGAAAACTGACGCGGTCTATGGCCTTTGTCACGTTTGACGCGTTTCCGTAATATTTTTCAATATCGCACACTCTGATATAGCTGCCGCTTTCGTAATCGTCCATAATAACCAGCCTCCTCCTGTTTTTATGTATTTTTCCATATTTCTTTTTTATTCTAGCATTCTCCACTTTCCCTTCCTATAAAAAAAGATTGCGGTAATCTTACTTTTTTGAAAGATAACTGCAATCCGCGTTTTATTCTCGCTTTATATAATTGCTCACAGGAAAATCCAGCGTCATTTTCGTTCCCCGCCCCGGCTGCGACTGCGCCGACAGCCCGATTTCCAGCCGCTCGCACAGTCTTTTGCAAAGATACAGCCCCATTCCGGTGGCCTGTTTATGACTGCGTCCATTGCTTCCGGTAAATCCCTTTTCAAAAATCCGGGAAAGTTCTTCGGGTAAAATCCCCACTCCGTTGTCCTCTATCGTCAGCCTCACGCCGTCCTTTTCGCGTTCCGTATAAATGAGGAACACCGGCGA
>OFGE01001469.1_pt1 | contig 20464 bp, 17 predicted proteins | sample 1521681 | NCBI WGS metagenome assembly OFGE01 (sample SAMEA3504093, study PRJEB24116) | mouse gut metagenome | biome: mouse gut; feature: mouse-associated habitat; material: faeces | place: Denmark | collected 2011
AGTGTATGCCAGATTGTTGTCGCGGGTGAACACAAGCAGTTCTATGAAGCTTCGCGGAGACTCGCGGAAGTGTTCGCGGTAAAGCGCCGCCACCGACGGATGTACCTGTTGCAGAGCCACAGACCGCCCCAGAGCGGCCGGTTTGCGCAGGAATGTACCCAGATAATGCATCAGGTCGATGACCCAGTCGCCGGAGCGCCGGCTTCGGGCATGATTGGCCACCTTGTCGCGTCCGTAAAGCACCACGATGCGCTCGGAATACAGCTTTACCGCCACCTGCGAGCCCACCAGACGGTCGGGCACAGAGTAGTGCACTCCGTCAACGGTTATCGTTGAATATTTTCCCACGCGGTACAGCCGTTGCTCAAAGCAACATATAACATAACGTGGGGAAAAAGAATATAACTAAATATAGTTGGTTGCAATGATTATCAGCTATTTAGCAAATTGCGAAATTTGATTGATTTGTGGCTTTTTCTACTTATTTTCGCATTTAGTACACAATTAGTACATTCCGATTGTTAATAGAAGTTGAGGGCGATTTTCACGTTTCGCAACGTGTGGCTACCTTTGCTTTACAACCACAAAATTACTCTATTAATGGCGAAAATCCAAACACGGAACAAACAAAATCCGAAACTGCAACAGTCCGAGCTGAAAGACGGTCGGGCGAGCCTTTATCTGGAATATTACCTCGGACGCACCGAAACTCCCGTGCTTGACGATGAGGGAAACCAAGTCTATTACACCACCGGGGCAATGGCGGGAAAACCCAAATACAAGGTCAAGCACGACCGCCGAAAAGAAAACCTCAATCTATACATCTGGATACATCCGAGAAATCTACAAGAGAGGACACAGAACAAGAACACCCTCGCACTCGCCGAGAAGATACGCTTTGAGCGTGAGCAGGCGTTTTTGGAGGATAGAGCCGGATATAGGTTGAAGAAAGACAGGCAGACCAACTTTCTCGCATATTTCAAAGAGAAATGTGAATCCGAGAGGTTCACCTACTATGTTCGCAAATCGGTCGTTCAGACCTATAACCGCTTCATCCGTTTCCTCAAAGAAACTCCGAGATACAGCAAGTATGACAAGTTCCTGCACATGGAGACCGTGACACCCGAACTTGTGATGAAGTTCGCAGACTTTCTCCGAGCCAACGGCAAGGGTGAGGGACCAAACAAGATGTACCATTATTTCAAGCGGATTGTCCTTGACGCTATCGAGGACGGTTTGATGAGGGTCAATCCATGCAAGGGTATATCCGTAAAGCATGACCGCAACCAAGTGAAAAAGGAGGTTCTTACTCTTGACGAGGTAAGAACGCTTGTCAACACCCACTATGAGGGTGAACACAAGGAGGTGCAGAGGGCATTTATTTTCACTCTCTTCACAAGCATACGCTGGTGTGATGTGAAACTGCTGACATACGGAAATGTTGACGCCACCACACGCACACTGCGTTTCAACCAGAAGAAAGTCGAATCAAGGAGCGCACACAGTGCCGTGTCGTTCCCCCTTAACGATGATTTGCTCTCTTTGATAGGCAAACCGTCAGAGCCATACGACCCCAATGAGCCGATATTCAAACTGCCCAACTATTCAACCTGCAACAAGCACCTCAAACGGTGGATTAAGGAGGCGGGGATAACGAAGTGGATTTCATGGCACTGCGGTCGCCATTCATTCGCAGTCAATATGCTTGACAACGGTGTCAACATAAAGACGGTATCGGAACTTATGGGGCATTGCGGAATATCCACCACCGAGAAATATCTCCATGTCTTCGACAGGCAGAAAATGGATGCCGTCAACAGCCTCGGCTCTATCGGCTATGCTATGCCGTAGTTTTTACACCGTGGCATTTTTGGCACTTTGGCATTTTGGGAACTCTCCGACCGACATCGGAAGGTTCTTCCTTTTTTCGGTGGTCACCATCTATTGATTTTGGTTTGGTTCAGTATATATAAGACTAAACCAAACCATAAGGCTTAGGGGCGATGAAAAGAAAAATCAGCGTAAAGGCTTTGCACTTTCTGCATTTTCTGCATTTTGGGACTTGAAAATGCAGGAAATGCAGATAGTGTGGCGAAATCCGTCAACATTTTTCAGGATTACCCCATTGCACACCTTGCACTCTGACACACTTTGAAAATGCCAAAGTGTCAAAAATGCCACGGGGTAATATTGGAATAACGCAGATACCATACTCCCTTATTCCTTGATGAAGTTGATCCTTGATTGTGCAAAAGTGCAAAGAATGCAAGGGGTGACAACGAGAAAACAATAAGATACGGCAACGAGAAAAAAGACGGGATTTTCGTAGTTGGGCAAGATACCTTTTGAGTTTCTCAAAAGGCTGTGTATGCTCCCGACGGTCGGTTGATGCCATTATAGTGACTGCGGTCATTACAATGACGAAAGGCAACGAGAAAAAAGGAGTGCAAGGATATGTTTCGGGATTCCTTTTTCTCCGAAAAGCCACCGCCGAAACCGCAGTCACGGCCGTGACCGCTCTTTGTTTTTCTCATTGCCATAAGAGGTCGTTTTAGGGTGGAGCGAGTTTATGTTTAGGTATTACCAGTAATCCCAAAACGCTCCACCTATCATCTCCCGATAACGCCCTCTAACATCAATGATGAAATGACTGAATGACAAAGTGACCAATCATCCGGATGATTAAATGATTAGATGAATTGATGACTGAATGATTAATCATTTAAATGACAAAATGACTGAGTGATTAATCATCTAATCATTCAGTCATTTAATCATTCAGTCACTCCCTAAATCAATATCAAAGCCAATGCAAAATACAACTACAACACCGTCATGGAAATTACACCGACAGGAAATTCCTTAGCATATTAGGGAATTTTCCGAGCCGCATTGACAAGTCAACGCTGAAAATATCCCAAATATGCCAAAGGTCAACCTTTGGAAACCTCTCCTTTACTTTCTCATCATTGAAACAAAAGCTTTGACATCTATGTCCAATGTCTGATTATTTCGCAAGAACCAATCAATGTAATTTGGATCGATTGCAAAAATTTCTCGAAAAGTTTTTCCTTTATACTTTCCAAAAGAAATCACGTCATCGGGAGTTGCCTTTGGAAAAACTCGAGTTATTTCGTCCTCAATAATACGCTCTCTATCCGATGTGTTTTCAGGGATGTTTAGCAGTTGGTCGAAATCAACCCTAAAATAATGGTCTTTCTCCATTAGCCAAAAGATATATTTTGGGTCTTGGGAATATATCTCTTTTATCGTCTTGCCTTTGTATTTTCCAAACTCAATAACATAGTCGGGATTTCGAATGGGGAATATTTCGTTCATGTCAACTCCGGGGACATCAAGAAGAACCCATTCTCCACATCCTGCGCAGGGGATTTCCTCATCTTTGATATTTGGATAGCACCCTTGTCTATAACTATCATCCGGCTTACCATCCACAAAGCATTTACCATAAGCCTTACCATACTTACCCCGTGGCTTTACAGTTTCAACTAAAAAAGTTCTATCTCGATTAGGGTCATGACGTCTTTCTTCGCTTGAAGAACGAGCCAACCCCAACTCACACCTTTTTACCAAGAATGGGGTTCTCTTGCCAATGTTATAGTATATGCTGAATATATTATCGCTTGGATACATATGCTATTTTTTAGAATTGAACAAAGGCTTTAGTGCGCTTTGAATTGCTTTACGAACATCATCAGCTTCCGTTTCACCTTGACCCTCTGCCGTACAGGTACAAATTGGACGCTGTGTATATGCTGATATAAACTGAATTGTAACCTCAATAGAATATCCGAGGTTGACATTTCTGCGCCCAGTTTCTCCAAAGTTCACAATCATTGTTTCCTTTGCGTTGTTAGGGTTCACCTCATTGACTTGGATAAATCCATTCTTAAAAAGGATACCCGATATTAAAGAGGCTGGGTTAATGGATTTGGTTGTTCCTCCATAAACGCCATATTGATTGCCATAAACTCCGGCACTTGACGTGTAATCACCAGTTGGAGATATATAGAAATATCGATAATTATCAATGGAGTCATCGTAAGTATGGATGACAGGAGGACGCATAGACGCACACCCGCTCAACATACAGATTGCTAATAAAGATATTATGCTTATGTAAGCGTGCTTATAAATCCTCTCCATTTGCACGATTGTATTCGTTATCATAGAACATGGTGATATAATATTTGCCATAGAGTTCAGAAATCATAAACCATACTGGCTTTTTGGAACACAAATCCATCATATAATCAAACGATATTTTCATTAGCTCCTTTTGCATTTCCTCAGTTGGATTCGCAAGTTCTTCTGCCGTATATTTCTTCAAGATTATGGGCATTAGTTTTTCTCGCAATAACGTAGTGTCTGACAATTCTGCCGGTTGCTGATAGAAGATAGCCTCATATCGTTTGTTCTTTACGCTGATATTGTAGGATATGTCTTCATCATCAGGTATAAGTTCATTCCCTAAAGACATATATTTAGGGTTCTTTTCAAACTGCTGTATTAGTCTGTTGAATCGGATTTGGATTGAACGCTCGTCCACATTATTGGCATCGCATACCATTATTCGGCACACTTTATCGCCATTTGTTGCAATGTGGATATTTACGTCCATCCCATTAAATTTCCCCTCCAAAACATCCTTGTTATAAGAATTGGCATGAAATCCTTTGGCCTTTAACTTTTGAATCATTGCCGATTTAGAGCCGTCAACAGGAATTCCGAGGAACTGCGTTACGTCTTGTTGGGCGTATGCACATATCGCAACCAAAACGACGATAACGCCTGCTATTATCTTTTTCATATTCTGATGTAAGCGCACCTCAGTTACCATAAGTGCAATTAAAAACCAAGAAGCGTGGAACTGTAATGCCACGTCTTAATGCGAAGGTGGTAGGAATACCTTGATGAGCAGATGTGGGAATAACAGCCCCACGCATATGCGTGGAGACCATTACGCCGTCTCTTGCTCATGTGAATAAAGTTTCCTACGCTTATCGCATACAAGAAGAAGACATAACGCCTCTTTTTTTCAAAATGTCGTGACGGGACTACTCCCAATCAACTGCAAAGTTACGACTTTTTGCGTTGCAAGTCAATAGGCTGGGCAAAAATAAGTTTGGTTTGGTTCTATATATAGATATATAAACCGAACCAAGCCTATAAATATATGCTGGGCAAAAGAGAAATGCATATATCAGTTTTTCTTTTCACCAACCCCTATATCATCCTTTATACCGACCACCGAAAGAAGAAAACCGAGGCAAAAGAATAGAACTAAAAATAACTAACACCTGCAAATTAAACTTAAATCCATGCTATTTACTTGTGCCAATTTTCTCACTTAGTACATTTTCAGTACACTTAAAATTGTATTATATCTTGAATATCAAATAATTAAATACTATACATCAGGACAGCCTATGTCTCCGTGATCCAACGGCCTGAGCGCCGCCAGATCCGCCTGTATGCGCAGGCGCTTTTCTTCGGCAGACATGTTCGACGCCTCCGTGTTGAGCCTGTCGCAGACTGTCGCCAGATGCGTCTGCGCGGACTCCAGGGAGTCAAAGCGGACCTCGAACGAGAATGCACGCCGACGGATATACTCCACCGAACGTTCCACCTTGCCTTTTTCCCAGCCCGAGCGAGGGTTGCAGAAATGGGGTGTGAAACAGTAGTGTACCTCCATGCGCAGCAGCGCATCCGTGTGCTCGCGGTCTCGCCCGAGGAACTTCTTTACGGCGGTACGCATGTTGTCATAGGCCATCACGCGCGGGGTGCCCCCCAACTCCCGGAAGCAGTTGCGGTGGGCTTCCATCAGAGCCAGGGTATCTTCGCGCGAAAACAGATATGCCTTGCGCATATTGCTGTGGTCAAGGGTGAATACCGCCATGTGAAGGCGCGTCCTGACCCCACCGATCCACAGGGTAAGCACACCCCAGTCAAACTCACAACGGAATCCAGGCTCATAGTCCTGACGGATATATGCCTTTGCCGGCTTCTCCTGCGGCTTCGGCGCTGCCTCCAGCGCACGGACATACTGGCAGACTGTGGAATAGGCGATACGCACGCCATCGTCCTGAAGATGTCGCCACATATCGAGCTTGCGCATCTGCTGCTTATGCAATCCGGCGGCGGCGTTCTCACGGTTGCGGGCGATAAAACCGTCGATGCGGCGGCGTACCTCATCGGTCATCACACGTCTTACGCGGCCGCTGCTGTCATACTTTGGCCTGGTCAGCAGATAATCGTCTACCTCCCGGTCTGTCGGTGACGGGCCGGCCTCTCTCTCGAACTCGCGCAGATACTTGCGCACGGTCTTGCGGCTCATGCCGTTGCGGCGCGCTATCTCGCGGATGCTCATCCCCTCGCGGCGATGAGACAGAATAATGGATGTTTTTTCCTCCATGTGTAACATTTTGTGGACTCGTTGATGTCGTTCTTCATAATCAACGATATCCGGTTAAACTTACCCATGGGGTGGGTCCCTTTTCAAATGCTATACCTGGGTTCCTTTTCAAATGTTAGATGCAGCCCAGGATTCAGGCGGCGATGTACCGCTGCAAATCGTGGGATGAGTTCCGCCGTCGCCTCGCTCCGGCCGGGATAACAGTCGAATTTTACAATGACCGCGACACCGGCAAGCCGCAGGGCATACGCTTCTCCGACGGCGAATTTACCTTCAACGGCTCGAAGATTGACCGCGCTTTTTCCTACAGGCGTCTCGACAAATTCTTTGCCAAGAACGCAGGAATAAGAGAGGTTCAGCCACAGCGACAGCACCCTGTTTCAGTGACAGCAAAGGTCAAGGAATCGCCCGTGGCCAATGTCGTAGAGAACGTAATCGAAACCGGATGTCAGGCTATCGGCGGACTGTTCCAAGTCGGGCCCGGCTATGACCCCGAGGAAGAAGCCTTCATCCGAGCGATGAAAAAGAAACCCAAAAAGAAAAAAGGAAGATCATTATAACAATGGCAGATTTATACTCACTCGTCAAGAAACAAGACGAGAAGATTGACGACCTTCTCAAAACCGCGAAAGAGAACAAAGATTTACTTACGGGCATTGATACCAGATTGGCATCAGCCCCGGAGCAGACAACAACTCCTGCGACTTCCGAGCCACAGAAAATTCAGGTCGAACTGCCTGCAAGCATCGCCACCAACGAGTCAGTGAAAAAGCTCGTTGAGGTGGCACTCGCCAAACAAAAAGTCGATGCACTCAAAAGTCTTGACTTCTCGCAGTTCCCGAAGGAGCTGGCGGAAGCTTTCGCCGAAGCCTTCAAGGGCGGCCTCGACAAGAACGTGAAGAATGCACTTCACGCAGGCATCCGCGACGAGTTCGCAAGTCAGACCTGTCAGTTCAACGAATCGGCAAAGCGTCTCAACGACCGGATGTATAGCATCGTCAACGGTGCTATCTGGGCGGCAATCCCCAAATGGGTTTATGCCGTTGCCGGAGCCCTATTGCTAATCGCTGTCGGTCTCGGCATAGGTTGTTTCCATCTCTATAAGGACAATGAGAGCCTACGAAAGACCGAGTGGCTCTACCGCTACGAAAGGCTTTGGTGGGAAGGCAAGCAGCAGGAAGATTTGCTACGCCGAGAGAAAACCTTTGCTGTCGGCACACAGCAGGAGCAGGATTCCATAAAGAATCTTACCCGCCAGCTCGAAAAATCCCGACACATAGAAGAAACCTTCCTCTATTTCAATCCGACTGAGAAATAACCACCGCGCCGCCGAGAGAGCCATCCCTCCCTCTCGGCGGCGTTATTCCGCGTATGCTTAATAACATATTGTGAGATTGCAGAAAAAGATGTACTTTTGTAGGATAAAATGCCTCGCAGAACTGTTCTATAGGTAATGAGAGGTGAATACTATCAATAACAGTAAAATATATTCCTGCATATTTACTTTATGGAAGACAAAAGACATTTGACATCTGAAGATAATTCTTTGGAGAAGCAATATATTGAGCTTATTGAAATGGCGACAGAAAATTCCATGCTATATAGTAGTACATGGGAGAAAGAAGGCGATATGTATAAGCTTTTCAACCTTCATGATGCGTCTAAATATGAAACAATGTTGTCATCTAATACCCCTATAAAAAACGATTAATATGCCAAGTTGGAGTGAAATACTTACCGATGTAGATTTATATTCAAATCCAGGAGCGGAATTAGACAAAAAAAGGACTGAGTATATAGAAAAAATAAATTCCATATCAGGCCGAAATATTATTGCCTATTATTCAGGTTGGTTGAAAAAGCCAGATGCCCCACATGTCTCAATTGATGATCAGGACAAAAATGCATTTATGACTGCAGTTCATCGTTTAGATAAAGATAAAGGTCTTGATTTGATATTACACACGCCTGGCGGTGATATAGCTGCGACTGAAAGTATTGTAACCTACCTTAAGAGCATATTCAAAGGGGATGTCAGGGCAATTATTCCACAGATTTCTATGTCTGCCGGAACTATGATGGCCATGTCCTGCAAAGAAATAATTATGGGAGAACAATCTTCATTAGGTCCAATAGATCCCCAAATGGGAGGTGTGGCATGTCAAGCAGTAATTGATGAGTTCCAAAAAGCGGTACGTGAAGTTGCGGCAAATCCAGCATCATTAGGATTGTGGCAGACCATAATCTCTAAATATCATCCGACATTTCTCACTGCCTGTGAAAATGCCATAAATTGGTCTGGGAAACTTGCCGAGCAATGGCTCAAAGAAGTTAATCCCGACATTGATGTTCAAAAGATAAAGGATGTATTTTTGAATCATAAGAATAGCTACTCCCATAGTCGGCATTTATCAAAAAAAGATTGTAAAGATGCAGGCCTTAATGTGATTGACCTTGAGGCTAATCAAGAGCTACAAGATGCTGTTTTAAGCTTACACCATTGTTATATGATTCTTTTTGATAAATTTCCAATTTCTAAAATAGTTGAGAATCATAAAGGTGGGCGATATATGCAAAATTACGCTGTAAGATAATTGGCGTTAATCTCAGGGGACCATTGCATACGCTTGAAAGGCATGAGCAATATCCATGTATAAATTATACTGTCTATCTATAACCGCTTGCCATTCTCACAGATTTTGTTTAATTTTGCAGTATACGAAGTAACGTTAATCTGAGAATGGCCAACTGATTAAACAGAGACATACGGCGAGAGCCGACAACCTTTGGAAACTTCCACATAGTCGTTACGGGCTTTGGTCAGCCTTCAGATGCTATGTGGAAGTTTCTCTATTATTTATGGCAAAAGCGAAGACTGAGGGAAGCAAGAAAACCTCAAAAAATAAGAAAGAGGATAAAGGTATGGCACTTGAGACCATACTGTTTAATTGCCGCGATTATCTGAGAGGCAGTGCCGCCCTCAATGATAAACGCGACATCATTCTTACGCTGGTGTTTCTGCGCTTCATTGGAGAGAAATTCGAGGATGCACAGGCTGAAATGCGTCAAATGTGCATCGACCGAGGAATAAGTGATGAAAACAAGATAGCAGCTTTCCTCAACTCTCCTTCCCGATATAAGAACATTGTCTACGTTCCGGAAGCGGCCCGATGGTCGATGCTTATCAATGTTCCGGCCAATCAGCTCAATGCCAAACTTGACGATGCGCTACAAGCCATCGAGGATAGCGGCGAGGCATTAAAAGGTTGTGTCAAACTTAGCTTATTCACCAATGTAAATGTTCAGCCCAACGACTTAAAGAAAGTCGTTGACGAAGTGAATAAAATATCCCACAAGACCTTCGGTGAAGAACGCGACCTTATCGGGCGTGTATATGAATATTTCTTAAAATCTTTTGCAGTCAACGCCACCAAGGAAGATGGTGAGTTTTATACACCTCACGATATTGTAGAGCTTATTGCTGCTTTTATCGAGCCTTTCGACGGCACACTATACGACCCATGCTGCGGCTCCGGCGGAATGTTTATCCAGTGCGCCAAGTATGTTGAGGCTAAGCAGGGAGACATCACCGGAGTAAACGTGTTCGGTCAGGAGAAAGAGCCTGCCACCTTCCGCCTTGCCAAGATGAATCTTGCAATGCGAGGCATTTCACACCATCTTGGAGATGGTGCAAAATCCACCTTCGAGAAAGACCTTCACGCTGGTTTAGCCTTCGATTACATCATGGCAAACCCGCCGTTCAATCTCAAACATTGGTTTAACCCGGAAATTACAACGGGTGTAAACTGGGCTGAGTTTGGAACACCCCCGGAAAGCAATGCCAACTATGCATGGATTCTCCACATGCTTTCCAAATTGAAAGCCGATAAGGGTATTGCCGGATTCCTCCTCGCCAACGGCGCATTGGGCGATGAAGACACAAAGGCCATCCGTCAAAAGCTCATAACCGAAGACAAGGTGGAGGCTATAATTGTGCTTCCTCGCGAACTTTTCTATACCACCGACATATCCGTCACTCTATGGATTCTTAATCAAAACAAGAAAGGCGGACTGCATCACGGACGCCGTTTGCGTGACCGCTCCGGCGAAATCCTTTTCATGGATTTACGCTCATGGACGGAGAACCCTGTAAAAGGCGAACAGAAAAAGAAAGTTGAGATTAAGGAAAGTCAGGTTAACCGTGCCAAAGAAATATATTTTACTTGGCAGCAAGAGGGCACAGATGGCACATCTTATGCCCAGCCGGAACTTTACCGTTCAGTAAGTCTCGACGAACTCGCGGAAAACGACTACTCTTTAGTGCCAAGCCGATATATCGAATTTGTTGACCGCGACAAATCGATTGACTACAACAAGGTTCTGACCGAAACCGCAGCTGCTGTGGGCGACATGATTTCGCTTCAAAAGCAAAATCAGGATGCACTCGCCAATGCTTTTACAGCTCTCGGCTACTCTCTTAATAAGTAAATTCAGTTGTATGACACAATCAGTTTCTACTAAGTGGGTACGCCTCGGCGATTACATCGAGGTTTATGACCGAAAAAATACGGAGGGCAAGCCTTATCCGTTTTTCGGTATAAACAAAGATAAGACATTTATGCCTACTGTTGCCGATACAAACGAATTAGACAATACCAAATATAAGGTTGTCGAAAAGGACGTTTTTGTTTTTAATGGTATGCATGTTGGACGTGATGTGGCTATCTGTATAGCTCTATATGATAAAGATACAACAATTATAGTTTCACCAGCTTACACGACCTTTAAAGTAAAGGACCAATCCACACTTCTACCTCAATTCCTTTTCATGCAATTAAGTCGAGAAGAATTTGGTAGATACGGTTGGTTCTGTTGTGATGCAAGTGTTCGTGGTGGACTTGATTGGCGAAGATTCTGCGATATGATGATTGCATTGCCATCTCCCGAAGTTCAGCAAGAGTTGGTTGACACCTACAATGGCATCAAGGCAATAGCCGAGCAGAACGAGGCTCTTTATCAGCGCCTCTCTACTGCTTGCCATGCTTATATCGTGGACTGTCGTGCCAAATATGATGCAGTTCCCCTGGGTGAATACATCGAACAGTGCGATGAACGTGCAGGAAGCAATTATACTGTAGATGATGTAATCGGTATTAGCACGGATAAGAAATTTATTGATACGAAGGCAAATATGTCAGGTGTATCGATAAACTCTTACAAGGTTGTGAAGCCTCTTGAATTTGCATACGTAGCTGACACATCTCGGCGTGGAGATAAGATAGCATTAGCACTTAATGATTCAGATAAACCTGTACTTGTTTCGTCTATATACACTGCCTTCCGTTGTAAGGACACCAATCAGCTTCTTCCAAAATATCTCTTTATGTTGTTAAATCGTAATGAGTTTGACCGCTATGCCCGGTTTAATTCCTGGGGTAGCGCAAGAGAAACTTTTGATTGGAACGAAATGTGTCGCGTTGAGATTCCGTTGCCAGACCCCAAGGTTCAAGAAGCGATAGTCAATCTTTTCAACTGCGCGGACCGAGCTAAGAAGATTGCATCCCAGGCTCGGGAGAGATTGAAAACCCTTTGTCCGGCATTAGTGCAACGTGCCGCAAACTCCTAACTTTGTTTACTACCATGAGAGGAAAATTATACGAAAGCGAATATGAAGAAGCCCTGATCGACTTACTCCAAGCAGAGGGCTGGCAATATACAAATGGCAAGACCATTCATCGTCAAGTACGTGAAACACTACTTGTTGATGAATTTGTTGCTTCACTTCAATCTCGTTATCCGGCTCTGACTGCTGATGACATCGATTTTATCGTTAACAAACTGCGACATGTCGCAGGTCAAAGTCACTTTGACATCCTACGAAATACATTCATCTTGGTTCGTGACGGTTTCAGATATACCCGAAATTTCGACGGTGCCAAATTCGATATTAAATTAGTCGATTTCGATAAACCCGAAAAGAATACTTTCCGCGCCGTTAACCAACTCGAAGTAGGATACGGCAATAAAGATGATATTCGCATACCCGATGTGTTGCTCTATGTAAACGGCATACCTCTCTGTATTTTCGAGTTGAAGAACCCAACAAAAGAGGATGCCACCATTGCTGACGCATACGAGCAGATACATACCCGCTATATGCGCGACATACCTCATCTCCTGCGTTATTGCCCTCTTTCCTGTATAAGCGATGCCACAGCGAACAATACACGTTTAGGAACTACCTATACACCCTACGAACATTACTATGCGTGGAAAAAGGTCAATAACGAAGACCCCTCGGCTCAAAAGGGTATCGATCAGGTGCGTACCATTGTAAAGGGCGTGTATGAGCCGACGAGATTTCTTGAGGTGCTTCGCGATTATGTATATTTCCCAGATGCTGATTTTGAGGGAGAGGAGGAAATTGTTTGCCGTTACCCACAGTTCTTTGCTACTCGTATGCTTCGCGAAAGTGTGCGTGAAGCTTTCGCCGAACATTCGTCGAAAGGCGGCACATACTTCGGAGCCACTGGCTGCGGCAAAACTTACACTATGATGTTCCTCGCCCGGCAGCTTGCACTTCGTTGTAAAGAACTCGGATCACCAACCATTGTAATGATTGTTGACCGTGACGACCTCCAGTCGCAGGCCGGCAAACTCTTTCTTCGGTCTTCGGAGTTTCTTAGCCTCGGCACATCGAAAGTTATCAAGGACCGCGAAGACCTTAAAACCGAATTGTCACTACGTGACTCCGGCGGTTTCTTCATCTGTACAATTCAGAAATTCTGCGAAGCCATCGGCGAACTGAATACTCGCCACAATATAATCTGCTTCTCAGATGAGGCGCATCGTACACAGATTCGCCTCAGCAATAAACTTAAAGTCGTTGAAGCTAAAGACATCCAGGCTAAGGAGGATAATCAGTCATACGTACAGAATGTCAATGAGACTTCCAATCCGGAAATAGTGGAAGTCGAGAGCCTTGAATACCGTTATGCTGTCAAAGAAATAGACGATAGTAAGATTGGTGCTTTCGTCACCAAGCCTTACGCGGAACAACTGCGAGTTGCTTTTCCAAACGCCACATTCGTAGGCTTTACCGGCACTCCGATTGCCGAAACTATTCAGGTGTTCGGCGAAATCGTTGACCGTTATACTATGAGTATGGCCGTGGATGATGAAATTACCAAAGACATCAAATATATTCCACGTATCGCCAATGTTACGCTCGACAGCGAAAAGGTCAAGGAAATTGACAATTACTATAAAATTTGCGCTGATGAAGGTGCAACGGACGAAGACATCCGTGCAAGTAAGAAAGCGATGAGCGCAATGGAAATCATTCTCGGTGACGATGACCGATTGGAACGACTCGCTGCCGACATCATTGCTCATTACACTGCGTCTTGCGACAATAAGCCGGATGTTATACAAAAGGCAATGGTCGTTTGCAGTTCTCGTCAAATAGGATATCGGTTGCTTGAAATGTTCCGTAAACTCAAACCTGAGTGGTTTGAGAAACGTAAGGCTCCCGAAGGTCTTGATGTGCCTGAAAAGAAATTTAACGAGCTGAAACCAATGCCGACTATTGCAATGGTTGCAACTCGCGGCAAGAATGACCGCAAAGAGATGTATAACTATCTCGGCGACAAAAAACGCATCAAGGCTCTTGAAGAAGCTTTCAAACAAGAATACTCTAATCTGTGTATCGTTATTGTCGTCGATATGTGGATTACCGGCTTTGACGTACCGTGCCTTACTTATCTATATAACGATAAGCCTATTCAGAAGCATACGCTTGTGCAGACTGTCAGCCGAGTAAACCGCAAATATCCCGGCAAGGATTTTGGCTATATCATTGACTACATCGGTATTCGGGGTAACATGATGGAAGCGATGAAACAATATGGCGGCGAGAACTTCGGACCGAGTGAGGATGATGTTCAACAGGCTCTCGGAGCGCTTATTGTTGAACTTGACCTCATAAAGCAGTTGTTTGTAGGATTTGACCTCACTCCGTTTACTGACAAAGATGCGAAACCTCTGGACCGCCTCGATTGCCTGCAAAACGCAGCTGAACATATCCTCACACTGTCAAAGATGTACAATGTTGCCAAGGAAGGCGCAAAACCTAAAGAGGTTGACGCTAAGACTTTCTTCCTTGCGCATATCAAGAGGCTCAAAGCTGCTTACGATATATGTCAACCGTCCAATGCCCTTACGCATGAACAGTTGGCGTTATCACAGTGCTTCATGTGTGTAGCATCTTATATCAGAAAGGCTTCCGGAATCAAACATGACACCGAAAGCATGAACCGTGCTGTCGAGCGTATGGTGGCCGAGGCTCTCCGCTGCAACTCAGTTGTAAGCATATTGGATACTGATGTTGAGGAAAGCATCTTTAGCCCCGGTTTCATCGAACAGCTTAACCGTGTTAAACTTCCCGCTACCCGCCTTGAAGTCCTTATCAAAATGCTCCGTAAGGGAATAGCACAGTATAGGAACACCAATAAGTTGGCTGCTGAGAAGTTTGAAGAACTATTACAGAAAACACTCGACGAGTATCACAACCGACGCACAAAACTCTCTTCGGAAGAAGCATCAGCGGCTCAACAAGATGCAGTTGACGAGATTATCCGCAATGCCACTCAGCAAGCTCTTGACTTGCTGAACAAACTCGGAGAAGATAAAGACAGCTTCCGAAGCCTCGGCCTTACCTTTGAGGAAAAAGCGTTTTACGATATACTTATGCACCTTCGCGATACTCATAACTTTGAGTACGGCGAAGATAAAAAGTCTGGCTCATTCATAATCAACGAGAAGTGTAAATCCCTCGCAAAAAAGGTGAAGGAGCTGATTGACACAAAATCGTCATTCGCCGATTGGCTGACTAATGGAAATGTCAGAGCAGAACTTAATCAAGATCTGTTCTTTCTTCTCGATGAAAACGGCTATCCCCCCGAATGGAACGACGAGGTCTTTGACCAAGTCCTTGACCAGATAGAGAATTACAAACAACATCAAAACGACTGAAATAGACCACCATGTTCATTTCTCAATTATCAATTAAAGGGTATAGGAATTTTGCTAATCAGGTAATTGATTTTAATGACGGAATCAATATGATTATTGGGCCCAACAATGGTGGGAAAACCAATATATTGCGTGCGTTAAGACTCATATTTGACCCACATTGTCGATTTCGAAGAATGTCAATACATGATTTCCATCGTCCTATTGGGTTGGAAGAGTTGCAGTCACATTCTCCTCGGATTGTAGTTTCGGCAATCATTAGACCGAGTGAGAAAAAAGAAAGGGAGCTTGATGATGATCTCCGCTTAATTAGGATGTGGCTCACAAAACTTGACGAAAAATATGAAGCTTGTGTTTCTTATGTATTCGAATTGCCAGCCTCGTTAGAGGACGAATATAAGATCGCCATGAAATCTGTATCTAATGAAACAGAAGCATGGAATCTTATTGAAGAGTCATTCATCCGTCGTTATAAGTATTCCATCATAGGAGGAAATCCAGAACGAAGAGAAAAAGCGGATTCAGAAACTCTTAATCGGTTTGATGTGCAGTCTCTAGACGCACTTAGAAATGTTGATAATGACTTAGTAAACTCTCGAAGCGCGTTACTCAGAGAAATATTAGATTTCTACATTGATTTTGAAATAAGGAATAATTCGGATATTACAGAAGAAGAGAAAGAGAAACTCCAGAAAGATATTAAAGAAGAGTTTAAATCTAACTCCTCTTCAATTATACGACATCTTATAAAGCGTCTTGAAACTGGGAAAGCTCATATGCTTAATTATGCTTCAAATACTGGAGCATCATTTAATAATGCCACCCCCGATTTTAATGGGAACATTACCGAACAAGATTTATATGCGGCTCTGAGGATTGTAGTAAAATATAAAACGGGAGTAGATTTACCCATTTCACATAATGGCTTGGGGTATAATAATCTAATTTACATCTCTCTTATACTGGCTAAAATTCAAGCAGATACAGACATTCGAAGAATGGGGGAGAATGCCGTTTTCTTTCCAATTTTAATTATAGAAGAGCCTGAGGCTCATCTTCATCCCTCAATGCAATACAAGTTTTTGTCTTTTCTTAAAAACGATCAGTTTAACAAGGTGAGACAGATTTTTGTGTCAACACATTCAACTCAAATAGCAGCGGCAGTTTCTTTAGAGGAAATTATATGTGTTCAACGGGATGAGAATGAACATATCTCCATAGCATATCCATATAAGACATTTCCCAACAACGATGAGGGGATTAAATCATATGGATATGTCAAGAGATTTTTAGATGCCACTCGTTCTGATATGCTTTTTGCCGATAAAATAATTTTTGTTGAAGGAATTGCTGAACAGCTATTATTAGATGTATTAGCAAGATATATAGGATATTCATTATCTGATTATCATGTGTGCATTGTTAATGCTGGTGGACGTTATTTTCATCATTTCCTAAGAATGTTTGATACGAAATCATCTCCATATGCAATTAATAAACGAGTCTTATGCTTGACCGATATTGATCCCACAAGAAAGGGTAAAGGAGATAAAACTTTTTCTAGATGCTATCCTTTTGAACTTGAAATGGATGTAGAACATTATGAATATGCCATAAATCCGTATGTAGACAAGGATAATCAATTTTCTGAAGTTCCGAATATCAATATTTTATTTCAGGATAAAAACGAAAGCAAAACTTTTGAATATGACCTTTTGATACATAATCCAAAGTGTAAAATTTTGGTGACACAGGATATGTCCAATAGAAACCAGATTTTGCAGCTTATGGACTGTGTTAATTTCGACGAGGCTAAAAATATATTTGGAACAACAAAAGATTGGCGAAAAAGGGTAATTGACTCCCTATGTCTATCCGATTGGGATGATGATAAAAAAATAAGGGCTTTAATAGCCTCATTGTACCTGAAGTCAATAGATAAAGGTGAGAATGCTTTAGGGTTATCAAATATTCTATCTGAGAACTTATTGAAAAAAGAGTCTAGTCCAAAAGATTATCAGGAATTTATTGTTCCACAATATATTGCAGACGGTTTAAAATGGCTACTGAAATAACATCTTCAGATCTGATACCGATTGAAACTAGTTTTCGTCTGAAAGCAGGACCTGGCGCGGGAAAAACTTATTGGCTCATTAATCATGTCCATAATGTTCTCAATAATTCGATGCGCCTGAATGGACTCGGAAAAATCGCATGTTTGACCTATTCTAATGTGGGTGTTGACACGATAACAGAAAGACTCGGTTATTCAGCTCGTGTCGAAGTTTCTACATTGCATAGCTTTCTGTATACCAATATTATAAAACCGTATTTTTATCTCATTGCGGATGATGAAGGTTTTAATTTGGATCTTTTCTCAGGAATCATAGATGATTATGTATTGGACAACTATCCAACATGTAAAGCGGTTTCTGAACATTGTGAACAACCCATACAATTCGCATTATGGTCTAAATATTTAAAATCACTTAAATGGAAAATAGTAGACAAAAAAATAAGTTGTTCTTCAACACAGCCCATCATAAAAGGGAAAACGAATAAGAACGGGAAAAAATACGGGGATGTTTATGCCAGCAATTCAGTTGGGTTATTTTATAAGAAATTAGCATGGGCACAAGGAATACTTAACTATGATGACGTGAATTATTTTGCCTTAAAGCTTATAATTAAATATCGATGGATTACAAAAATACTAGCTATTAGTTTCCCTTATATTTTCATAGATGAATTTCAGGACACGAATCCACTCCAAGCGATAATTTTACAAACAATAGGCAAAAATCCAGAAACGAGAATAGGCATTATAGGGGATACTGCACAATCCATCTATAAATTTCAAGGGGCCTCTCCGACTATTTTTAATGGATTCAAAGTCCCTAATTTGATAGAATTGGAGATTAAGAATAACAGAAGGAGTCTTGCTCCTATTGTGAAATTTTTAAATATGCTTCGAAAGGATCTTCGCCAAACATCCATAAGGACAGATGTGGGAGTTCCGGTTAGATTTCTAATTGGAGATAAAAAGGATGCTTTCTCATATATGGAAAAACAAGATATGGATTGCCTGGTGCTTTCATATGCTAATGTTGACACCAATTCCCTAAGATATCAATTCTGCGAGAAGAGGGGTATTGTAAAAACTGAGAAACTAGATAATATTGAAGATTCAAATTTAGAAAGGAAAAAACTTGTTTCTTATTTGATACAGGCCATAGAAAATGGAAGGAACGGTAAATTTCGATATGCGTTTGCCCAAATAGAAAGAGCCGGTATATCGGAAGAGCAATCTCTTTTGGTATTGCGAGATTTAATTTCTATTTCGGATCACTACTGTCCACTAAAAATGGACGGGGTTAGAAATTAAATAAATTCGGTTCACTTGAATCACAGAGAACATTGACATTTTTGAAATTCGATTTGTCGAAGAGGTCGCGCAGATGGGTCTTGTCGGTCAGCGAAATTCCAAGTATCTGAAGGACTTCATAGATGCTGCGCTCCAGCTTCATATCGTGCTGCACTATCGCCACGAGGCAATAAGTGATTATGGCACAATAGATTTGGATGCGGACGGCATTCTCGGACGTGCCCCAGAACTTCTTGATTCTCAGGTGCTGCTTGATCCATTTGAAGAACAGCTCCACACTCCATCGGTTACGGTAAAGCTCGGCGATTGTCTCAGCCGAAGCCGTCAGATTGTTGGTCAGAAATATGTATCTGGTGCCGTCCTCAGGGTCGATACAGACTACCTTCCGAAGCTTTTCGAGATAATCCTTCGCGCTTTTATAAACCGTGAAGTAGCCGATAGAGTCGGAGACAAAGTTCGGAGGAAGCCTCCGTTTCCAGGTCTCGGGTCTGAATCTGACATTGGTTTTCGCTCTGACGACAAAGAACGCGCCGATACGATGGATGGTGTACAGATTGCCGAAATCGTTGTAGCCACGGTCGAAGATGTAATGGGCGCCGTTCTCATACGGAATCTCAGGCATAGCCTTCGAATCGTGGACTTTCGCCTCGGTAATATGCACGAATGCAGGAACTTGAGCCTCCACATCGTAAAGCGTGTGCATCTTGATGCCGCCCTTATGCTTGCGGAACTTAGCCCACTCGAACACCGACAGACATAGATCTATGGTTGTGGAATCTAAAGCGTAGACATGACCGTCAAGCTCGAAGATTTTCTGTATCCGCCGCTTGCGTGCTTCCGCTATCATGAAGAAGGCGAACTCCTCGAAGATGTGGTAGTCGCGTTGCTCGTTGGCCTTGCTAAGATTACTCCTCGTTACGGATTTTCCGATTCCGAGGTGATAGACCTTGCCTGCATGCGCTTCCAGTGCGACGATGAGATCCCGAAGGCTCTCCCGATTAGAAAGTTGCCCGAACATCATCGTAAGTAATTGATTCCAACAAGTATAACTCTTTACATACTTGTCGCCATCATACTTTCTTACAAGGTAGTTGAAGTGATTTCTATCCAAGAACTGGACTAATTGGGAGAAAACGAATGGGCCTTTATGCATAACGGTCTGATTATGACCGCAAATGTAATTTGAAATCCGTTGACTCAAAAATCTCTCGCAACAAATTGAATTTCAATTATTTCAAAGAACTTTTATGATTTTTTAGTGGACACTAATGATTTCGGATATAGATCAAATGTCCCTAAAAGATTTTGTTGATCGATTAATTAAGGAAGGTGTCAATGTCGCTCCTGTAACTAAAGGTAATTGCTTAGCGTATTACCAACTTCATAAATATGGAGAATTTGCGCAAGATGTGAAAATTGAGGATGATAAGAGTGAACAAAGAACCATTCATAAAGCAAAAGGAGATGAGGCTACGAATGTTTTAGTTACAACTGGCAAAGGGTTTTCGCCAGAGACTTTATTAGATTATAATTTGATTAGTAACGAATCACATCGTGGAAAAACCGGAGCAGACTGGGACAGTGCGCCGGAGCAGACTGGGACACTTTTG
>OFGE01001475.1_pt1 | contig 20370 bp, 15 predicted proteins | sample 1521681 | NCBI WGS metagenome assembly OFGE01 (sample SAMEA3504093, study PRJEB24116) | mouse gut metagenome | biome: mouse gut; feature: mouse-associated habitat; material: faeces | place: Denmark | collected 2011
TAACTCGCTGATCATTGTGGATATCTTTAATTCCCGTGTCTACAAGAACGCAAACATGGCGATCCTGGGAACCTCCGGCGCAGGCAAGACTTTTACGATGCAGCTCATGGCGCTCCGGATGAGGCGCAGGAATGTACAGGTATTTATCATCGCCCCCTTAAAAGGGCATGAATTCCACCGGGCCTGCAGCAATATCGGCGGGGAGTTTATCCAGATTTCCCCTGCCTCCAGGAACTGCATCAACATCATGGACATCCGCAAGGTGGATTCCTCCGCCAACGACCTGCTGGACGGCCCGCAGACGGAAAAATCGGAGCTGGCGGCAAAGATCCAAAGGCTCCATATCTTCTTCTCCCTGCTGGTGCCGGACATGAACCATGAAGAGCGGCAGCTCCTGGATGAGGCGCTGATACAGACCTATAAGCAGAAAGGCATTACCCACAACAACGAGAGCCTGGCAGATCCGGAAAACCCGGAGCGCTACCGGGAGATGCCGGTGCTGGAGGATGTCTTTAATATCCTGAAGAAAAACCCGGACACCAGGCGCCTTGCCAATATTATGAACCGCCTGGTGCACGGCTCCGCTTCCACTTTCAACCAGCAGACCAACGTGAACCTGGACAATAAATATACGGTGCTGGATATTTCGGAGCTGACCGGCGACCTGCTGACCGTGGGCATGTTCGTGGCGCTGGATTATGTATGGGATAAGGCAAAGGAAGACCGCACTGTGGAAAAGGCCATCTTTATCGATGAGACCTGGCAGCTGATCGGCGCGGCATCCAACCGCCTTGCGGCAGAGTTCGTGCTGGAGATCTTCAAGATCATCCGCGGGTACGGCGGCTCCGCCATCTGCGCCACCCAGGACTTGAACGACTTCTTTGCGCTGGAGGACGGCAAATACGGCAAGGGCATCATCAACAACTCCAAGACCAAGATCGTCTTAAACCTGGAGGACGAAGAGGCCATGCGCGTGCAGTCCATCCTGCACCTGTCCGAAGCGGAGACAATGGCGGTCACCCATTTTGAGAGGGGCAACGGCCTGATCTCCACCAACAACAATAACGTCACCGTGGAATTCAAGGCATCGGAACTGGAGAAGGAACTGATCACCACGGACCGTAATGAACTGAAAAAGCTGCTGGAAAAGGAAAGGCAGCGCAGGCAGATGGCTGAAGCAGTCTGATACTTACACTTTACATACGGTTTACGCATAACCGGGGGATCTTCCCCTGATGGAAGCACCTGTAAGTATGCTTTAAGTAAAGTTTACGCATATACAGTGTATCTTCCAGTTCCAGACCAGCACTGTATGTAAAGTTTATGTAATCTGTACGCAGAGTTACTTCCTATTATAATAAATACCATTCCCTGCGGCAGTCTTATATGCCGCAGGAACAAAGGAGGCTGTACCATGCAGCAGAAAAACCAACAGCAGGAAAACCATTTACCGGAGATCACCCGGCTGCTTTCCATGTACCATGCCCTCAGCCTTCCCCAGCTTGGACGGCTCTACCCGGAACTGACAGAGGGTAAGCTCCTGCGCCTGCTGGGGCGGCTGGAAAAAACAGGGCGGCTTGCCTTACTGCCGGAACGGGGGCTTGTCCTGTATTCAAAGGACTGCATCCCCAGCCCGTCCACCCTTGCCGCCTTCTGGGTGCTCCTGGATTTCCGGGAAGACATCACCTTCCACACGGCCAGCGATTTTCCGGTGGCGCTGACTTTCTACACCCAGTCGGATGCCTATGACGTCATCCACATACCGGAAGAAAAAGAGATGCTCATGAACAATGCCCTTTCCGCTTATAAGGAGGATGCGCCCCGCCGCATAGCCATCGTGGACCATGCCGGGCAGATACCCCTCCTTGCTATCCCCGGCACTGCCGCTTTCTGTACGGTCACGCCGGACGGGAAGGTGCAGTATTACAGGAAACAAGGAGTGACAGATACTTAATGGACCGACACACTTTATCATCCCGCCTCGCGCGGATAGGGGATGACCTCCCCCGGCTTTCAAACACCATAAATGCCATGGCAGCCAACACCGGCACCTATGGGAAAAACTATGAGGAACTTAGCCTGGATGCCGCCCGGCGCGCGGAACGGATCGCCTGCTCCCTGCGCAACCTCATCTATGCCGCAGACCTTGTGCCGAAGCCCGTCCTCATGGAAGCGGCCGCCCAGGTACACGGCATTTCCATAAGACACACACAGGACATCGTGGAGATCGCCCTGCCTGGCCTGATGCCGAAACGCACCAAACGCGTCAACACCACGTTCCTGACCGATCCGCTGCATGCGGCGCTTGAGGCTTACACAAAGGGACATGACCTTCCGCATTTCAGGCAGTGCGTGGTCTGTTTTTCCCATGTGTTCGATAAGAACCTCTCCGACAGGCGGGTGCGGGACTACGACAACCTGGAGTGCAAGCAGCTTTTAGATACCGTGGCAGGCTTCCTGATGGCCGACGACAGCGGGCTGTTCTGCGACGCCTACCACACCACGGAATTCGGGGAAAGGGACTGCACCATCCTCGCCGTCATGGAAAAAAGCCGCTTCCCCGGATGGCTGAAAGAGCGGGAGGACAGGGAAAAAAGCATATCGGATTTTTAAGGGATTTTACGGAAAATCTCCCGGCTGCGGTAAAAACTGCGCCTCCCATGCGGAAATACGGGGTTTCTGCTTCCGTGCCCCCGCCATTCCTTAACCGGAGTCTCAGGCGTGTACGGTAAAAAACGCGTAATCCCATCTCCTCGTGCCACCTGCTAACGCCGCATCCATTTACAAGAAAGGAGCCAGCCATGAACGACACATCCACCGCCGCATACCGCCTGCTCTCCCTGACCGCCCTGTCCGGAGAGTGCAGCCCTGATATCCTGTCCCGACTAGGCATCGGCCCCAGCTATGGGGAAAAACTGGTGACAAAGCTGAAGGATGAGGGCCTCCTCAAGACACATTACAAAGACCGGCTCCGGGGATACCGGCTGGCCTGCGGCGGCAAAAAGCTCCTGCTTGCCCAGAACCCGGAACGCTTCTCATTCTACCTGTCCGGCAACACCGAAACGAACCACCCCAGAAGCGGCTACCCCAGGCGGCTGCGCCTCCAGCAGGCATCCCACATATATGCCATGCTGCTGAATGCAGGCATCACCTTTTTCCGTGATGAAAAGCCCCTGATCTTCCGGGAGGAACCGCAGGCCGGGGAATCTGTCCGGATGCCCCTGCCCATCTTCTACCACTCAAGGGAGGTCAAGGAACTGGGCACGGAGGCCGTGAAGATCGGCAACTCCCGCATCATGGGAATCCTTTTTGCACCAGGCTGCATCTATGCCCTGTTCCATACAGGAACTGCACCGATCAAGTGGGAGTACCAGACTGAGCTGCGGGTAAAGACATTCCTTTCCCACCATGTCAGCAGGGGGATCCTCTCCAGAGGGAGCATCGAGCCATGCTACCATCCGGACACGCCCATAAGGCTCCTCTTCATCGGCAGCGGCATGGACACGGCCCTGAAGCTGATGGAGAGCACCGGCGGCTTCCAGAAAAGCTATTTCTGCCTGGATTCCAGTTTTGACTATTTCCATTATGTCCCGGATGATGCCGCAGGAGAGACAACGCTCCGGCTGCTCTGCTCCCCGGCCCTGCAGAAAGCGCTCCGGAGCCTGCTCCTGTCCGACCTTGAGCCTCCCTGCCCCGATTACGGGCTGGAACATGATGCCGTATCGGAGGGGATGCCGGTGCTCCTTGCCTTTGACTTCGACATGCTGCGGCTGTCCCGGTTCCGTACTGCCCTCTCCTTCCACGGGCTTGCCGGGAACCTGGTCTGCTTCGACTTCCAGAAACCGGTCCTGCAGCAATACTTTGGGGATGCAGCCGCCATTGAAACCATTGACCTGTATAAATTTGAAAGGAGGTTCCTGCACTGAAACTGACAGAAAACAAAAAGAAACAACTGACGCTCTTCTTCGTCCTTCCCGTCCTGCTCATGGCGCTTGCCTATGCAGGCGGCTATGTATCCCAGTTCATCATCAACTACCGGACCTGGACTTCATCCGGGGGCACACCGGGGAACGGCACCTCGCCGGCATTCCCCGACGGCTCGCCTGGCGCCTGCCTGAAAGCGCTCACCGTATTCCCTTACAGCCTGTACGGGATCGCCCTGTGCATCGGCATCTCCGGGCTGCTGGTCTTCATGGTGATGCGGATGGGCTTTGGCAGGAAAGGCACCTATGACAGGGAGCGGAACCTGACCTACTCAGACCAGGGGACTTACGGCACCTCCGGCTTCATGACGGACTCTGAGATGCGTGAAGTGCTGGAGCTGGTCCCTGACATCACAGGAAACCGGGGCGTCATCTTAGGGAAGCTGTACGGGAAAGCAGTCTGCCTGCCGGAGAAAACGCGCATGAACCGCAACGTGGCAGTCTTCGGGGCCAGCGGCAGCATGAAAAGCCGCGCCTATGCGAGGAATGTGGTATTCCAGTGCGTGAAACGCGGGGAAAGCCTTATCATTACCGACCCGAAATCGGAACTTTACGCAGACCTCTGCCTCTACCTTGAGGAGAACGGCTATACCGTGCGGGTGTTCAACCTGATCAACCCTGAGAATTCCGACAGCTGGAACTGCCTTGCTGAGATCGAGGGACAGGAGATCATGGCGCAGCTCTTTTCCGATGTCATCATCAAGAACACCGGCTCACCAAAAGGTGACCATTTCTGGGACAATTCGGAGATGAACCTGTTAAAAGCCCTTGTGCTGTATGTGGACCAGGGCTTCCCGCCGGAGGGGAAAAACATCGGGCAGGTCTACAAGCTGCTGACCATGAATTCCGAGAAGGAGCTGAACAGCCTCTTTGACCTGCTCCCGGTCACCCACCCGGCAAAGGCGCCCTACAACATCTTCAGGCAGGCGTCCGACACGGTGCGCAGCGGCGTCATCATCGGTCTTGGCACAAGGCTGCAGGTGTTCCAGAACAGGCTGATCCGGCAGATCACCAGCTACGATGAGATCAGCCTGACGCAGCCGGGTTATGAGAAGTGCGCATATTTCTGCATCACTTCAGACCAGGATTCCACCTTTGACTTCCTCTCCTCCCTGTTCATGTCCTTCGTGTTCATCAAGCTGGTACGCTATGCGGACAAATACGGGGACGGCGGGAAGCTGCCTGTACCGGTACATATCCTGGCGGATGAGCTTGCAAACGGCGGATGCACCATTGCAGACCTGACAAAGAAGATCAGCACCATCCGCTCCAGGCAGCTCTCCATCAGCTGCATCTTCCAGAACCTGCCCCAGATGCAGAACCGCTACCCGTTAAACCAGTGGCAGGAGATCATCGGGAACTGCGACACCCAGCTTTTCCTGGGCTGCACCGATGAGCTGACGGCCGAGTTCATCTCGAACCGCACCGGCGAGGTCAGCGTGGCCGTATCCAGCCAGGCAAAGCAGCTCAATACCTGGCGGGTGTCAGATTACACGCCGGAATACCGGGAGACACATTCCATCGGGAAGCGCAAGCTGCTGACGCCGGATGAGGTGCTGCGGCTGCCGCTGGATGAGGCACTGATCATCCTCCGGGGCCAGAAGGTGCTGAAGGTGGGGAAATATGACTACACCCTCCACCCGGAGAGCCGGAAATTAAAGGGAAGCCGGGCCAGCGACCATATCCCGGAGTGGCGCAGGCTCCCGGAATCACCGGAGCCGGACTTTTCACGGCTGATGAAGCCGGAACCGAAACAGAAGAAACCAAAGGCGCCCAGAAAGAACCCTGCCCCTGCAGGCACTGCGCCCACCGGCCCTCCCCCTGAATGGGCGGATGAACGGCAGGCATTCTTCCCTGCGGACGGGGACTGCGGGATCGTCATGACGGACAAGAAATCCATCATGTCCTGAGCTGCCCGGCAAAACAGCCTGCCTGTGGGAACCTGCAGGCAGACCAGACAATCATGAAAAGGAGACAAAACTATGCCCAGAAAAGCAAAAACGGAAGAAACTGTTGTAACTGAAGAAAGCGCCATCCTGGAAAATGCACCTGCGGAAACAGGAACCCTTATGGAAGGGGATCCCCCTGCGGAGGGCGAAATCCTTATGGACGGTGGAATGCCTGCAGACGGGGATTTCCCTACGGATGGAGAACTGCCTGGCACTGGCGAGGCTGTCATGGATGAGGAACTTCCCGGTTCTGGTGAGACCGCTGCGGAAGATGGCGCACCTGCTTCTGACAGTGCCATTACAGATGGGGATGTGCCGGAAGAAACATCCATTTCCGGGGAAAACATGGAGGCGGAAGCAGAGACCGGCAATGACAGCGGGATGGCACTGCTGCAGGAAGATACGGGGGAGGCCCCCGTCGAAGGTGATGGAGCGGCGGATAATGCAAACAATCCTGCTCCGGAACTTTCCTCCGGAACCGGAGCGGAAGCCGGAGCAGGAACGGGAACCGGAACGGATGTAGGGATGGGAACCAGGGCGGAAACAGGGACGGAATCGGGAACCGCAGCACAGGAGGAACAGATTTCCGGCGAAGAAGCGGGCGAAATTCTGCAGAGGTATCTGTCCGACGCAGGCCAATGGGCGGCTGACTATGTGTTAGAACCCACGGATCCTACAGACGGAATGGTCGGGGAGAGGAAGGTCTATCGTTTTGAGGTAAGATATCGGAAGTCCGCCGGACAGGACGCTGGTAGGCTGATAGCCAATTATGCGATAACAGATGACGGAAATAACATCTATCAATATGATTCTGCCAATGATGCCTATATCGCCCTCCGGGAAGACGGTCAGGACATTGTGCCGGAACCTCTGGAGGGAGCGATGCCGCCGGCATCTGTCTTTCCCATAGAGTTTCTGTTTGCAAGCGGCGCAAGCTCCTCCGGGACAGAGCTTGTGCTGAACCAGGACGGCTCATTTGCCGGACAGCATTTCGACCATGAAAATGCCACAGGCGCAGGCTTCCCCAAAGGCACATGCTATCTCTGCGATTTCAGCGGGCGGTTTGAAGATATCAGGCAGATAACCCCATATATCTATTCGATGACCCTGGCCGAGCTCGACACGGAAAAGGAGGAAGGGGAGGAGTGGATAGAAGATGACGTGTTATATATCGCCGCAAGACCATATGGCCTGGAGGACGGAGAGGAATTTCTGCTCTATGCGCCGGGCGTTCCGCTGGAAGAGATTCCGGAGGAGTTCCTGTCATGGTGGATGGGGCGGGGGAGCTATCAGGAGGATGCGGGAAGCCGCCAGACCTTGCCTTGCTACGGACTGTTCAATATAGCCACTGGGGAAGGGTTTTTCCAGTACGAGAGGGACAGGGCAGAATGGTGACTGCATCGTCAGGAAACACGCATTGGAGGTTTTGGGAAAAGACTATCGAGATTCATTCTTTGGCTCTGAGGTCTGATTTCGCAATGCCTCCAATTCTGCTTTGAGCTGTTCGTTTTCAGCTTTGAGTGCATTGTTGGCTTCAGCAGCGTCTCTGAGCTGTTCGCTTAAGATGTTGACAGCTTGGAGATTCTGTTCAAAATCATGATAAAAATTGGAGAAATACTTTTGCAGTACCAGCTTTTCTATTTGCTTATATGTACCTGACGAAGGCAAAATTCGTCCGCTTTGCTGGTAAAGTATCCTATTGACACTGACAGTCCTGATATCATTCAGTTTTAATACCGAATCACGGATGATGAATGAAAATTCGCTGTTTTTCAGTAGAAACATATCACTTTTGGAATCAGGATGGTCAATGGGATGATAAACATCAGAATGCTTATGCGAATCAAAGGAAAAAATCGGGAGAACATAGAGCAGTTTTTGCTTCACGCCAATCACAAGTCCTCTATGTTCATAGGACATTTCAGGGATAAAGTTTTTCCCAAACTCAAACTGATATATTTCGCCTTTCTTTACGGCTTTATGTCGGAAAGGTTTGGTTCTGTTGTCTGCCCACCGATAATCTGATTTTGAAAAGCGGCCAAGTTCGTCAGAACTGTATGTATTTCTCAGGATGGTCTCGTTTGTTTTGTGCTTTCAGATATTCTTGCAAGTGCTGTACCTCCTTTTGAGACAAAAAGGGCATGGCGCTAACCATGCCCTGCTCTGGCTGCCCAGAGAGACCTCGTCGGTCAAATTATCCTTTCAAATGCGGCCTCGTCGGCCAAAAAACACTTTACAAGTGCGAAAGAACAATTTTGCGGAGACAGAATTTGCCTCTTTCTCTATTATACACAATTCTTCAAAAAAATCCACTGCATTTTTATGATTTGTAGATAAATTATAGGGAAGTCGGTCGCCTTTCACAGAAAGGTAAAACCAACTTATATTATGCTTGCATATGTAAAGGAGAGCAATCCATGATGATATTAAATTCAGGAAAGACTTGATTTAGAGGAATGGGAGTGACAGTATCTCTCCGGTTGAACCGGGAAGCGGAAATATCAACCTCTGCTTTCTTGCGGCCGGCAGCTTTTTAAAGCTATAATATTCCTATACAAAGCAGAAAGCGGCCGGACAAAAGCCCATGAAAGCCAGAGCCGTCCCGGTGTGCCCGCAGCCTGTGAATGTATGAAGACATGACAAAAACCAGGAGGTACCGGAAATGATCGACCGAGAACAGATAGGAATCAGAATAGCGGCCTTGCGGAAAAAAGCGGGCCTGTCCCAGCAGGCCCTGGCCGAAAAGCTGGGGGTCAGCGCCCAGGCCGTCAGCAAATGGGAGGGAGGAAGGAACCTGCCGGACATCGACATGTTCCGGGAGCTGGCATGGCTGTTCCATATGACCATAGACAGCATCGTGGAAGGGGATCTTACATTTGCCCAGAAAAGCAGCCAGAAAGCCCTCCCAGCCAGCGTGGAAGCCCTCTTCCCGGATGCCGAAAGGCGAAGGCTCCTGGGCAGCCTGTCCACCTACTGCTCCGACACGGAACTCTACAATATCGCCAGGGAGCTGGCCGAGGGAAGCCTGGAGCTGACCGTCCAGGCGGGCATCGTGAGAACGGAAAGCGCGGCCTGTCAGGAGGGCAGAGCACACCAGGAAAGCGGCATATGCCAGGAGGGACGCCCCAGGACGGGGGAGAGAAAGGTCTCCATACCCGCCAGCCTTCTCGGCGAGAACACGCTGCGGGAGACAGCGCCCTATTTCGCAAAGGCCCTGGGAGAAATGATGGGCAACACGGAGCCGGGGCTGCGGCGGATCGAGGAGCTGATGCGCTGCCCGGAATGCGGAGAAAAGCTTTCCCTTGGGAACAAAGACGAAAACAAGATAAGTTTTGTCTGTAAAAGCAACCATCCCTACGATGTGACAGACGGCGTGGTATATTTTGGCTCCCGTGAGATTCCTGGAGAGCTGTGGTCTCTGTACATGAGGAATTACCAGGATTATCTCCGGGAACAGCGCCATCCGGGGAATCCGCGCTATCAGATGGGTGCCGTTCCCTGTAGCGAGGTGCGCTGGCAGACGTTGAAAAAACTCCGCCCCCGGGTGATTCTGGACATGGCCTGCGGCACCTGCAGCGGCCTAAAGTACGACTTGCAGCGCATCAACTGGCCCTGTCTCGTGATTATGGCAGACCTGTCCCACCGCATCCTCAAGTACAACAAGCGATATTTCAGCGAGGAGATGGTGAACCCTTACGTAGACATCGTGTGCCTGGCCTGTGACTGCGCCCATCTGCCGATTCGGGACGGCTGCATCGACATGGTGGTCTCAAACGGCGGATTTGAGAGCATGCAGTCCAAAATGATGGACGGCTTCCGGGAGGGATACCGGGTGCTGAGGCCCGGCGGCCATGCGGTGTACAACATCAGCATCGTGGGGGACCATACCTCGGAAAATACGAAAAAATGGGAATATCTATACGGCACACTGGATGAAAGCTATTCCCTGCATGAAAAACTCTACGATATAGAAGAGTGGGAACAGGTCTGCAGGAGCACAGGATACGCCGCCACAGAGACGAAAGAAATCTACGGGGAGCTGCCCGCGCCGGAGGGAGACGTGTTCCCCTTTGAGAATGAAATCTTGCAGTGGATGGGGGAGTATCTGTGCGTATCGGAAAAGCGACCTGCCCCTGTGTCCTGAAAGCGTCTTTCTATACAAATCCATACAAAGCTATATAGCCTCCTGAGGGATTGCCCCCCCGGAGGCTTTTTTTCGCTTTTAGTCTGAATCCTGTGGCGCCGGCGGGAAAACTGCCCCTTGGTCATCATGCCGGGCTTTTTTCGCCCCGCAAATCCGATGGATGGGCTTTATGACATGGGAGATACTGAGAAGGGGAACGATTTTGGACACAATGGACAAAAATCGACTCTTTACGCGGTTTCCGCCTCCGTGATAGATTTAAGCCAACACAGGCGGGGAATCCGGATGCCGCCTGGAAGAAGAATAAGGGGGTGTACCATGGGTACTCTGTCGAAGCTGAAGAAAAGGTACTTTGGGAAAAAGAGCATGCTGCAGCTATATCTTCTGGCGATCATACCGATAGCGTGCATTATACTGTTCTGTTATGTCCCGATGTCCGGGATTCTGATTGCGTTTAAGGATTACAGTGTCCGCAAAGGGATTCTGGGAAGTCCGTGGGCAGGAATGAAATACTTCGAACAATTGTTCGGAACGCCGATTTTTACGGATATCCTGAGGAATACCATCGTGCTGAGCCTGTTGGGGCTGATAGTCGGATTTCCTTTTCCGATCCTGCTGGCTCTGGCCTTTAACGAAATCCGGAACGCCAGGATCAAAAAGACATTGCAGACGATTTCCTTCGCCCCCTATTTTATCTCGACGGTGGTAGTGGTGGGCATCCTGAACCAGATTTTCTCTTACCGCTATGGCGTCGTAAACGGGGTATTGAACCTGCTGGGGCAGGAATCGGTGAATTTCCTGGGAATGAGGGGGTTCTTCCGGCCGGCCTATGTCCTCTCCGGCGTCTGGCAGGGGGCAGGGTATGGATCCGTGCTGTACATAGCGGCGCTTTCCAGCGTGGACCTTTCCCTGTATGAGGCGGCGGCCCTGGACGGGGCCAGCAGGCTACAGAGGGTCATCTATGTGGACCTGCCCTGTATCGCGCCTACCATCATCATTTCCCTGATCATGAATACAGGCAGCATCCTGAGCGTAGGGTTCGAGAAGGTGTTCCTGATGCAGAATCCCGTCAATTACGGCGTGTCGGAGATCATATCCACCTATGTGTACAAGACGGGCATCGTGCAGGCGCAGTTCAGCTTTTCCACAGCGGTGGGGCTGTTTAATGCGGTGGTGAACTTCGTCATCCTGCTTCTGGTCAATACAGTGGCGGGCAAGGTCTCGGAGACCAGCCTTTTTTGAAAGGGGGAGGAACTATGGCAGGACATATCAAAACATCGGCGGGCGACAAAGCGTACCTTGGAATCATCTATCTGTTCCTGGGATTATTTACCATATGCACCATCTACCCTCTGGTCTATGTCGTAAGCTGTTCCTTTTCCAGCCCGGAGGCTCTGGTGCAGGGGAGAGTCTTCTTCTGGCCCGTGGAGTTTGGCTTACAGGGATACCAGGCGGTCTTCAAGAACAGCCAGGTCTGGTCAGGATATCTGAATACGATTCTCTATACAGTGGTGGGAACCATGGTGGGAACGGCCGTCACCATGATGGCGGCCTATGTCCTCTCCAGGCGGGAATTTCCCCTCAGGAAGGGGATGACGGCGCTGTTCATGGTGACCATGTTCTTCGGGGGCGGAACCATACCCATGTATCTGTGGCTCAAGAGGCTGCACATGCTCGATACGATATGGGCGCTGGTGCTGCCGGGAGCCTGCAATGTATGGATGACGATCATCGGACGGACATTCCTTCAGTCCTCTGTCCCGGAGGAGCTGTTTGACGCCACCTGCCTGGACGGGGGAGACTATCTCCGGTATTTCACCAAAGTAGTCCTGCCCCTCTCCAAGCCCATACTGGCGGTGATGGCCCTGAATTTTGCCCTGGGGCACTGGAATTCCTACTACAGCGCGCTGGTGTACCTGAATGATGCCGGGAAGTATCCGCTGCAGATCGTGCTGCGGAATATCCTGATCCAGAATACGGTGGACATGACGGACATGGGCAGCGGCATGGATGTGAACAGCATGCTCCACAATCAGTATCTGTCGGAGCTTTTGAAGTATTCGCTGATCATCGTGTCCAGCCTGCCGCTGCTGGTCATCTATCCTTTCCTTCAGAAGTATTTCATCAAAGGCGTGATGATCGGCTCCGTGAAGGGATGACTGTGGGAATGGGACGAAAGGGGCCTGTGGACGGAGGCCAAAGGCGCTCCGTATCATATAGAAGAATATAAGGAGGATATGAGCATGATGAAGAGGAAGAGACGATTGGCGCTGGGGCTGGCGGTATCTGTAGCGATTGCGATGTGCGGATGCGGCTCGGGCGGCTCGGAGGGCAGCGCGCAGGAGAGCCGGCCGCAGGAGGGGACAGAGGCACAGGACAAAGATGCCGGGGCTTCCGAGCAGGCGGCAGGAGCGGAGAGCGTCTTCCCGCCGGAGGAGACTGTGACGATCAGGGCGATGATGTGCCAGATTCCAGGCGTGGTGGAGCTGGAGCAGAATACGGTGTTCCAGGACCTGGAGGCGTATGCCAATGTGGATTTCGAGCTGACCCTGGTGCCGGAGGAAGGGTATAAGGACAAGCTGAACCTGATGATGGCCAGCGACGACTACCCTGAAGTCATCACGCATGCCGATTTCTCGAACCAGGATCTGGAGAAGTACGGCGTGGAGGAGAAAATCCTGATACCCCTGAACGACTTGATTGACCAGTATGCGGTCAATCTCAGGGAAAGGCTGGCGGAGCATCCCGAATGGGAGGAGCAGATGAAGAGCTCCGACGGGAACATCTACGGGATTCCCTCCGTTGACTCCGGCGGGGAAGGGCATGGGGACTGTGGCTATAAAATGTGGATCAATAGGGAATGGCTGAAGGCCGTAGATAAGGAAATGCCCACCACGACGGATGAGTTCAGGGATGTGTTCATGGCTTTCAAGAACGGGGATCCCAACGGAAACGGCATGGAGGATGAAATCCCCCTCACAGGTGCCACCGGCACCTGGGCGGCGGATCCGTATCTGTTCCTGCTGAACGCCTTCGGATATTTCGATGAGTCCAACTACTATGTGAAAGACGGAAAGGTCCAGAGCATCCTGGACCAGGATTATCTGAAGGCGGGGCTGGAGTACATCCACGGCCTGTATGTGGACGGCCTGATCGATCCGGCTGCTTTTACCCAGAGCCTGGAGCAGATGACGGCTGTGGGAAACAATGAGGGGACGGTTATCGCCGGGACTGTATCCTGTGGCCATATAGGGATGTTCCTGGATATCAACAACCCGGAGCGGTATGGCCAGTACGAAATCATGATGCCCCTGGAGGGGCCCAACGGTTATCAGGCCATTCCCTACACTCTGCAGCACAATGTGAGCGGGGCAGCCTTCGCGATTACGGATGCCTGTGAGCATCCTGAAATCGCCATACAGATTGCGGATCTCTTCTGCGGCGAGGAGTGGAGCGTCCGGGGACAGGCCGGTAAGCAGGGGGAGGACTGGGATTATGCCGACGGCAGCAGGACAGGCATGGACGGCGTGACTGCCGCCAAGTATAAATGGCTGGCCTATAAGGCACAGGCGGCGGCAGACCAGAGCGTCAATAACTGGGACTGGACCCTGAGGCTGATAGAGCCTAACTGGAAGAACCTGTTTGAGGTGGACGGCGATATCATGGATTCCACGAATTATGAGGCGAGGCTGTATGCGGATACCATGAAGCTGAAACCCTACGCGGCGGATGTGGACATGATTCCGCCCCTTGCCTTCACGGGGGATGACGGGGATGCCTATGCCCGGATGTCCACCGCGGTCAGCGACTACGCTAAAAATGCAATCGTGGAATTCATCACAGGGATCAGGGACATCGACGCGGATTGGGACGGCTATCTGGCCGATCTGGAGAGGCTACAGTACCGGGATATGCTGGATCTGATTCAGAAGACAATCGACGCGCAGTAAGTGTATGCCTGTCAGGCCGGGGGAAACGCTTTTCAGAGAGGGAAAGCGTTTCCCCTGTGCAGGTTGGGGGGATTATGGGAGATAAATTTTATGCAAAAGGAGCCAAATCAATCTACTTCCGGGTTCTGAAAATGTTCCTGCTGATCGTCATGATACCTTTCCTGATCCTGCTGATCGTATACGCAGGATTGACCAGGAACATCGAGAATCTGATATGCGAGAGGAACTTTGAAATCGTAAAGACAGGGGCGGAGGATTTCGAGAGGCTGCTGAGCAATCAGGAAAATCTGGCAGTCTTTTTTGAGTGCAGCCAGGATATCATGAACTTTTATTATCGGGCAGACCCTCTGGCGGAGGGGAAGACCACCAGCGCCATTCTGGAGGCGCAGAATGACCTGAACGCCATGGGGATAGCCAACAGCGATGTCCTGAATATACAGATGTATGCGGCCCGCAGCGGCGCGTTGATCGACTATTCCACCTGTGCCCTGTACCTTGACAGATACTTCTGGAGCGGTGGCTTCGGGCTTGTGGGATATGACTGCGAGGGCTGGGTCAGAGATATCCTCCAAAATGAGGAGCAGGCGGATTTTCGCGAGGCGGAAATGTTCTTTCGGGGAAATACCCGGGACGTGCTGATCTATAACAGGAGATACGCCAGCGTCAGCTCCGCAGGCGACAATAATCGAATCATCTTCTATATCGACGCTTCGAAGGTAAAAAACGCATTTTCCGCCGCACAGTATGAGGAGGGCTTTCTGGCGGTCATGGACAGCCGCGGCACTGTCATCCTGTCGGATCGCCTCACGGGAGAGAAGGGGCAGTATCTTGCCGACAGTGTCTTTGCGGAAAACGGATACCGCAAATGCGCCATTGGCGGCAGGAAGATGCTGCTGGTGAATTATCGCAGCGGCACTTTGGGGCTCTCCTATGTGCTGGCGGTTCCCTACAGCGATGTCCAGGCCGTAGCGGAGCCGCTGATCCAGACAATGAAATACTTTATCCTGCTGGCGGCGGTCGTATGCGCCCTGCTTGTGGTCAGATTGTCCGTCCGTTGCTCCAGGCCTCTGGTCAAGGTGCACCAGACGCTGAAAATAACGGAAAAGAATATATCTATGGATGATTTTGTAGAAAGACTGGTGAAGACGGTCAAGCGCAATGAAGTCATGAAGGAGGAGATGCAGAGGCTTCAGGGACTGCTGCAGCATGAGGCGCTCAAGAACGCCATGATGGGTAATGTGGCGGAAAAGGAGGAGATACAGGCGGCCATCGCCCAGAGCGGCATCCGGCAAAGGGCGGATTGCTATGTGCTTCTGATCCTGAGCTGGAACGATTTGGCGGACGACATCAACATCGAGGAAATCAGCGCCCAGAAGATTTACATGGTAAGCATCATCCGCAGCCTGGAAAAGGGCGAGGTGGAACTGGTATTCCAGCTCGACCTGGAGAAGTCGGTCATCCTCCTGTCATATGACGGCTGCTCCGGGCAGGAGGCCAGGGACAGGGTGGAAAGGCTGGTGAGGCAGGTGATGGAAGAAGCTGTCCGGAACATCAATTACAGCATATCCGTCTCAGGGGACATGTTCCACAGCCTGGAAGAGATTTCCAGAGGCTTTTTCCACGCGAAAAAAGCCCTGTCCGTCTCCCAGAACATATTCGGCGACCACCCTGTGCAGTGGTACGAGATTGTAAAAGGATATTTCGGGACCATGCCCCAGGATGAGGAGGAAGAGTACGCTTCCTCTCACAATGTGCGGGTGGTGGAGGAGATTCAGAAATATATCGTAGAGAATTTTTCCGATCCCGGGCTCTCTCTGACATCTATCGCAGAGGTGTTCTTCATCACGGAAGCGTATGTGTCGAAGCTGTTCAAAAGGATTTCTGGGCAGAATTTTTCCAAATATATCGAAAAAGTGAGGATGGAGAAGGCCAGGATTCTGCTGGAGGAGGGGAAGACGGTCAAAGCGGTCTCCGAGATGGTAGGCTACAACACGCCGCAGGTATTCCGGCGGGCCTGGAAGCGATACTACAGCGGTCTGCCGTCGGAAAACCTGACCGCCAGGGCGGACGGGGAGAAGGAGGCCGGGAAAATCTCTAAAAAGTCTTGAAATCCATAGGCCCCACATGCTATAGTGTTAAAGGCCGATGGATGCAAGGCTTATACTGCATAACGCTGAATACTGCCTAATGCAATCAAGCGATTGAACCAGTCAGCGTTATGCAGTCTGGTTTCACGGCAAGTGAAATCGTTAAGCAGTATATTTCATAAAAAGGCGGCCGTTTTGCGGGAAATGGCCGCTTTTGCACGCAGTGATATTCTGTGAGGGACGCAGGGAGGGCATATGATTACAAGTTATTCCAATCCAAAGGCAAAACAGGTGGCGCTGTGGCAGGCCAATGCCAGAGAGCGGCGCAGCGCGGGCATTTTTCTGGCAGAGGGCTTTAAGATGTGCGAAGAGGCCCCCCGGGAGTCCGTGCGGGAGATTTATGTCACGCCCCAGGCGCTGGAGAAGAGCAGAGAGCAGCCACGGATTTCGGCAAAGATGGAGCGGATTGGATACGAGACAGTGTCCGAGGAAGTGTTCCGGAAGATCTCCGACACCCAGACGCCCCAGGGAATCCTGTGCGTGGTGGAGCGGCCCAGGCATACCCTGGAACAGCTCCTCTCAGTGCCCGATCCCCTGCTGGTGGCGCTGGAGGATTTGCAGGACCCCGGCAATCTGGGCACCATCGTCAGGACAGGGGAGGGCGCGGGAGTCACCGGGATCGTCATGAGCCAGGGGACTGTGGACATCTATAATCCCAAGACGATCCGGGCCACCATGGGATCGATCTACAGAGTGCCCTTCGTCTATACGGAAGATCTGGGCCGGGCCGTGGGGCAGATGCGGGAGAGGGGGATACGCGTCTATGCCGCCCATCTGGCCGGGGAACGTTATTATGACAGCTTTGACTTCAAAGCGGGTACAGCCTTCCTGATCGGAAATGAGGCCAGGGGACTTGGCGGGGAGCTCTCGAGACAGGCGGACGATTTGCTCAAGATTCCCATGGAGGGGCAGGTGGAGTCCCTGAACGCCGCTGTCAGCGCGGCTTTGCTGGTATATGAGGCCCATCGCCAGAGGATGAAATCCAGGTAAAATCCGGATAAAATGAAAAACTTGACATTTCCCGTAACATCTGTTATGATACTCGTAACAAATTTAATAACTTTGTAATAACTTTATGAAGAAAAAGGAATAATTCAACGCAAAGTATTAAGAATTTGTTTATGGAGGTAAAAAATCATGACAAGATGCAGAAAGCTGTTCACTACAGCGGCGGCAGTATTGATGTCATTATGCCTGGCCTTTGAGACAGGTATAGCCGCCCAAGCCAGCGAGGGGGCCAGCGTGGATAAGACCTGCGGCGGCGTGGCTGCGGTATTCAATCCGGGCTCCGGCAATTCGGTGGATGTGGTGAACGCTACGGCGAAGGAGCTGAACCTTGACCTGACGGCGGAAGAGGAGGAGCCCCGGGAAAGCAATCTGGTAATGGCCAATGTGCAGAACGCGCTGAACGTGAGGAGCGAAGCCAGCGAGGAATCCGACAAGGTGGGAATGCTGTACAAGGATTGCGGAGGCACGGTTTTAGAGCGCAGGGACGGATGGACCAAGCTGCAGTCCGGGAATATCATCGGCTGGGCGTCGGACGAGTTTCTGATTTTTGGTGACGAAGCCCTTGCCCTGGCCAACAGCGTGGGCAAGATGGTGGCGACGGTGGACACGGAGACCCTCCGGGTGAGGATGGAACCCAACACGGAGGCGGGCATCTGGGGCCTGCTGCCGGGAGGCGAGGTAGTTGAGGTGCTGAACCAGTACGATGACGGCTGGGTGTGCATCGATTTCGAGGGAGAGGACGGCTATGTGTCCACGGAATTCCTGGTGATCGACTTCGTCATCGACGCAGGGGAGACCATGGAGGAGATCGATGCCCGCATAGCTGCGGAGAAGGAGGCCTCAAGGCACAAGAACTTTGGCGAATACACCACGGACGCTGATACGACTCTGCTGCTGGCAGCTCTGATCTATTGCGAGGCAGGATCTGAGAGCTATGAGGGCAAGCTGGCGGTGGGCGCAGTGGTCATGAACCGTGTCAGGAGCGGGGCATACCCCAATTCCATTCACGGCGTGATATATGCTTCCGGCCAGTTCACGCCGGCCATGAACGGCAAGCTCAACAGCGTGTACGCGTCGGGCGGCTACAGCGCCGAGTGCGTCCAGGCGGCCCAGGAGGCCCTGGCAGGTGTGTCCAATGTAGGCGACCTGACCCACTTCCGCCGCAACAACGGACGGGAGGGCCTGGTGATTGGAAACCACGTATTCTATTGATGGCTGCCGAGGGTAAATAATTTCATATTTGGGGCAATATGCGCGGGCGGCGGGCTTTAGAGGCTTCGCCGCTCTTTTTTATATGTTAGGCGCAGGTAACGTGCAAAGAAATGGGTTGATAAAAAATGATTTTTATAGTAAACTGAGTTTAGGAACTAGGTGAAAAGGATTTAGAGAAAAAGGACAAGGGGAGGAAAATTGTATGGATATGGTGCTGATTTTCTGGATGGTCATATTGATTCTGTGCATCGTGATCGAAGTTCTGACCCTGGGGCTGACCACTATATGGTTCGCGGCGGGCGCGCTGGTAGCCATTTTCGCGGCTCTATTGTACGCGCCGATTTTTGTGCAGGTGATTCTGTTCCTGCTGGTCTCGCTGACATTATTGTTCTTCACCAGGCCCATCGCGGTGAAATACTTCAACCGGGACAGGGTGAAGACCAATGTGGAGAGCATGGTGGGCCGCCAGGCCATCGTCACCGGCGAGATCGACAATGTACAGGCCACAGGCCAGGTGACGGTGAGCGGCCAGGAGTGGAGCGCCAGGAGCTGGGACGACAAGGTGCGGATTCCGGCGGGGGCCGTGGTGGTCGTGGTAGCCATCAGCGGCGTCAAGCTGATCGTGCGGACAGAGCAGCGGATGGAAGCAGGCGCACCCGTCAAGGAGGAAGCGCCGCAGCCAATGGCAGCGTCTCCGGGAGAGGAGCAGGAAGCGCCGAAGGAGGAGACGCGGATTCCAGGCGGGGAACCACAGGTCCCGGAAGCCGGACCGGAGGAGAAGGAACCTGAAGTGGTGAAAACGGAGGAGTAGTTTTTATCCATCAATAAAATAAGCGCTGGACAAAGCGCGGAAAGAGGTAAAATTATGGGTATGGGAACAATAATGGGTTGGATTATGGGGATTTTGATTTTGGTGATCCTGGCGGTGCTGGTGTCCTGCCTGAAGATCGTGCCCCAGGACATCTGGAACACCCTGGTGGGCATCCTCCTGGTGGTGCTCCTGATGCTCTTCCTCAAAAAGACACGCATCGGCAAGGCCATGCGCGCCACCGCGCAGGACCGTGAGGCCGCCCGCCTCATGGGTGTCAACGTCCGCCGGTGCATGTCCGGAACATTCATCTTGGCCTCGGCCATCGGCGGCTTCGCCGGTATGCTCCTGGCCCCCAAGTACTTCGTCATCGCCTCCCTTGGCACCACCTTCGGCAACAAGGGCTTCGCCGCGGCACTCTTCGGCGGCATCAGCTCCAACGCCGGCTCCATGGTGGGCGGCGTGGTCTTAGGCATTTTGGAGACCTTGGCGGCGGTCTACGGCAAATCCACTTGGCAGACCGCCATTGCGTTCATCATCCTGTTCCTCGTCTTGGTCGTGAAGCCCACAGGCCTCATGGGCAAGAAGGATGTGCGGAAGGTTTAAGAGGTGGCGTATGAAGAAAAATGAAATGACGCTCGCTCAGAAAATCTATCAGAAGTCCCGCCTCTGGGTCATCCTGCTGCTGGTGGTCATCTTCCCCCTGATCCAGATCCCCAAGAACGGCAAGATGGTCTTTCTGGCGGACAACTACCTTCTGCACATGGCCAACATCTCCATGATGTTTGCCATCCTCACCATCAGTCTGAATATCCTGTCCGGCTTCACCGGACTGATGTCCGTTGGACATATCGCCTTCTTTGGCATCGGCGCCTACTCGGCGGCCATCCTTACCACCAAGGCCGGCATGCCCATCCTCGTGGGCTTCATCGCCGCCGGCGTGATCTCGGCCCTGTTCAGCCTGATCCTGGGCCTGCCCACCATGCGCCTTAGAGGGATGTACTTCTCCGTGGCCACCATGGCCTTTGGTGAGATCATCTACCAGCTCATCAAGAACCTGGAGCCCCTCACCGGCGGCACCAAGGGCATCACCAAGATCCCCTCCATCGAGATCTTCGGCGTCTCCTTCAAGGACTACCGGAATTTCTACTACTTAATGCTCTTAGGTT
>OFGE01001480.1_pt1 | contig 20327 bp, 21 predicted proteins | sample 1521681 | NCBI WGS metagenome assembly OFGE01 (sample SAMEA3504093, study PRJEB24116) | mouse gut metagenome | biome: mouse gut; feature: mouse-associated habitat; material: faeces | place: Denmark | collected 2011
ATTTCCGGGCCTGTGCGAGACTTAATGCGGCATATGGCGTGAAGCCCTCCGCCTGCAGGTTGCGGCAGAGGGTATCAGACAGTTCCGCGTTATCTTCAACCACCAGAATTTTATCCATACAAATTCCCCTTTCTTTGGGAGTATGGTTTTTATTATGCCACTGTCCGCCTTTATCTTCAACTTCTGTTTCAGGAATATTTTTTAATTCTTAGTATCGCTCTGTATCCTTCTCGTGACATTTACCTCACAACCTACACCCAGTCTGGAGGCCCGTATTGCATCCCTTCCCCATACGATACAAGGAATCTAGTCGGATTTTCCATAGGGACGGTTTACCGCCTTGTCTTTCATCGTCTCTTCCCTCTCTTTTGATGTTACAGAACACGCTATATTGATTGACAATCACAGAGCTATTCCAGTATAATGAATAAAACAGACAAAAGCAGATATACAGGTGAAAGGAGTTAAAATGGAGCTAAACATTCAGACCGCGGAAATGGCATTAAAGGAAGCTGCGCAGTCCAATCCGGGGGCATGGGTAGCCCATTCCTGGTATGTAGCCAAAGCCTGTAAAAATATTGCGTCACACTGTAAGGATTTATCTTCTGAACAGGCGTATCTTTTCGGGCTGTTACATGATATTGGACGTTATGCCGGAGTGAGTTCGGAAAGGCATTTGATAGACGGCTATCGTTACTGTATGGAGCGCGGGTGGGGAAAAGCTGCACAAATATGTATATCCCATGCATTTATGATACAGGATATTGATACTTCTATCGGAGTGTTTGATGTCAGTGATGAGGATTACCTGTTTATGAAAAATTTTGTTGTAAATGCGGTATATGATGATTATGACCGTCTGGTACAGCTATGTGACGCATTGGCTATGCCTACGGGGTTCTGCCTTTTGGAAAAGAGATTCGTAGATGTGACAATACGGTACGGCATCCACCCGGCGACAATAGACAGGTGGAAAAAAATTTTAGAGATTAAAGAACTGTTTGAAGAACAGATTGGCTGTTCTATTTATACTTTGCTTCCGGGCGTTGTGGAAAACAGCTTTCGTTAAGGGAGGGATATTGCGTATTACGAGGCAAGCGATTTTTTGGAAACTGCGGACAGCGATATTTAGAGCAGATTGCCCGCACAAGGGAATTTTGATTGCTTCAAATGAGCACTACGATCAATACCAATTTCCTGATGCTGTCAAAACGCCGGGTTTCAGCTTTTCAATTTGTGCGGCGCTCAACTTTAGCGGCGAAAACGCATCAGAGCAGCCTTAAAAGCTGTACCAGCTCATGCGACTCGTCCGCATCTGATGCGGTCTGTCTGGTATCAAACTGAGAGAAACGATTATCACGGTAAAATGATAATAGCTTTTCCTCTTTTTCCGCTTCCAAGAATGTTACTATGCCTCCGCCCAAATACTGTATCTCTTTAATTTTGTCCCATGCAAGTTTCAGAAGTTCTGCCCCCGTGATTTCTGTTCCGCCACTCTCCGAGAAATTTTTCCCAAGTTGTGCAATCAGATATGCCGACATGGTATAGGTATCCGATTTTTCATCCAACTCACTGATTCGCAACAGTTTTCTTTTCATAGTATTACTCACTGTTTCACCCCTTACCGTCAACGGCTTTAATGCAAGGGTAAAATATCCAAGCAGCCTGACATCCTCTGCTGAAACTACAAGATATGTAACAGACTGGTTCTTTTTGGTAAACTCTATGGCACTCTTTTTCAAAAACTGTTCAACATCTGGATTCTTCGGACAGTAAAAACCGGAAAGCAGTTCAGCAAGTGCAGGCTCTCCGGCTTCTTCATCATTCCCCAATGCCAAATACTCACGGATATTGACCGAAAAGAATTTATCATTTTCCGGCATTTTCTTTCTCCTTTATTTTCATCTTCCGCAGCCGCATCATTTCCCTCAATTCGGACTCTCCTTTTATCTCTCTTGCAGTATTTTTCCACTTGCTAATCCGCCAAAACAGAGGTAAGCTACGACACCAGTGCCGTCCCGCACTCCTTACAGCGGCTGCCGGTTCCCTCCGGTGCTTTCCCCGTCATGTTCCCGGTCAGCCCATTCCTCCTGCAGAACGCTACCACCGCATCCTTGGTCAGCCCGGCTTCTTTTGCTATGGCTCCGTATCCCAAACTTGAGGGTAAAACAAAAAAGGAGCCACCGGATTCAGGAATCAAAATCCCATAATCCGGCAGCTCCTTCCTATTGCCCTACTCTTCTTTCAGATAAATCTCCACCACCGTATCCTTCTCATCCGGCAGCGGATAGCAGTCCGCCGCATAGGGATTGAAGAAGAAAAACGCATTCTTGTCATACTCTTTCAGGTTCCAGTAATGGGTCTCCTTCACCTCGGAATTATCGGCCAAAAGTCTCATTTTCTCCACTTTTCCGGCCATATTCTCCAGGCACACAGCGCCAACCTGGGGTTCCATCACATGGGCGTAAAGCAGGTTCCCCTTCCGGGTGTAGCGTCCCCACTCCGGCTTGGGCAGCTCCGCGTAACCGCAGCCATAGATGCTCTTTTTGTTCTTCTTCATCCAGGCTCCCACCTCTTTCAGTATGGCCACAGACTCCTCAGGAATCTCTCCCTTGGCGTTGGGTCCCACGTTCAGAAGCAGGTTCCCTCCCTTACTGACACACTCCACCAGCATATGCACCACCATCTTGGCCGATTTATAATGATGGTCATGAGCCGCATAACCCCAGTGGTTGTTCAGGGTAATACAGGCCTCCCAGGGAATCGGATTCCCGCCTTCGTCCCGGATTCCCTCTGGAGGAATCATCTGCTCCGGTGAGGCAAAGTCCCCGGAGTAGGGCGTGGGATCCAGGGTCCGGATGGAACCCGCATCCTCCCCGCTTCCCTCCAGGCGGTTGTCAATGATCACATCCGGCTGAATGGAACGCACCATCTCAATGAGCTCCTTTGCCTTCCAGGTGTCGCATTTCATATCTCCATAGGAAAAATCAAACCACATCACATCCAGTTTGCCGTAATCCGTGAGCAGCTCCTTAATCTGGCCGAACATGTATTCCAGATAGTTATCGAAATTCCGATTCTCGTTGGAGCATTCCGGGTGCTTCCGCATAGGATGGTGCATATCCCCGTAATGGGGGAAATCAGGATGCCGCCAGTCAATGACGGAATAATACAGGCCCACCCTGATGCCCTCCGCCCGGAAAGCCTCCAGGAATTCCCTTACCAGATCCCGCCCGCAGGGAGAATTGGTAGATTTAAAATCCGTCAGCTTGGAGTCAAACAGGCAGTATCCGTCATGATGCTTGGCGGTGAGCACAGCATACTTCATTCCCGCTTCTTTCGCCAGTCTCGCCCACTTCCTGGGATCATAATTCTCAGCGGCAAACTCATCCTTCAGAGGCTCATAGGCTTCCTTTGTCAGCTGCTCCACGCTGCGCAGCCACTCTCCCCTGGCCGGGATGGCATACAGCCCCCAATGGATGAACATGCCGAACCTTGCCTCCTGGTACCACTGGGTCCTCTTTGTTCTCTCTTCCACGACTTTATTCATTATATTCTCCTGTTCATATACGGCATATCGTTTTCCCGCATATTCCTTTCTCTTAATTTACAGTTTCTCTATAGTTTCCCGTGCCAGTTCCCACATTATATCCGGTGATGCCATAGATGCGGTTCATGCTCCTGTTTACAATCACGGCCAGAGGCAGTTTCCCCGGCTCCAGATACATCCTGCGGGCCACGGCTTCCATATCCGCCCCGAAATCGTCCGGGAAAAGGCGAATCTTCGGCAGTGCTTCAAGCACCCTCCTGTAGGCTGGATTACATTTTCAATCACTGCTGAAAATATACAATCAACCCTTCACAGCACCGATCATAACACCCTGTACCAGATACTTCTGCACGAAAGGATACAACATCAGCACCGGCAGAGACCCCACAACGATGGTAGAATATTTCAGCAGATCCGACATACCCTGGAGCTTAGCTGCCGCAGAAGCATCCGAAACCTTTGTCATATCTACCTGACCCGAAATCAAGATCTCCTTCATAACGATGGTCAGAGGCTGGAGCTGTTCTCTGTTCAGGAACAACATGGCATTAAAGTAATCGTTCCATCTTGCCACACCGTAATACAGCATCAAAACCGCCAGGATGGGTTTGCAAAGAGGAAGGATAACGCTCAGCAGATAACGGAAAGGCGAGCAGCCGTCCATCTGGGATGCCTCATACAACTCATCGGGAATATTGTTGACAATGAAAGTACGGCAGATGATCATATTATAGGTGGACATAGCCATAGGAATAATGATAGCCCATCTGGTATCAATCAGATGCAGTTTGTTCACAAGAATGTAAGTAGGCATCAAACCGCCGCTGAAATACATGGTAAACACGAAATACAGGGAAATCTTATTTCTTGCCTTAAATTCCTTCCTCGAAAGAGGATATGCGCAGAGAATGGTCATAAAAATGTTCACTGCAGTACCCACAAACAAGTAGAAGAATGAATTTGCAAAGCCTCTCAGGATTTTCTTATTCTGAAACACGGCCTCATACCCTCTCAGAGTAGGGCGAACAGGAAAGATAAACACTTCTCCGCGGATAACCGCCTGCGGGTCAGAAAAGGATGCTGCCACCACATAGAGCAGGGGATACAGCACGATGACCAAAATCAGGGAGAGAATGAAATATACGAGAAACACGAATGTCTTATCTGTAAGGCTCATATTACGGAATTTTGCTGTCTTCATATTATTTCCTCCCTCATCACCACAGACTTGTCTCTGTAACTTTTTTCGCGATCTTATTCACGGCCACCAATAGAATAAAGGCTACCAGGGATTGGAACAGCCCGGCTGCCGTAGAGAAGCCGAAGTTCGAATTTATCACACCGATCTTGTACACAAAGGTAGAAATAACTTCCGATACGGATGCATTCAAGTCATTCTGCATCAGGAAAATCTTGTCCATACCGATGCTCACAATATTGGAGCAGCCGAAGATCAACATGATGACAATGGTGGGCATAATGGCCGGAATATCCACATGAAGAATCCTCTTCAGCCTTGTAGCGCCGTCTACAATAGCGGCTTCCTGAAGCTCCAGACTCACACCGGACAGCGCAGCCACATAGATAATAGACGAATATCCCATAGTCTGCCAGATACCGCTCCAAACGTACAGCGACCGGAAAATACTGGCGTCTCCAAAGAAATTCACAGGCCCCACACCGATCTTCTGCAGAAGGACATTGATGATACCTGTCCTGGGATCCATCATCTGCCTCATCATACCTACCAGAACCACGATGGAAATAAAATACGGCGCATAGGTAACCATCTGGACAGTTTTCTTGAACACACGGTTCTTCACTTCATTAATACCCAAAGCCAGCAAAATCGGCACAGGGAAACTGGCGATAAAGGAATAAAGACCCAGAATAAGCGTATTCTTGATTACAGTTACACTGCTTGTGGAAGTCAGGAACTGTTTGAAATATTTCAGTCCCACCCAATTACTCCCCATGATTCCCTTCCTAATACTATAGTCTTTAAAGGCAATAATAATACCGCCCATAGGAATATAAGCAAATACAAATGCGTAAATCATCGGCAGCGCAATAATCGCCCAAAACTGCCAATTGGAATTTTTAATATTATTCTTTTTCACAGCGGGTACTGTAGCTGATGTCTTCTTCATTAAGCCCCTCCATAAATTTTCTGTTGTTATGAACAGGGCTGCCTGCTCTAAGACAGACAGCCCCTTCAGCCCTGCATAACGATAATACCGTATAAATTTACATACGAATCTCAAATCACTTTAGTTTGCTCTGTCATAAGCTGTCTGGTACATCTCTACAAGCTGTGATGCGCCTGCGCTCTCCATATCACTCAGGAACTTATCCCAGTCGGACTCAAAGTTCTTCTCGCCTCTCATAAAGGCTGCAGAATTCTCGGTAATAATCTTGGTCACTTCTGTAGCCAGAGTAGAGCTGTCGGTAGCTTCTTCATCCGTAAACTTAATCTGACCAGAAGCAAAGTTGACAATATTGCTGCTGGAACCATAGGGCTCATACAATTCCTTGGAAGCATCAAACAACAGTTTCTCCAGGCCGTCAGGGGTATAAGGATCCACATCTGCATCTACTGCCCATCCAAGACGATAAGCCTCGGGAGCTACACGAACACATACATCCTGCCAGTCATGGTTCTGAGCCTCACCGGAATAAGAATTCAGAATCTCACAGAAAGCGGGTTCATCATTCAGACCTACTTTTCCTTCAGGATGCAGCACCCAGTCAACGCCTTCTTCAGCGCCGTACTGTGAGCAGAGGTCTCCTGTCTCACCGTAGAAGAAATCCACCCAGCGAAGAGCTGCTTCCACATCAGGGCAAGCGTCAGTAATCATAACACCGCCGGCACTTACACCGTAGTTAGGCTGTGTCCATGCGTTCCTGGTTCCGTCCGGACCTGCGATGGGAGCCATAGGAGCGTACTCCCTGTACAGCTCGTTAGCGGACACGGAATCAATGATATCGGAAATGGTTCCTGCGGGGAAGAACAAAACGTCAGTGGTATTTACCAGACGCTTCATGTCTTCTGATGTCTGGGTAAAACAACCGTCATCAATAGCGCCGATTTCATACAGCTCGTTGATGTATTTCAGACCTTCCTTGTACGCATCCGTTGCGGCCACATTCACAACCGTGCCCGTTGTCTTATCCAATGCCAGCTTGTTGGTGCTGCTGGGGATGAAAGTATACGCGCCAAGAATCCAGTCCTGCATACGCACAAACCATCCGGTATCTGCGCCAGCCACAGCCACTCCGTCAGGAAACTTCTCTACAAACTTCTGACATACATCCTTGAACTCCTCAGTGGTTGTAGGGATTTCGCAGCCGATCTCTCCCAGAAGCCTGGTGTTTACCCACATTTTACGGGCGTACTTACAATGGAAACAGTCGTTGATATTGGCCAGGGAATAAATCTTGCCGTCTGTCTCACGGGTTACATTGATATCGAACTGGCTCATCATCTTCATGTAGTTGGGCATGATATCTTCATTGAGATACTCATCCAGGGGAATAATAATTCCTTCCTTTACACCATACTTCGGAATCCCCGGGTCTACCATAAGAATATCCGGATAGCTTTGATCACCGGGATTCAGCAGCATGGGCAGCTTCTGATCCACATCGTCACGTCCAGCTGTGTAGAAATTCATATGAATTCCTGTCAGCTCTTCCATATACATGGTAAAATCGTTGGTGGCAAAATCTTCTACGTTAGGCATGGACAGCATGAAGATATCCAATTCCAGGCTGCCGGGCTCCACGATAGGATATGTACTGGCTGTATCTGTGCCGGCGCTGCTCTCGTCTCCTCCGGTGCTCTCCTCGCCGCCTGTACTTTCTTCTCCTCCTGTGCTCTCTTCCCCGCCTGTACTCTCCTCAACGGAACTCTCCTGCGATGAATTTCCGGCAGAGCTGCTGTCGCCTACATCGCCGCCGTCATTCCCGCACCCGCTCAGCATCATGGATGCCGCCAGGATTGCAGAAGTCGCCACAGTTAAAATGCTTTTCTTCTTCATATTTCCTCCTTATTATGATGTATTTTTTCAGCCCACAGCACCCTACACCCACAAACCGGAAGTTCTCGGACCGGACTGCGCTGCCATAACCGCATCCCTCCGGTTCCCGGATGTCTTCGGTTTTCAGGCGCTTGTCTGCAAAGCTGCGCTATAATCCATCGTCTTTTCCCGCTGTCCATGGCTGATTCCCCCTGTCCTGCGAAATAACTTCGGCCTAAAATGAATTTGGCGTGAAAAAACTTTGGTATCCCAACTATAAGCCTATGGAGGTCTGTCCCAAAAGATATACTTTTTGGATTATCCCAATTGATTGTACATAACTTGCATTCATTATACTTTTATCTTACAAAAAAGTCAAGAAAATATTTGCATTTTGGGTTGTTTTTGCCAAAAGATATTTCGAACCAAAAAGTATACTTTTTGGGTTTTGCCCAAAATTCCGTTCAAAGCCATTAAAAATGCCGGAATTCCTCTCTCTCGGAATTCCGGCATAATATTTTTTCGTTTTCTTTTTATTCATAAAATGTTCCGTAATTGTTTATAATTCGTTCAGGATACAATGAACAGCAAAGTCCTGAGTGATACCAATATTTCTATTTTACAGCCCCCGCTTCTCTACCAGAACCCGATACAGCGACTCCTCCATCTCCTCATATCCGCAAAACCACTCTTCTCCGATAATCAGAACTGGCAGAGACGTACCCTCAGGTATCCCCAATTGTCCGGCCCGCTCTGCATACCTTTCCATAGAGGAAGCCATAAACACATTGTAAGTGACAATCTCCACATCCAGTCCTTCCTTCTCCTCGGGCGATATACATCTGTTGTACAATGCATAAAAATCCGCGTCCCCCTCGCAGGAAGCGCATACATTCTCATAATAGAACTCCACCTGCAGGGGTTCATCAGTCCTGCCGCAGGCCGAAAAACACAGCAGTATAAATAAAATCAAAAAAACCCGCATCTCCGCTTCGTCCCTTTCTGCATCCTTTATTTTTCGATCCCCTGACCGGTGTTCCCTTCACAACACAGCATCCCGTATCCCGGAAGCCTGGGCAGACCGGTCTGTACACCACGGAAAACCATCCCTTACTTCATTCCCTCCAGAACCTGCTCCATATAGCCGGCTAATGTGTGCTTCAGCTCCTGTACTTCCGTTTCCGTCCAGTACTCTTCCGGATCTGTCAGATCATGGGTATCTTTTGACGTCTCGTAATCATTGCCGATCAGATTCCCGTCAATGTGGAAGGATACATTGGGCACATAGATCCACTGCTCCCCTGTATCGGTATATTGAAGATATCCATCCAGCTGATCGATCAGTTCATAATACTTGTCCATGTCATTCTCTTTTACTTCTTTGGTATTACAGTACCAAATCTCCCGAATGCCCTTTTCCCGGGCTGTCTCATTCAGATAAGGAACATAGGCCTGGCACCAGCCGCATTCCGGGTAACCCAGGTAGACGATTCCCGTTCCGCTCCTCATCAGGTCCAGTATCTCCTCCACACTCCTGTATACAAAGACATTGTCTTCCGTAACCTGGGTATATTCCTCTGCAAAGCGCACTGCGTCATCCGCGGTTTTGCCGTGAGCCGTCTTCCATGCAAAATAAGCTGCAAGCCCCAAAAAGGCAATGCATCCGATGAGGATAATCATTTTCATTTTCTTTGTTTTATTCATATTGTGTATATACTCACTCATCCCACAATTTCTCCTTTTTCCTTTAGTATACCACCTTTTCAAGTTTAGGGCAAAGTTTCCTTACGCAGCAGAGCTGCGGGGAATTAGACCCTGAGAGATTAAATCTATTTTGAAGCAGGCAGGACTGTAAAGCCTGCACCGCAACACTATAAAGGAGGTTTCTTCTATGAAATTGACTTATCCCGCTTGTTTCTATCCCTGTGAAGAAAAAAAAGGAGGATATACCGTTGAAGTTCCAGATCTTCCCGGCTGTGTCAGTGAAGGCAGCACATTGGCCGAAGCTATCCTTATGGGTACTGATGCCGCATCGGGCTGGGTTCTTGACGAACTGGAGGATGGAAAGCCCGCACCCGAAGCAAGCCCATTGGAAAACATTATCCCGGAAGATGGTGGTTTCGTAAGCATGTTAGTTCTGGATATGGATGCCTATGCTGAAAAGTATGGTGAAAAAGCTGTAAGAAAAAATCTTACCATTCCCGCATGGCTCAACACCTTTGCCGAAAATAATCATATTAACTTTTCTCAGGTGCTTCAGGATTCCTTAACCGCCCTTTACCAGCAAAAACAGCACGCTTAAGTGGTCGCCCTGGTTTCACATGAAATCGGGGCGGCTTAGACCATTCATTTTCCGCGTGTCCCTGACACCCTCCTGGAAAGCAAAGAGGCATCTTTAGCAATCCTCCTCACCCCGCCTCCTGGTTTCCGCAGCTACGGAAAGGCGCCATGCTCTGTTCCTGATCAATATACATTCTGCATCAATATTTCCAATGTAGGATATTGGCTGGGGATTCATTATACTTTTCAAGCAAAAATTCGCAATAAACCCACTTACCTCTTGGATATAATTCAAGGTAAAGTTCCTTGCTTCCTGATGCGGTATGATAATTTTTCGGAAGGGAATAAAATGACAGATGCTCTATATTTTCATAATTATGGATGATTTCCAACAATCTTTTTCCGCTTCTGCTTAATGTCTTCACGTTACCATCCTTCCAGGAATCGCTTTCCACTCCAAAATGCGTCAGCTTATAATCCAGCATCTCACTGACGGACTTTGCATATGCAAGCCAATCCTTCCACACAGTTTTATCCTCTTTGGCTTCTCCATACATCACGATTCCCACTACGCTTTTGCTTCCCATCTTCTCCCTCCTCCATAGAATCACAAGACAAAAATCTACATCCGCTCCGTCACATACAACACTGCCCTCCGCTGCATCCTGTGGACAGTCTCCTCCAACGTCCTGTCCCCAGCAAAATACCCCTGCGCTTCTTCCTGCAGGATATAATAAAGGGTATAGTCAATGGCATCGTTCAGGTTTGCCGTCTCAATCAGCCGCAGAAGCTGTTCCTTCTCCTCCTCTTCCATGCAATAGATTTCCATGGATTCTTCTCCCTCAAAGAGGATTTCCAGCTTTGCCACAGGCGTTTCCTTTCCCGCCCCGTCAACGGAATTCCGTGTTGTCAAAAGCAAATTCCCCTTTCTCCCAGTCGATGAAAGGAACTCATTCGCCCACATCACCCATGCCATCCCGGTCTGTGCACACCGCTTCAATAAGCTCCAGCGCCTTACCCACGCAGACACCTGTCAGCCGCCTTCTCAGCTTCTCGTCCCAGCCCTTCTTCAGCTCCATGCACTTCCATGCTTCCCGCCGAAGCTTTCGGGGATCTTGCAATATCTTCCCGAACCCCAGCCGCTCAAACCGCCTTGCGTTCAGCCGCTGCTCTCCCTGCTGGGGGCACATCAGGCATGGCACCCCGAAATACAGCGCCTCATGGAGGCTGTTCATGCCGCCGGCCGTGATGAAGAGAGCGGCGTGTTTTAATATTTCATTCTGGTTCACGAAAGGACGCACCGTAAAATTCTCCGGAAAGGCGCGGGTTTCGTCCCCGCTCCAGACCAGAACCACCCGGAAAGATTCCCCACGGGAGCGCCCTCCTCCCAAACCGGCAGGGCATCCTCCTCCCGTTTTCTCCAGCCTTTCCGTCAGCCGGTTCCCAGTCCGCAGCCCCAGCTGCTCCACCACTGTCCTCAGGAACTCTTCATTCCGGTGGAAGACAGTGCCCAGAGATATGTAGATAAGCGGCGTGGATACATCTTCGTCCCAGCAGGAAAAATCATTCTGCTGCCCAATCTTCCTGTGGACGGACAAAGGCCCGACAAACCGGTACTCCCCTCCGAAGCCCCTCCCGCCCGGCTGGAACAGCCTGGCGTAGCCGCACAGATTGTAGTCGCCCCGGTTCATCAGCACCGGCAGAAGCCCCAGATTCCGCAGCCCGTATCGCTTCCGCAGCCTCTTTGCATATGCAGCCGCCCCGGGGATTTCCCCCGCATACCGCAGGAAATCCGCCGAAAACCCGGGGGCATATGCTCCCAGGCCTTTTCCCCATGGACTGACCGGAAAGCGCCGGGCATCCCCGTTCTCATGGCCGTATTTCCATAAACCCACAGACAGGCCAGCCCTGTCCTTAGCAGGCCGGCCTCCTGTCCTCTCCCCATGGCTATGTTTCCGAAGCCTGGCTGTAGCACCGGGGGCATCTGTGGCTGCACCGTCTCTACGCTCCGCTTTGCCGGGTTTCTGAATCCTGGCATAAAAGCCGGATGCATCTGCAGCTATACCCTCTCTACACTCCTCATTGCTGTGTTTCCGAATCCTGGCAGGAGGGGCGCATGCACCTACAGCCGTGCCATCTTCACGCTCCTCACTGCCGCGTTTCCGAATCGCAGGAGGGGCGCATGCACCTGCTGTTATGCCATCTTCACGCTCCTCACTGCCGGGTTTCCAAATCCTGGCAGGAGGGGCGCATGCACCTGCCGTTATGCCGTGTTCACGCTCCGCATTGCCGGGTTTCCGGAACATGGCAAAAAAGCCAGATGCACCTGCCGTTATCCCCTCTCTATGTTCCTCACTGCCATATTTCCGGAACCCAGCGGGCGAGCCAGCCGAATCCGCCGGAGCACCGCCTCCTCCCCGCACCCGCGGGAACCCCCATATCCAGTCAATGGCCGCGATGCTGTAAAAGGCAAAGGAAGGCACGCCGCGCAGTTGTCCCACAGCCCTTCCCCACAGAGCCAGAGAGTCAAAAATCACTCCACAGGGACGCTCTTCCTCCGCCTGTTCCAGAAGCTTGGGCAACATCCTCCAGGTATACTCCAGGACAAGACGGTACAGCTTCAGGATGCGCTCCCCATCCGTCAGATCCAGCGCCGCCCAGTCCATAGGATAGGCGCGGTATTCGCAGCCGTTTTCCTCTATATTCTCCCGAAATGGCTCCGCAGAATAATAGACCACCCGAAAGCCTGCCCCCGCCAGCCGCCCTGCCAGGTACAGGTTGGAAAGCGTATGCCCATATGCCGGAAGCCCATAGAAAAACAGGGTGCCTTTATCGGAATGCTCTTCCATGGAACGCACCTCCTCCATTTCTCCCCTCCCCCACTTCCAATCGCCCTCCACATCCAAATCCACCCCAAAATCCCACGACAACCACCCTAAAAATAAATCCCAATTCGACCTTCTGTCCCCAAAGCCCCCAGGCTTAAAACAAATGTGTATTCACAAATTCCCCTCAACTATAATAACAGATGTATGCTTAAGCGCCCTTTTGACCCATGCAAGAAAATCCGTGAACAATCCCCTTTTCCCGTTACTAACACTGTTCAGATCCCGCTCTATTTCATCTATGAGCCTATACCAATCCCTTTTCCCAATCCAATTACAAAAACACACGTCAAAAACCGGTTCTAATGTTCCGTCAAAGGCATCTTTGACAGGATATATTTTGTTGAAGCAGCCAAGCAAAAGTTCATAATCCTGCTTATAAATTCTTAACGGAGAACAATAGCAGTGCCACTCTTCCCACATTGGATTCCAGTCAGGCTCGCAAGACATTTTCAGAGGATTGAAATCCACCTCCACTCTGCCAGACAGAAATTTGCATAATCGAACCGTACCGTTTATTCCTTACATTCATCCGGGAACAGGAAGCCGAATTGGGAGAAAAACAATCAACTTTTGAAATATTTTTTCATATATGCCAGAAGGAAAACGCCCAGAATCGGGAACACTGCCGCAATCAGCATCCCCGCCTTGAACCCCACTTGTTCCGGCGTCAGGGACAGCGTGCCGCCAAGCGTTTCCGCCCACCTTGTGCGAGAAAGGCTGTCCACCACGATGCCCATGGTCTGGGGCGCAACCGAAGCGCCAAGGTCTCCCCCCGCCGCCATCAAAGCATAAGCCGCCACGCCCGCCGCCGGTATTTTTTCTTCCATGAAAATCAGCGTTCCCGGCCAGAGCATGGCGGCGCAGATGCCCAGCGCCGCACAGGCGATCACGGATAATGCCGCATACGGGGAAAGCGCGGTTCCCACATAACACACGGCAGCTCCCGACATACTGATTATCAAGACATTGAATATATTCTTCCCGTATTTCGCATACGCCGTCCTCGTAAGAGCCAACAACGCCGCGAACAGAGACATGCCAAGGATGTCCCCCCATATCTTCGGTATCCCCAACGCGATCTCCGCGTACACCGAAACCCAGTTGGACATGGTGTTCTCCGCACAGGCTCCCAGAAAGATACATCCCATGCATAAAAGAAGCCCCTTCGTCCGATACTTTGAACCGGCCGCCTTCGCTCCGCTCTGCCCCATATCCATATCAGGCAGCGGCGCCCCCGTCAGCAGCAGGGACGCCACCACCGGCAGGGCGGCCCAGAAGAACGTCAGATACATCCAATATTCCTTTCCTACAAACCGAAGGAACAAAGTGCTGATCAGGACGACGCCTACAAACCCGTAGCCATAAAGGGCATGGAGCATGCTCATATCTTTGTCAGGGTTATCCGAGGGGATAGCCGCCACGGTGGGGCTTACCAGCACCTCGCCAAGCCCCGCCGCCACCGAAAAGACACAGGTGCCTGTAATCAGGCCCAGATACGCATACCGCGGGAACAGCATGGGCACCAGCGCATAAATGCACAGCCCCGCCGCCGTTATCAGCGGCATAAGCCGAATGGTCTTATGGATATTGAAATATCCGGAGAAGAAGCTGAACACCAGATCGATCCCCAACTGTGTACAGAAATTCACCAGAACCAGCGTCCCAAGCAGTGTATACGAGATTCCGTACATTTCCCGGAAAGTGGCAAACAACATCGGCGGCAGGCTGAACACCGAAGACATCGCAAGGTTCGCAAAATAGCAAATAAGTTTCGTCCGTTTGTAATCTGTTTTTTCCATCGTCATCGTCACGCTCCTACGGGACATATTTGAAGTGATGCTTCGGTGCTATTATACTCTATTTCCATCCTTTATACAATCCCGAAGCTATCCTCAGTATCCATACCAAACCCCCCGGCGGTACGAAGAGATATCTGCCTTTGTGCGCTTTTCCTGTTATGCCGCCAGATGCCCCATAGCCCTGAAGAAATTGAACCGGCCCATCCAGTCGTTCCCCTTTACCGGAGTCCATTCCGCTATGAATCATCCAATCCCAATACTTTGAATCCATTCCTCCATAGCATCCCTGGCAGTCCCGGCCTCAAACCGCATCCCCTCCGCCCATTCCACGGAATCCGGGCACAGTGCATGAAGATCCGCAGCGCTGGAACCAATCCCGCTGCTATGAGACGTACAGAACGGAACAATCGTCTTTCCGGAAAAATCATAGCTTTCCAGAAACCCTCTTTCCCAATGGTAAGATTCTTTCCGAAGTCCGTATAGAAGGGAGGAAACAGCCGGAAGGTATCGTCTATCCTTTTGCCTGTCAGCCTGCCCATGATCTCCCGCAGTTCTTCCGGGGTGTGGTATTGGTTATTCATCTCCATGCCAAGGCGGATCGCCTCCTGGCAAAGTTCGTCAAACCGCTTTTTCCATGCCGGGCTCTCCGTACCAGTCCTCTTTTCCTCGTCAAATTCTGCCAAAATATCCTCTATTCCCACTTTAATCACCTTCCTTCTGTTATAATCCCGTTCCTGATTCTTTCACATTTCTTTTTCCCATTCCCGAAGAGTATGGATACCGGTTTCATCCTCTCTCTGAAAAACCGTTCCAGTTTATCAAAGGGGATTTTATTCCTGTTATCATACAAATCCACATGATCCGCACCGGGGATGATCATCAGCTCTTTCGGCTCCGCGGCCGCGGCATACGCATCCTCCGAATAATAGCGGGAGTGGGCATTCTCACCGGCAACCATCAGAATCGGATGGGGTGACACTTCCCAAATATTCGCCATCAGCGGAAAATTCCAGAAGGATACCGGCATGGTGGCTGTCCATGAGGACACAAAGTTCACGGCGCGGGGATGGCGGGCGCGCTCCGCATAATAGTGATAAAATGCGGCAAAAGCAGGGTCAGCATCCTCCGGCAGTTTCTCCGGCACTTCCATCATGCCTGTAATCGGTTCATTGTTTTCATCAAAGGCAATCTCATGGTTGCCAGGGGCAAAGGTTCCTGTTTCCGCATCCTTCCAGCGCTGCCCGCTCAAATACCGTTTGATTTTATTCCTCTGCTCGTCTGTGCAGCAGTCCATATGCCCCCTGCTCATATCACGGGACATATCGTACATGGAAAGGGTAGCCACCGCCTTAATCCTGGTATCCGTGCCCGCTGCCGTAATCGCCATGCCGGACAGACCGCAGATACCGATCGCGCCAATCCCTTCCCTGTCCACATAAGGCAGAAGCCCCACATAATCCACCGCCGCGCTGTAATCTTCCGTGAAGATCTCCGGGGATGCCATGTTCCGCACTTCCCCACCGCTCTCGCCTCCAAAGGAAGGGTCAAAAGCCATGCTGACAAAACCACGGGCCGCCAGCTCCTGGGCGTAAAGTCCGGAAGCCTGTTCTTTCACTGCTCCAAAGGGGCCGGAGACGATAACTGCCGGGTTCTTCTTTTCTCCATATCCCTCCGGCAGATATAAATCACCTGCCAGCATGATCCCATAGCGGTTCCTGAACCGTACTTTTTTCATTTCAATCCTCGGATTGATCTCAAATGTTCTGGTATCTTTGTTTTCCATGTTTCAGTCTCCTTTATCCATTTATATTTTTTATCAAATAAAGCAGACAGTCAGGACAGTCGATCTGCTCCTGACCTTTATGAATCATCCGTTCTGATATGTGCTTCATACAGATTGTCGGCTGCTGCCATATCCATCTCCCTGCTTCTGTATCCATTTTAATTTACATGCAGTACAATATCAAATACATATAAAATATATCATTTCATACCTAAAAGGTATTCTATTAAAGTAAAAAGCATGTTTGTCACCCATTCCCTCCTCATCTTTTTGGAAAAGCTGCCAATTAAATACTAAAAACATATAGAAAATGATTATATATACTTGAAAGGTATTTATTTTATTGATATAATTTCACCATACTTTCACCTATCATTCCCTCAAAGAACGACAGGCACATGGCAGAGGAGGGCTCGCATTTGGACATTCGCGTATTACAATATTTTCTGGCAGTGGCAAGGGAGGAAAGCATTACAAAGGCGGCAGAATCCCTCCGCATGACCCAGCCGCCTCTTTCCAGACAACTGAAGGATCTGGAAGAAGAATTGGGGAAGCAGCTGCTTATCCGCGGCAGTAAAAGGGTCACTTTGACGGAGGACGGGATGTTGCTGCGCAAACGCGCGGAAGAACTGGTTGAACTGATGGAAAAGACAAAGGCAGAACTGGCATCTTCCCACGAAAATATCAACGGGGACATCTATATCGGCTGCGGCGAGACGGAAAGCATCTCCTTTCTGGCACAGGCAGCCCAAAATTTACAGAAAAAACATCCGCTGATTCATTACCATATTTACAGCGGGGATGCGGAGCGTGTAATGGAACGGCTGGATAAAGGATTGATTGATTTCGGCCTTCTGGTAGGCCAGATGGATATCAGCAGATATGATGTCATCCGGCTCCCCATGAAGGATATCTGGGGCGTGTTAATGCGTAAAGACAGCCCGCTGGCAGAAAAAGAGACGGTTTGTGCGGAGGATCTGTGGGATAAGCCCCTGATTATTTCCCACCAGACTTCCATCAACAGCGAAATGTTCTCCTGGCTGAAATCAGACATTTCCAGGCTGAACATCGTTGCCACTTATGATCTGGTCTACAATGCGGCACAGTTTGTTAAAAAGGGGTTCGGATATGTCATTTCACTGGACAGGCTCATCAATACAACCGGTGACAGCAGCCTCTGCTTCCGGCCGCTTTTTCCCGCTCTGGAAGCGGAACTGTGTATTATCCGGAAAAAGTATCAGGTGCTTTCACGGGCCTCTAATTTGTTTTTGAAGCAGCTGCAGGAAGAGTTGACGTGTTATGAATCATGAATATCTCGTAACTGAAAGTTTATAAAATAAATAGATATTCACCCACCCGGAACATACGGCTGTCCAGTTCATCCAGAATCAGCGCACAGCCGTAGCTGCAGAGCCCGTCTGACGTTGCCCGTTCCACCAGACCAGTCTTTCCGTCTTTGCTGCCTTTTCCGTCAATGCCTTTAATACGGCAGCTAAACACTGTCTCCCCAGGCACGTGGCCAAAGGATACGATGTCCCCAATACCAGCACTTCCATTCATTACTGTCCCGACCGCTGCCGTCCCCACGCTCTGTACGACAGAAAGTTCATTTATCCGAAATAAAAACTTCCTGCATGGCTTTGGAATCATCACCATCGGCTCGTCTAACGGTACAGATTCCACAGGAACCAGCCTATCCCCAGCCCGAAAATCCGCCTTATCCCGCCCAGGTATCAGCAGGACACAGCGTCCTTCGCCAGGTTCTTCTGCACGTACCTCATCGGGACAAAGATACTGCCTTTTCTGTTCCGGGTTCGGCTGTGCAATATCCAAAATGGCACAGAGGAAAGAGCTTCCGGCACCTGGCACACAAACAACCCTGTCTCCCTTACGAAGCACGCCCCCAGTGACTTTCCCTGTCACTGCCACGCCACCGCCCCTTAAGGCAGATACCGTTTCGATCAGAAATTCAAAGCCCTCCGGCTGTTTCCGGTTTTCAAAAGAGTCCTGTTTCATTTTAAATAACCTCCAATTAACGATTTATCACTCTGTTCAGTTTCCTGAAATCTCTAATAGCCTTTTCAGGCAGGAATGTTTTTTATCTATTTCAAACCCGTTCTTTCTGTAGAAATTCAATGTATCTTCTTTATTCGACCCTGTTTCAAGAAAGACTTTATAGCATCTGTGTTCTCTGGCTATTTCTGACGCGTTCTCCAACAGTGCCGATGCATATCCCTTATTTCTGTAATCTGCATGTGTCACAACATTTTCAATAACCGCGAAGGGTCTGACATTATGTGTTAAGCTTTCTACAATTGCCATTTGCACAGAGGAAACAACTTTTCCGCCTTCTTCTACCACCAGTAAATGCATATTTTCATCTTTCTCAAACTTATCCAAAAGACGTTCCCATAAATCCATATCCTGCTCTTCTTTGGGTGGGAAGTGTGTCAGATATTCAAAATATAAAACCTTTAGGTCATTTGCGTCTGTACGTTTAGCCTTCCTGATATACATATTATGCCTTTCCTCCCACAGCTTCTTTTATGATTCTTTTGTTTATTTGACACTCGCGGCATTCCTCAACTGTCCGTGCAGACATGGCACCCCAGCTTTGGGACATTTTGTCCCAAAGCCGCATTCTTAATCTTCATCTTCGACATATTCAAGAATATCCCCCGGTTGGCACTTTAGGACTTTGCAGATTGCGTCCAGCGTACTGAACCGGACAGCTTTTACTTTTCCCGTTTTCAAGTAAGAGAGATTGACATTAGATATACCGACCTGGGCCGCCAGGTCATTAAGCCGCATTTTCCTGTCCGCCAGCACCCGGTCAAGCCGAATAATAATCATAACGTATGGTCCACCTCGTCCTGCAGATGCACCCCATAATGGATGATATATGCAGCTACAATAAAAGCGATGCTGGGGACAAGCATATTAAGCATAGACTGCCCTGTAGAAATGGACATCCGGCCATTAGATACAAGGTTGATGAGCCAGCAAATCAACAGTTTGATAAATGGAACAAAAACAGCCACCGAGAATTGGAGTAACCCATAATAAAGCAGATAAGAGGAGTTTTGCTCTGTAAAAATTTCCCCTTTGTTTATATTGGCAAATACGCGGCTTAAAAACCAATAAGCAAAAATCATAGGAACAATATGGATGGCATACATGAAAGAAATCCCTATCTGAATTGTCGGGTCAATCTGGTCATTATCATCGGTCCATACATGAATGTCATCGTCCGTATGGACAGTCATACTGCCAGAATGGGATTCGTGATTTTCCTCTGCGTAAATTGCCTGCTCAAAGGTTCCTGTTTTTGTATGCAGTAAAAAAGTTTGACGCCCCATAAAACTGAGGACTGTACATAGGACATAGAAACAGATTACAAAATAGCAAGCAAATTTCATCAACCGAGCAGCATGTCTTGCAAACCGTTCATTTGCGAGTTTCTGAATGAATTTCATAGTTATCACCTCGGTCTTATGATAGCAAAGAAATTCAAATTTGTCAATAACTTTTTAATGTTTATCATTAATTTTTTATTGTTATATCTTATCGAGAAAAAAACTCGTCACCATATCGCAAAACCTACTGATATGAACGCCATTAGATTCACGCCATCCCCATCCACTTCAGGTATCTGACCCATAATCTGAATCTTTCGCACAATGCAGCCATGGGGCTATCCATTTCTCCGCCCAACAATATAAGGGAAACGTTTTTCCTGTCCCGCAATTCTTCCGCAATAATAATAGAGTTTGTAGCTACAATAACGCTCTGTTCCTTTTCGCCTTTACTTGTCCCATAATGACCTTAAGTGCGAAAATTACCCCATATTATTCTGTCAAAACAAGGCAGAGCACCTGTAAATGCTCTGCCTGTTATACTTATACTTACAAATACATTTTTGCTGTTTCTTCCGCCAAATGAAAATTTTCCTTGATTTTATTCAGAATAATGCTGTCTGCAATTTGTAAATCCTTTAATGCTGATACC
>OFGE01001484.1_pt1 | contig 20273 bp, 22 predicted proteins | sample 1521681 | NCBI WGS metagenome assembly OFGE01 (sample SAMEA3504093, study PRJEB24116) | mouse gut metagenome | biome: mouse gut; feature: mouse-associated habitat; material: faeces | place: Denmark | collected 2011
CGTTCCTATCCAAGACCTGCCTACTGTCTACACCAATGTGGGGAACTATGTTGGACGAGAGGTCACCTCCGATGACTGCGCCAACGTCACCGAAATCTATCTGCGGGTGCGGTATGACAGCTTCGATGTGGGTGTGGATATGTCATTAGAAGGAGGCAACGGGACCCACGACCTCATCAAAGAGTTGACCAAGGACTCCGATGTGGTCCCCTCCCCTGGCGGCTTCGTCAGTCCACTGGCCGGTGGCTGGCGGGACAAGGTCACCAGCGAATTCGGCTATCGCCAGAACCCCACCGGCGCGGGCAGCGATATTCAGCGGGCCTCCTCCATCGCCCGGAACATGGTCATGCGCTACGGCATGAGCGGCAAGCTGGGCAGCGTCACCTTTGAGAGCGGTCACGACGAGGTGTTTATCGGCCGCTCCATGGCCCAGGCCAAGAGCTATTCCGAGGAGACAGCCAACCTCATCGACCAAGAGGTCAAGGACCTCATCGACAGCGCTTATGCCGACTGTGAGCGCATCCTCACCCAGCGCCGCCATGAGCTGGAGGTGGTGGCCCGGTACCTCCTGGACCACGAGACCATGGAGGCCGAGACCTTCGCCAAGGTCTTTGACGACCCGGAGGCCGAGGAGCTGGCCCCCTACCGGGATGTCCAGCCCTGAATATTATTTTCACGCAAATTGGGAATTTTCCTCTTTACAAATTTGCTCAAAGGTGCTATACTAGCGTAGCACCTTTGAGATGTGCGTCCGTAGTTCAATTGGATAGAGCGTCAGATTCCGGTTCTGAATGTTGGGGGTTCGAGTCCCTTCGGGCGTGCCACAGAAACACCGTCAATTCGTTTTGGATTGGCGGTGTTTCTGCTTTTCGGACAAGTCTTTAAGCCAAAAAAGTATTACTTGATCTTCCTTGACCCTTACGCTGACCCTTACCGGGCCAGCTTCTCAATGTAGCGGTCCATCCGCTCCGAGTTGTCCCGCCGCATTTGCTCTGTGACGTGCCCATACGCATCCAGCGTGAACGCCGCCGAATAGTGCCCCAGATTTTCCTGCATCGTCTTGATGTCATCCCCCGCCTGGATGGACATGACCGCATAGTTGTGCCCTTATGGCATAATAAGGACAAATCGGAAACCCCTTGCGTTGCAACGGGTTGGCGGTTTGTCCTTGTTCTTTTTCCACTAAAAACGGCCCCGAAATGGGGGCTGCGGCGGCAATTTTCTCCCTGAGGCTGGCGCTTCCGCCGGCGGAAACGAAGGTCACCTGGGTCTAATCCCCATTCAGGAAGGCAACGACCTCCTTGGATACCTCGGAGTCGCCGGAGGGGCCGCCTTCGTCCTTCCCGCCAGTCTTATCGACCAGGATGATGACCACAGCGTCACCCTTGTCGAACACCACGTTCAGCTCACCCTTGAAGTTGGTGTCCAGGTTGCGGATGGCGTCCTCCAGGCCCTTGCGGCCGGTATACTTGTCGTCACAGTCGTCAAAGGCCTTGCCCTTGTCGCTGGACAGGCACAGCACGGTCTCAACCTCGGGGGGACACAGAGAAGCCTTCCTTATCTTCGACGGAGGTATACAGGGCGCCGTTCTTGTAGGTCAGCTCGGTGGAATCCTTGACATTGTCGTCAGCGTCCATCTTGAGCTCGTACCACTTGCTCTGCTCCATGTCCTCCAGCTCGCTCAGGTCGGTGCCGCCGCCGACCTCGGTCAGGTCAACGATCTTGCCGCCCACGATAGCCTCGCGGACCCAGGTCCACTCGTCGTCAGCCCTGTTGTAGCGCTCGTGCTTGACATCATCGGTGCGGATGTAGGCATACGTCTTGCTCACGCCGTCATCCTCAGCCTCGACAGTCACGGCGGCGATGATATAGCCGTTGTCCTTATACAGGGTGTAGATTTCCTCGGTGATAGCGAAGGGCTTTTCCTTTTCTCCGTTAGGAACAGGACTGGTCACAGTCTTGTTCTTGACGACCAAGCCGATCAGGAACACATACTGGTCGGGATCCTCGTTCTGCTCAATGCCGATCAGATAGCCGTACTTGTCCAGAATGATGTTGTAGGTGTTGTCTTTCAGGTTGGTGTTGCTGCGGATGATGTCGGCCTTGGCCAGAGTGGGGGGTCGCCGTCGATGAAGGCGTTCAGGGTCCAGGAGTTATTGCTGGACACGCCGATGTTGTTCACGATGGAGGATCCCAGCTGATCGTACAGATCACGGCCGGTCACTTTGGCGGTGTACTCCCGGCGTAGCAGCTCGTCCTTGGCGTAGGGGCCGGTCTTGGCGTCCGCAGAGAGCTTTTTACGTCCGTGGTAGACCTGGCAGATTTAACATTCCTGTAACAAAGTTCTCTGTTTCTACCAAAAATCTTGAGGTTTTTGAACTTTTCGGCTCTCCAACGCCTGTGTCACGCCCCTGACACGGGGCAAAAAGATTGCAAAACAGGAGGAAACAGCTTAAAAGCAAGCTGCTTTGGTGTAAAAAAGTGAAATTGGTAGACATCTGGTAGACGCCCCAAAATATGGAAAGCCTCCAACTCCCTGATGCGCAGAGAATCGAAGGCTTTTTTGGTAGACGTAAGGCCAAAATGTAAAACATAGACTCACAACTCAGCGATTTTCTGAACCGGAGTGCAAGTGATTTTCAAGGGGTAGCAGTTTACCGACAAGTTCCGCTCGTTGCCGCCTGTAAACTCTTACACTTCAGGTCACATTTGTGCGGCCTCTACCTCTTTCAGCCACGGGATCGAGTCAAAAGCTCCCTTTTGGGTGACTGCTATGGCAGCAGCCTTTGACGCAGTCTGGAGGGCCCTCTTGGGGTCGCCTGTCTTCAGCATGACGGCTAAAAAGTATCCGGTAAAGGTATCTCCGGCTGCCGTGGTGTCCACCGCTTGGACGCGAAAAGCCGGTTGACGGGCGGCAGTTTCGGAACTGCAATAACAGGAGCCGGCACTGCCCAGTGTTAGGACTATTGCACCCTCCGGACACATCTGCTGTAACCGGAAAAGGCATTCCTCGGGATCGGAGGCCCCGCACAATTGCTCTGCCTCCACCTCGTTGACAAACAGCCATGTCACCTTTTCCAGCATAGTCCGGGTGATCTGGTCGTTCATGGGAGAAGGGTTCAATGCAATGCGCAGGTCTCGGCGGGCCCCCTCCTCCACCAAATAGGCCAGCTCACAGATTTCGTTTTGCAGTATCAGGACATCACCGGGCTCAAAAGCATCCAGCGTCTGATTTATCTGCGCTCTAGTCACAGCCTGGTTAGCTCCGCCATACAGGAGGATGCAGTTTTCTCCTCGCTGATTGACCTGGATGACCGCGCTGCCCGTAGCCTCCTCTAACTGGCGCAGATAGGAGGTATTTATACCGACTTGCTGGCAGTTTTTCAAAAACTCCCCGCCATCTCCGCCGATACAGCCGGCCAATGAGACAGGCAGTCCCGCTTTTGCGGCCGCCACCGCCTGATTAAACCCTTTACCGCCGCAGTGTGTCTCCACAGACATCGCCTTACACGTCTCACCCGGTTTAACAAATTCCTGGACATTATAGATATGGTCCAGGTTCACAGAACCGAAACATAACACTCTCATACGCTTAAATAAGGCTTGAGCTGCTTGAGCAGCGTCTGTTTTTCCTCCTCATCAAGGTCAATGAGGGGGGCACGCATATGGCCTCCGGTCAGGCCTCGCAGCTGGAGCGCCGCCTTAAAGATCCCCATATCGGCACCGCTCTGCAGAATCTCACAGATTTCGTTGGCAATTTTCTGTTCCTTGCGGGCGGTTTCCATGTCGCCGGAGAGATATGCCCGATAAACGTTGACAAAATGTTCCGGCATGGGGCCGGAGCAGCCAGATACTGTGCCGTCGCAGCCCATAGCCATAGCGGGCAGAAAAAGCCGGTCCGGGCCAAAGAGCACGGAAAAATTGCCGTCGTTCAGGTTCAGATAGTTCTTCAACCGAATCATATCCGCATAGCTGTACTTGATTCCAATGATGTTGGGGCAAGTCTTGATCAGCTCCGCCACCACTTCAGGCTGCAAATCATTGGCGGCACACTGGGGGATGGCGTAGAGATAGATGGGGAAGTCGGGAGACACGCTGGCCGAAACCTGCTGGTAGTAGCGGATCATGGCCTTGTCCTTGATGCCAAAGAAGCCCGGCGTCACCACGCCGATTCCGTCCACCCCCAGCTTTTCCGCATGCTGTGCCAGCTGGACGGTCTCTTTCAGTGTCATGGCCCCTACATGGATATATACAGTGACCCGGCCAGCGGCCCGCCGAAATACAGTTTCGGCCACCAGTTCACGCTCCTCCGGAGTCATGTTGAACATCTCACCGGTGGTGCCGCAGGGATACAGGCAGTTTACGCCCTTCTCGATCAGGAAATCCACCTGCTCCTCCAGGGCCTTGACATCCACCTGATCGTGCTCGTCAAAGGGGGTCGTCATCGCAGTGATAACGCCTTTCATCTTCTTCATTGTTCGCTCACTCCTTATTTATTCAGCCAGTTTTGGGGCGTTTTCCCGCTTAGGCTGTCGATCACCGCTTGAGCGGTCATCATACTAATACTTTGGTAGGTCTCCGCCGTCTCCGCGCCGGCGTGAGGGGTGCATAGGATTCCCGGCGTATGGAGGACAGGCGCATCCAGAGGCAAGGGCTCCTGCTCAAACACATCCAGTGCGGCCCCGGCCAAATGCCCACAGGTAACAGCATCAATCAGGGCCTCGGTCTCCACCAGCGCCCCGCGGGCGGTGTTGATCAGCCAGGAGCCGGGTTTCATCCGGCGGAAGGTCTCCCGGTTCATTACGTGATAAGTAGCCGGGATACTGGGCATGTGGATACTGACAATATCGCTTTGAGACAGAATGGTATCCATATCCGCCAACACAACTCCAAGGGACTGTGCTTTCTCCCGGTCGGGGTAGGGGTCATAGGCCATCAGCCGGACATCCATGCCGGACAGCTTCCGGGCGACCCGTCCGCCGATATCGCCAAAGCCCAACAGACCTACAGTTTTCCCCTGAATATCGCGGCCTACAGCTCGCGCCCACTCCCCCGCCGTCAATCTCTGATAGAGTTGAGGAATGCCGCGCAAGCAGTTTAAGATCATGGCCACAGCCAGCTCCGCCACAGCGTTGGCATTCATACCCGCCGCGTTGACCACCTGTACTCCATGGTGCTTTGCCGCCTCCAGGTCGATATTATCCACTCCCACGCCAAAGCGGGCCAATATTTTCAGATTTGGCGCAAGCTGAAAGACTGCCTCGTTCCACTGGTCCATGCCGATAATGGCCCCGTCAATCTCGGGTGCCCAGACGGCCAGCTCATCAAAGGAGTAATAGGGCATGTCGTGGTTGTTCAGAATGACCCGGTGCCCATTGTGCTCCAGCAGCTTGATTGCATCCTGGCACAGAGTTTGGAAATGAGAGGCGGTAACCAGAATATTTCCCATCAGACGCCCTCCACTCCTTTTAGCCCCAGCTGACGGCGCAGCACCGACACCCCGTCCTGATATTCCCGCGGCGTCAGATAGACGGGGTCGGGCTCGTCGGTAAGGAACACCTTACCCCAGTCCTTTCCCTGGCGGTATTTAGGGACAATGTGGATATGCAGGTGGGTACTGGTATCGCCAAACACCAAATAATTGATTTTATCCGGCTGATAAATACTTGTTACCGCCTGGGCTGCCCGATAGACACTGTCCATAAGGGAGGCATACTCCTCCGGGGACAGGTCGGTAATCTTCCGTACATGGCGCGCCGAGGCCATCAGCAGTCGGCCCGGATGGGTTTGATCCCGGTGGAGGTAGAGTGTCCCACCGGGCATCGGGCCTACCTCCACCATGTCAGGGCGCAGCTCAGGGCCACCACAGAATTTGCAGATCTCACTCATGGGTGTCGCTCCTCTCTGCCTTTTGGGTCTTACGCTTCTTCAACGCGGAGAAGATCAGGGGAGAGAACAGGGACAGGAAGGCGATGATGATGAAGGTGCAGGAGATGGGGCGGGTAAAGAAGGTGGTCCAGTCACCGGCGGACAGCACCAGAGAACGGCGGAAGTTCTTCTCCAGAATGCCGCCCAGGATCAGGCCCAGAATAATGGGCGGGATGGAGAATCCGGCTTTGATGATAAAGAAGCCCAGAATGCCGCAGATAATCATCAGGTAAATATCCTGAACCGTGTGGTTCACCGCATAGGTGCCCACAAAGCAGAACACAAAAATCAGCGGGGTCAAAATAATATTGGGCACAGAGGATATCTTGGCAAAGAGCTTGATCCCGCTGAAGCCGCACAGACCCATAAATACATTGGCGAAAAACAGGCCGATGATAATCATATAGACCTTGTCCGGTGCCTCGCTCATCAGCAGGGGACCGGGGGTGATACCCAGCATCATCAACGCGCCCAGCATAATGGCGGTACAGGCGTCACCGGGGATACTTAGGGCCAGAAGGGGAATCAGCGCGCCGCCGGAGATGGCGTTATTGGCGGCCTCGGGGGCGGCAATGCCGTCAGGGGCGCCGTCGCCGAATTTCTCGGGGTGCTTGGACCAGCGCTTGGCCTCGTTGTAGCCCACCCAGGCGGCAATATCACCGCCGGTCCCGGGAATGGCACCGATCACGGTCCCAATTACGCTGGAGCGGATCAGGGTGGGGAATATTGTCCTCAGATCCTCTTTGGTGGGCAGAACACGCTCCAGCTTAGGGGCCACCTTGCCCCGCTCCTTCCCGAAGCTTTCCTGCACGTTGATTAGGCCCTGGGAGAAGGCGAACAGGCCAATCAGCACAGGAATGTTGGAGATACCGCCCGTCAGGTAGACGGTGCCGAAGGTAAAACGGTAGGCGCCGGTGGTGGCATCCACGCCGATGGTCGCCAGCAGCAGGCCCAGAAAGGCGCCCATCACCCCCTTCAGTACATTCCCGCTGGAGACGCTGGCCACCACGCTGATGCCAAACAGGGCCAGAGCAAAGCTCTCCTGGGCGCTGAACTTCAACGCAAAGCTGGCCAGGATGGGGGAGGTCCACATGAGCATGATAGCGGAGAACAGCCCGCCGAAGGTGGAAGCGGTGGTGGAAATAGAGATGGCCCGGCCGGGCTGATGGTATTTATGGGCCATGGGGTAGCCGTCCAGACAGGTGGCGGCAGAGTTTGCGGTGCCGGGGGTATTGATCATAATCGCGGTGATGGAGCCCCCGTAGATGGAGCCGCAGAAGATCCCCAGCATCATCAGCACGCCCAGGTTGCCCTCCATAGACAGGGCCACCGGCAGCATGATGGACATGCCCATCACCGAGGACAGTCCGGGCATAACGCCGACAAAAATGCCGCCCAGCACACCGCCCAGGATGGCAACCAGGCCCATAGGTGTTACGACGAGGGATAAACCGGAAAGAATTGCACTCATTTTTGCCCCTCCTTACTGCAAAAGTATCCCTTTGGGCAGGACCACATTCATAATCAGGGCAAACAGGACATAGATGAATCCGGTAATCCCGACGGTAGTCAGCCCCAGCCAGAGAGGACGGCGCTCCCCCATGGCCAACATGGTGCACACGACAAAGACCAGAGTGGCAATGATAAAGCCGAAGTAGTACAGCAGAATGGCGTAGCCGATCATGATGCCGAAGATGATAAACACGCAGCGCACCCCGGCGGAGCGGTAGTCAATGAGGGGCTCCTCGGGCCCCGCGGCCTTTTTGCCCTCGATCATGGTCTGCACCAGCAGCAGCGCAGAGGTGAAAATCAGCCCACAGCACAGCAGAATGGGCCAGAATGCGGCACCGGGATCGCCCACATTGCCTCCTCGCGTCTCGAAATTCAACGCCATGTAGATTCCCATGGCCCCAATTGCGATTAGGACGAGAGATATAATTGTATTATATTTTCTCACAAGCAGCGCTCCTTTCTAACAGAAAAAGATTTGGGACACCGAGGATTGATTGTACTCCGGCATCCCAAATCTCAGAGGTCATCCCTTATAGAAGATTCCGGAGGGGAATCTCAGATTTTTTACTGTGAATTACCGATTGCCCAGGATCTCACCGTAGAGGTCCAGCTGCTGCAGGAGGAACTCCTTCAGCTCCGCCTGGGTCATGTTGTTGGTCTGCATACCCAGGGTCTTCAGGGTGTTGGCAAAGGTATCGCTGTCGATGCCGGCGCGCAGTTTCTCAGACAGATAGTCCTGGATGGCGGGGTCCACGTCGGCCTGGCTGGAGATCACGCAGAAGCCCATGAACTCAAAGTCGATGTCGTTAGGATAGATCTCGGCAAAGGTGGGCACGTCGGGGAAGGCCTGCAGGCGGTCATTTGCCAGAACACCGATGATCTTGGCGTTGCCCGCTTCCACCTGAGCGGTGGCGTTGCCCGCCTGGGCGAAGGTGGCGTCAATGTGGCCGCCCACGATGGCGGTAACACAGTCGGCGCTTCCCTCATAGGTAACGTTGGTCACGTCGATGCCCAGGGCGTTTTCGATGGCGGTAATGGCCACAGTGGGGGCGGCGCCGGTGCCGGTCTCGCCCATGACGATCTCACCGGGATGGGCCTTGGCGTACTCCACAAACTCCTCCAGAGTGGAGTAGTTCTCGTTGTTGCCGATGATCAGCACGAAGGGATCGCGCAGGGCGCAGGCCAGCGGGGAGAAGGAGTCCAGGGTCAGATCGGTGTTGCCCAGCACGATGTTGATGATGAAGTCGGTGTTGACAACACCCAGGGTGTAGCCGTCAGAGGCGGAGTTGGCCACCTGAGTCAGGCCGATCAGACCGCCATTGCCGGTCACGTTGGACACGGAGAAGTTGACAGGAACGTCGGTAACGCCGTCCAGAACGCCGCGGACGGACAGGTCGGTTCCGCCGCCGGCGGAATACTGCACGATCACGTTAATGTTCTGCTCGGGATAGTCCAGGCTGGGGGTAGCCGTTCCGGAGGTATTGGCCCCATTTCCAGAGGAGCTCCCACTATTAGGTTTGTCATTGCTTTGACAGCCGGTCATAGCCACCAGGAGCATGACAGCCGACAGAGCCAGGGCCAAGGTCTTTTTCATTCTTTTCATGTGTTAAGTCCTCCTTAAAAAAATTTTGTTTATGTCAATTGCTTAAAGCATGACCGAAGGTAATCTGCGGAGCGCTTCATGCCGATGCAGGCATCCGGAATGTCCTGGGGATGCCATCTCCGCTCATATTCCAGGGAGAGCCAGCCCTCGTAGCCCCGGTCCTTCAGGGCCTGGAGGATCGCGGGCCAGGGGATAACGCCTTCTCCCACGATTTTGGTGGTCACATTGCGCTCCTCCTCCTTGGGGCGGGACACATCGGAGGAAGTAAACTCCGTATTCTCCCCGCGGAACACCAGGTCCTTTACATGGGTGTAGCGGATCTCTGCAAACTGCAGCTCCAGTGCGCTCTCCCAGGGCTCATTGCCAGTAAAGGTCAGGTTGGCCTGATCATACAGAATCCCCACTGCTGGATGATTGATCTCCTGCGACACCGAGATACTGTCAGCGGCGGAGACCGTCATGGTGTTGAAGTGATTCTCCATCACCAGCGTCACGCCGGCCCGCTGGGCCTCCTCTCCCAGGCGGCGCATACTGTCTACCAGACAGGCGCGCTTTTTTCCGTCCGGGTCGGTATCCGTCTGGGCGTAATTTCCTGCATAAATCCGGATATACTTTGCCCCCAGAACTCCGGCGTATTCAATAACCCTGCGGATCCCCCGGATTTCCGCCTCCCGCACCCCGGACTCCAAATCGTTGAACCGGGAGTAGTAGGGGGTCAGGGCGATGATTTTCAGGCCCAGCCGGTCAGCGGTGTTCCGAATTTTCTCCAGCTCGTGCTGTTCCGCCTGTTGAGGAATGGCACAGCGGTAGCCGTCCTGCACCACAAGCTCTGCGCCGTCCAGCCCGATGTCCCGGAAAAGGGTAAGCGCCTGCTCTACTGTGTACTCCGGCGTACCCATGGTATGTCCCGCAATCTGAAACAAGGTACTCACCTCACTCCAGCCCGGGCAGACCGGCAGCAGTCAAAATGCGGTGCATCAGCTCCTGGGTCTTATAGGCGTCGGCGCCGCTGGTCAGGGGCTCCTGATCGTTTTTCAGGCAGTCGAAGAAGTGATCCACCTCCTGGGTAAAGCCCATCTTGTCCACGACCTTGGCCCAACCGTAGGCCAGCGGGGTCATGGATGTGGTGTGGGACTGCTCGCTGTCGGTAATTGTAATGGTTTCCGGGCAGTTGACCAGCACACTTCTGTTGTGGCCGTGCATCTCCAGCGTCTCCACCCACTGGCCGGAGGCCCGGTCCGCCACCAGCATGGCAACGGAGCCGTTCTCAAACTGAAGCTGCGCGGTGGCCAGCGTCTCATAGAGCGGGTCGGTAAACTTGGAGCAGGCGTCCACCTTTATGCACTCGCCGCAGAAGTAGCGCAGAATATCTACCATATGGACGGCGTTCTCCAGTGTGGCCCGGTATTCACTGGCCGGGCGGTTTTTCTGGGCAATCAGCACGTCGGGCGACAGCGCGCCATAGACCTCCCTGGCCTTGCGGTACACCGGCGCATACCTGCGGTTGAAAGCGATCATCAGCTTCTTGCCGGTCCGGGCTGAGGCGTCCGCCATGGCGTAAGCCTCCTTCAAGGTCATGCCCATAGGCTTTTCACAAAACACGTCCACACCGGCCTCCAGAAGGCGGACTACCTGTTCTGCGTGAACCGTTTTCGGGGAGAGCACAAAGGCACAGTCCAGGTCCAGCTCCAGCAGCTCGTCCATATTCCGGACCGCCTTTTGGATGGCATAGCTCTTCTGGGTCCTCTGCACACTTTCAATGTGCTCGGCGAAAGCCCCCACCATTTCCACGTCGGTACGGGCCGCTAGAATGGGCAAATGGGCGATATGGGCAATAGAGCCCACCCCAATCAGCCCCACGCGATACTTTTGTTCCATCTGTAAAAACCTCCTTATGGACTTAAGATTTGGCCAGGAACCCTCCGTCCACTGCGATGGTGAAGCCATTTACATAGTCGGATGCGTCGGACGCCAGGAAAATGGCCGCTCCGGCCAGGTCCTCCGGGGTACCCCAGCGCTCCATGGGGATACGGGTGTTGGTCTCCGCCATCCGGGACGGCTCAGAGCGCATGGGGGCCGTCATATTGGTAATCATGTAACCGGGAGCGATGCAGTTGACATGGATGTTGTACTTGGCGGCCCACTCGTTGCACATATGCATGGTGATGTTGCGGACGGCCGCCTTGCTGGCCGTATAGGGAATCACCTTAATGCCGCCCTGGTAGGAGGTCATGGAGCCGATGTTGATAATCTTGCCGCCTCCGCCCTGCTTGATAAACTGGCGAGCCGCGGCCTGGCACATAAAGAACAGGGCTGTCAGGTTGACATCCAGCACATCCTGCCAATCCTTGCGATCAATGTCGATGGCCATGACCCGGCGCGTGATGCCCGCTGCGTTGACCAGGATATCCAGTTTTCCAAAGTGCTCCACCGTCTTGCACACAATCTGCTCAGGGGCCGATTCCTCCCCCACATCCAGCCGCAGATTCAGATACTGCCGGCCCAGGCCTTCCACCTTGCTGCGGGTCTCGCTGTCGTCAGAGCGGCCGACACAAACAATATCAGCGCCGGCCTCTGCCAGACCGATGGCGATCCCTTGTCCCAGTCCTCGAGTAGCGCCGGTCACAATTGCCGTTTTCCCCTTCAAACTGAATTTTTCCAATGCGTTCATCGTCTTTCACCTCTACAAATCGTTTTCATTTAATAGTTAACTTATTTTTTTATTTTTGTAAACGTAATCTTTATGGTGAAATATTAGCAAATTGGAATGGAGTTGTCAACGAAAATCCCATCGGCGTTCTGCACCATCTTTTATTGGAAAAGTTGTATAAAACGACAACGCCTCCCCCGAAACTTGGGGGAGGTGTTGTCGTTTCACTCATAACACTTTAAGCTGTTGTATTGTTGGGAAGGACGCATAGGTTCCCACCTTGGCCATACACAGCATAGCCGCCCGGTGGGCCTTGATCGCGGCTTTTTGGACCGAGCTGCCCTTGACCAGCTCCGCTCCAAACACTCCTGTAAAAAAGGCGGTTGCACCCGAATAATCTACTACCTTGCTCTCTGGCATCACGTCCAACGTGGTCAAAACCCCGTTTTCAGCCACCAGCACACCGCTGGCGTCCATATGGATTACAATCGCTTTTTTGACCTGGCCTGACAGCATACCGGCAGCGATTCGGGCCGTTTTTGTGTTTTCCTCCGGCAGGCCGCACAGGTCTGCCGCCTGGGTCAGATTCATAACCAGGTAGTCAACCTTCTGCCACAGGCCCTCCTGCAAGCCGGTAAACAGCGTCGGAGTAAGGAGTACCGGTGTCCGGCTCTGGTTGGACACCTCCACCATGTGAGCGGCTACCTCTATTACCGCAGGGCCCATGTAGATCATAACCAATTTGGCCTGCTGGATCGCACTGCGGCACTGATCAATATCCTCGTTCGTGATCTTAAAATTCGTACCCAGAAAATCAATGGAGACGCTCTCTTTACCCTCTTCTGCAATGATGGCGGACAGTCCCGTGTTGTCGCCCTCTGTCTCACGCAGGAACTGGCAGTCTACATGCTCCTCCTGTAAGGTTTTTTTAATCTGATAGCTGAAGATATCGGTTCCGACCCGGCCCACCGCCGCAGCAGAGACGCCACAGCGCACGGCCGCAATGGCCTGACAGCCGCCATAGCCGCCGGCACTGATGGAGATCCTTTTGCCCAGTCGCTTTTTTCCGATCAGATCTTTGCCCAGCTCCATAACAAAGTCTACATTGAGCACACCCAGCGACACGATCTCCGGCATTTTATCTTCTGACATCGGTAGACCTCCTCGGAATGAATATCAGGTCAACACCCTCCTGCCAGCAAGCTGTCTCCTCTTCCGGCATATGAATCCACTCCAGCAGGCGCTTTGCTCCCATCATTCCCACCTGATAGCCCGCAGGCCCTATTACGGAGACCGGAGGGGTTAGAAGGCAGGTCAGTTCTGTATTTTCAAAGCTCAAAACGGATATCTGCTCCGGAACCGGGATGTTTCGTCTCTGCAGAAACGACAGGACACCCGCCGCCTGGGCGCTGTTTTGGGTCAGGATACTGTCCGGCAGGGAGTCCGTCTGTTCCCAGAATTTCTCCAATTCTTTCCCTGCGTCTCCCGCTGAACGCCCTGCCCGCTGCAGCTGACAGGTGCAGCCCTGTGCCTGTCCCGCCTCTTGGATTCCCTTCCAAAACTCGCCGTCCACGCCATTGTTATTATCGCACAGGTAGAGGAAATTTCTTCTGCCCGTCTCAACTAAAGCATCTACCGCCTGCATTCCCGCTTTTCTGCGGTCTAAAAGCAGACTTGTCATGTGGCTTTTTCCCTCCACCGCATTCCCAGAGAGAAACAGGATTGGAAAGCTGGAGCTGAAAGAATTCCACTCCTCGGGCACCGGATCGTTGGGGGTATAGATTAAGACACCGGAGGGCCCCATGGCTTTGGCTTTGGTCAGACATTCTTTCTCCAGTCTGCGGTCCCCTTCTGTTGTGACGGACAACATAAAATAGTCGTAGGAGGCCAACACATCAGAAATGCCCTGGTGCATCTGCGCAAAAAAAGGATCGCTCAAGCTGGGCAAGAGGACGTAAACCGCATTCAGGCCGTCCTGACGCAAGCTTTTTGCCAAAAGGTTGGAGGAGTACCCCAATGCCTCCACAGCATCCAGCACCTTGCGGCGCGACTGCTCCGCAACCTTTTCCGGATCGTTGAGTACCCGGGACACCGTTGCAATGCTGACACCGGCCTGTTCCGCAACATCTTTTAATGTCGCAGCCATAACTGCTCACCTCTGTTACATGGTATTAAAAGCATAACATGTTTTATTTCTTACGTCAAATGGAAAAGCGATTTTCCTTCGTTGTATTTCACATAGAAATAGGGTATGATTGCCTATCATAAACCTGGAACGGAGTGCCGACTATGACGGAAGCAGAGAATCGCTATGTAAAACAGCTGGAGGACAGACTTTACTGTTTGGAATCCATCATCACCCATGTCAGCGAGGGCGTGATTTTGACAGACCAGGACTGCCGGATCACCGTGTTCAATCCTGCAAAGGAGCGCATGGAACAGATGAAGGCTAAGGATGTTATGGGGATGATATCCTGGGAGGCGTATACCCATTCCAACCGGGAGATTTCTGAGCATCAGCAGGTGTCTGACACAAGAGAACCGATCCTGAACGCCTACCGGCCACACGCCTATGTAAATGACATTCCGGTCTATTTCTACTACAGCACCTATCCCGTTGTGCGGGACGGCGAGCTGCTGGGGGTGTATACCATCAGCCGAAACGAGGAGATCCTGCGGGATCTGCTCTATGAAACCATTGAACAAAAACGGGATATCAACTACTGCAACAAGCCTTCCGCCTCCAAATCCAACCTCGCCCCCGGCACCAGCTTCACCTTCGCCCATTTCTGCGGGCGGTCTCCCCAAACCAAGGCGCTGATTAAGGAGGCGCAGATGGTGGCGTCCACCAGCGCCTCTATCCTGATCTGCGGTGAAACAGGGACGGGAAAAGAGGTTTTGGCCCAAAGTATCCACAATTTCGGCCAGGAGAAGACTTTTATTCCCATCAACTGTGCGGCCATCCCAGAGGCTCTGCTGGAAAGCACGCTGTTTGGCAGCGTGCGGGGAGCGTTCACCGGTGCCGTGGACCGCCAGGGCCTTTTGGTTGCGGCGGGGGACGGGACCCTGTTTTTGGATGAGATCAACTCCATGAGCGTCGCCATGCAGGCCAAGCTGCTGCGGGCGCTGCAGGAAAAATGTGTGCGGCCTGTGGGCGGCTTAAAGGAGGAGCCCTTCCACTGCCGCCTGATCTGTGCCACCAATGAGAGCGTACAGACACTGCTGGGAGAAAAACGGATGCGTCCGGATCTGTTTTATCGGATATCCGACTTTATCCTGACCATTCCGCCCCTCCGGGAGCGGCCCGAAGATATCCTGGACCTGACGGAGATGTTTATCCATCGCTACAATGAAGAATTTCACAAGAATATTTCTACCGTATCAGCGGACCTGAAACGGGGGCTTGTCCGGAACAAGTGGCCCGGGAATACGCGGGAGCTGGAACATGTCATCCAAAATATTATGCTGAGGGTTCCGGAATTGGAGCGCAAGCTTACCGTGAAGGAGTACCTGTCTTATCTACCGGAATCGGAGCTGACAGAGGAAGCGGTCACGGCGGCCCCGCCCCCCTCTGCCAGTCTCCCGGAGGCGGTTCGCCAGCTCCAGCGGAGTATGATCGCCGCGGCGTTGGAGCGCTGCGGCGGCAATCTGACGCAGGCCGCAAGGGAGCTTGGCATACAGCGGCAAAATCTGGCGCAGCGGATCAAGCGACTGAACCTTTCCCAACCGTAGCGTGAAAGGAAAGGGAGCGCAACATTTTCTTCCTATCGAAAGAAAATGTTGCGCTCCCTTTTTTGCTTTTTTTGAAAAGGGCCGGAATCCCTCCTGATTTTCATAGTTAAAACAGGGGAATTCGTCGGATTTGAAAGTTGGCACAGCTATTGCTTATATATTTCATTGAGCGAAGCCCCAAAGGAAACAATCGTAAAGGAGAAGCAGTATGGGGTCGAAAATTGCAGTAATTGGCGTAGGGACTCAGGGAAGTATGATCGCGTTCCGCAATGCGGTCTACAGGAAAGAAGTAACCGCATTCAGCAGGAACGAGGCCTCCCGGGAAAAGTGCCGTGCCCGTGTCCGCCGCTTTCTGGAGTTCTACGTGGCCGAGGGTCGGCTGACCCAGGAGGAGGCGGCCTGGGCGCGGATCTCTTACGCCTCCAGCCTGGAGGAGGCCTGTCAGGATGCCTACACGGTGATTGAAAACGCTCCGGAAATTCTGGATAAAAAGCAGGAACTGTTCCGTCAGCTCCATGAGATTTGTCAAGCGGATGTCCTGTTCAGCTCCAACACATCCTCCCTGCTGATGAGCGAGATCTGCCGGGACCTGCCCCTGGAGCGGAGAAGGCTCACCTTCCAGGTGGACCACGACGATCCGGTCCGCAACAGCCACGTTGAGATGATGTGGAACCGGGACACCGCCGAGGAGGCGAAGCGGGCCGCTATCGCCCATTACAACGACCTGGGGTTCCAGCCTGTGATCACCGAGCAGGAGATCAAGGGGTACTCCATCAACCGGGTATGGCGCGCCGTCAAGAAGGGGTGCCTGAAGCTGTGGGCTGCGGGTTATATCTCCCCGTCGGAATTCGACCGGGGCTGGATGACAGAGTGGCACACCGATATCGGGCCCTTCAAACTGATGGACCTGATCGGGCTGGATACGGTCCTGAATATCGAATACTCCTATTTCAACGCCAGCGGAGACGAGAGCGACCGCCCGCCTGAAAAGCTGGAGGAATTTGTCCGGGCCGGCAGGCTGGGCATGAAGTCCGGCAGTGGTTTTTACGACGGCTACGACAGAGAGGGAGGAAATCTGACCGTCGGGAAAATGAAGAAAGAAGTGTAATTGCAGAAGGAGGTACCACCATGACACAGAAAAACATATCCCATAACCCAGCGAAATTCCTGATTTTCTCCATCGTCGGCATCCTGTACTTTTTTGTCCCCCTGGCACCCACCGCGAGCGGCCGGTCCACCTGGCTGGTCCAGTCTGTCAATCTGATCAAGGCCTGGCTGAAGCCCTACCTCTCCTATATCGTTCTGATCTTCGTGGCGCTGCTGGTCATCGGCTGCATCGTGGCCAAGGTGACAGACCGGTTCCCGCTGCTGACCAGAATGTATGGTTCCGTAAAAATTATTCCATTGTCCTGTATATTCTGGGCCTTATCTTTGCCTCGATGGTCGTGTTCCAGGTGGGGCCCGCTCCCATTCTGGACGCCGCCGTGGGCGGAGACGGCCTGGCTGTGAGTAAAACCGTTATCGTCACCATTATTATCGCGGGCCTCTTTGTGGTCTTTGTCACCGACTTCGGCCTTCTGGAGCTGATCGGCGCGCTGATCGAGCCGCTGATGCGTCCCGTGTTCAAGGTGCCCGGGTACGCCTCCATCGATGCGGTGACCTCCTTTGTGGCCACCCCACGCTGGGCATTTTCCTCACCAACCGGCTGTATAAGGAGAAGATGTATACCACCCGAGAGGCGGCGTCCATCGCCACCAACTTCAGCTTTATCAGCCTGGGTTTTTTTGCGGTGCTGGTGGAATCCGCCGGCATTCTGGACCACTACGGCGACGTCGTCCTCTGGAGCTTTATCCTCGGCCTGGCGGAAGTGGCGCTGCCCTCCGCGTTTATCTCCGGGCTGGGCGTGGCCCCTGCTGCGGCCTTCTTCGTCGTCACCGTCACCGCCCTTCAGATCATCATGTTTTCCAACAGCGCCGTCTCCATTATGGAGTCGGATATCCCCCTCAACGCCGGAAAGCTGGTCATCATTTTCTTCCTGCGCACACTGATCGCTATGCCCCTGGTGGCCATTGTGACCCATATTATTTTCTGATTTTCTCTTCCCCCTCTCCTCTGGCCGGGCAGCGGTACGCCGCTGCCCGGCCGCCAACAAACCTGATCCATAGGAGGGAGCGCCTTGACGCTTACACAGTATCAGCAGGATATGCTCGACGGACGGTACGGCAAGGGGAAGGCCCTGGCCATGCGCGTCCAAAAGACCATCGGCGAGGGCTTCCGGGCCCAAAGGATGGTCCCCATCACCCGGGCCCATGTGGCGCTGAGCGCCCAGGAGGCCGACACATGGTTTGCCAGAAAGCTGCGGAACGCCAGAGCGCAGTGCGCCGTTCCGCCCACCGTAAACCCCGGCTACTGCCTTAAGTACTTCCAGCAGATGGGTTGTGTTGACGAGAAAAGCTCCGCTTTGATGTGGGAGACCCACCAGGTCTATCAGGACCTGGTGGCTATCCTCACCTACAGCTGCACCCCCTATCTGTTCGGGAATATCCCCCGCTACGGCGAGACAGTGTCCTTTTCCGAGACCAGTGTGACTGTTTATGCCAATTCTGTCCTTGGGGCCCGGACCAACCGGGAGAGCTCAGCCAGCGCCCTGTGCGCGGCCATCACCGGGTTTGTCCCGGAATACGGGATGCTCCTGGACGAAAACCGGCTGGGAACGGTCCTGGTGCAGGTGGACGCACCCCTTCAGGGGGAGTTCGACTTTGCCCTGCTGGGCATGAATGCAAAGCGCGTCGGCCCGGGGGTACCCGTCTTTGCGGGGATTAGGGCCTTGGACGTCACCACGGAGGCCCTGATTGCCCTGGGCGCCCAGCTCAATGTGGCAGGAATGGCGGACCTCTTCCATATGGTCGGCGTCATCCTGGGCTGCCCCCACTATCCCTACGAACAAGTATGCCGTGCGGCCCGGCTCTTAAAGCAAGCGCCTGCGGCGGCGCCCGTCTGGATTCTCACCTCCGCCGCCGTGGTGGACCTGGCCCGGTCAACCGGACTGGCCGGACAGTTGGAGAAGTGTGGGGCCGAGCTCATCCCTGACACCTGCGTGGACGAGGCCCCCGTTGGGGGACATCTGGCCTGTCAGCGCGGATTTACCGACTCCCCCAAGTGCGCCTACTATATGCGGGCCTTTGGCGTGGAACTGGACGTGACCACCTGTGAAAACTGCCTGGCCCTGGCCGCAAAAGGAGGGAAATGTTGATGACATTGGAGTTTTCTTGTCATACCATCTCCCCCGGGCGGGCGGAATGTATAAGCTGGATATGGCCGGGGTGGCGCCAAAGGGGTTTATTGTGTCCTCACTGGACACTGTTCTGGTGTCCAGCGCTATCATCATGGAAGTGCCTATGGTGGACGACGTGGACCCCCGGTTCTACGAAGAGGTATGGGACGGGGACCTCATACACCTGGATGCTTCCGCCGGAAAGGTCTGTATCCTCAGAGAATAGAAAACAAAAAAGGGCGCAGTGCGCCCTCACTTCCAATAAATTTATAAAAACGTCCCACATTGGGGTGTTTTCTTTGTGGTTATAGGGGAGCTTCCGTAAGGCCCCTTTGCCAAAAGAGGCTTTTTTCCGTTCCCTACAACATTTAAGGAGGAACCAACATGCCAACTAATCAAACAGCCAATTACGCACTTAGCCAGTGGGTGAAGCCGGACCAGGTCAAAATGGAGGACTTCAACGCCGACAACGCCAAGATTGATGCCGCGTTAGGGGCGCTGACGGAGACGGCGGCCACCTACGTCACCATCACCTTCCCGGCCGGTGATATTCTTTTTCTTTGGTCCGTCCTTTCTGCTTGTGGCTCCGGGCGAGGAAGAGGGCAAGGACAATCTTGTGATCGGCCGGTACCGCAGCGGCTACGGCACCACATTCAGCGGCACAGGCGTGGCCATCACTTGGGCCGAAAATACCGCGCAAATCCCGGTCCCGGATGGTATACCTGACATGAACGCCAAGGATCATGTCCATAAGGTAGTCGCGCTTTACGCGGCGGACAACTAAGCAAAAAGATTCCCGTCGTGGCACTGTTATCTGTCGTACCGATCACGACCTTACCGGCCGCATACGTTCCAAAGTTCGCACTCGGCGTTACACCGGTCTTCGTCGCTGCTGTACCCAGTGTCGCCGCAGTTCCGGTAGTTGTCGCCGTAACGGTACCAGTTGCAGCAGTCGTTCCCTCCAGAGCACCAGTCACAACCACCTCAACGGTGTACCCGTCAGTTGCGTTCACATACTGCTCTGTGAAGTTTGTAATCGTAAAGGTCACGCCCTTCGCTGTGGCAGTCTTAGTGGTACCCAGACTCACCTTAAAGACCTGAGTGGGGTCAACTTCCAGCTCTTCGGCCTTGGTCCCGTCGGGCATAGTGAAGTTGTACTTCGGGGTAGCGCCGGCAGTGACGGTGACGTTGGTGTAGCCCTTAGACTTCAGGTAACTGATGACCTGAACTGGGGGTACGTCATCGGCTCCATATACTTCCACCTTGCCGGTGTAGGGATCGAAGCTCTTGATCTCAACGCCTCCGACCTCGGGTTCCTCTTCCTCGTCAGCCTCGGTGGTGTCGTTGAAGATGACCACAACAGCGGAGCCCTTCTCGAACACGACGCTCAGGTCGCCGGTGAAGTTGCTGTCCAGGTTCTTGTTGGCCGGCAGGCTCACATTGATGTAGACGTTGTCGTTCTCGTCAACGTCGGGGTAGCTCGCGGCGCTGGTGCCGACGACCATCATGCAAAGCAGCATGATGGAGGCCAGAGCCAGGCTGAGAGCCCGCCCTGTGCAATAACGGCACAGGGC
>OFGE01001485.1_pt1 | contig 20273 bp, 26 predicted proteins | sample 1521681 | NCBI WGS metagenome assembly OFGE01 (sample SAMEA3504093, study PRJEB24116) | mouse gut metagenome | biome: mouse gut; feature: mouse-associated habitat; material: faeces | place: Denmark | collected 2011
GCCTTCTCTCTATCCAGGCGGGAGAGAACCCACGTGTTATTGAAGAGAAACTCAAATCCTTCCTGTCACCGGCCATCCGAGACAGCGTTGGCACCAGCGGAGGTGAAGAATAGTGGCGAAAAAGAAACAGGAAGAAGCACCAAAAGGCTCACCGGCATGGATGGCTACGTTTAGTGACTTGATGAATCTGTTACTGTGTTTCTTCGTGTTGCTCTTTTCCATGTCAACGGTGGATGCAGCTAAGTTTGAAATGGTAGTCGCTTCTTTGCAGAGTACTTTCAGCGTACTGCCCGCCGGCGGATCTTCTATTGGGGAAGGGGAGCTGATTTCTTCGGGTGTTAGCCAGCTAAAGGATTTCAGTATGTACTTTGAGCAGCTTTCCTCTGAAGAAACGGATGATACACAGACGGAAGAAAGCAAACAGGATGAGGGACAAAGCGTAAAGGAAACATACCAGCAGGAGGCCTTAAAAGAATCAGAGCAGATGGCGGAGCAGATCAGCAAAGAAGTAGAGAAGAACGGAATCCAGAACCAGGTGGAAGTGGATTTCAACGGACAGTATGTCCTGCTGACGTTAAACGGCGCATTGTTATTTGATTCGGGGAGTTCTGAGATACGGCAGGATGCGTATCCTCTGGTTGATAAAATCGGTGCAATTTTAACAAACTACCGCAGTAATATTATAGAGATAGAAGGGCATACGGACAACGTGCCGATTTCTAACAGCAAGTATGAGAACAACGATGTGCTTTCTATGTACCGTGCGCTAAGTGTTGCGGATTACATCAGGGGCATTACGGATTTGGAATCGGGCCTTATCAAATCATCGGGGAGAGGGGAGTACGTTCCGATTGCAGATAATGCAACGCCGGAAGGGCGCGCCCGCAACCGAAGGGTAGAAGTCAAAATTTATAACTCCTATAGTTCAGGCAATTAACAAGAAAGGAACAGGAATATGAAAAAGAATTTGATTACGGTTATGGTCTTGGCGTTAGTCTTAGTCAACCTGGTTTTGACAGCTGTCCTGACAATTACAATCTTGCCGCAGACAAAAAAGGCAAATGAGCTGATTACCCAGGTTTGCTCGGCCATTGATTTGGAGCTGCGGAGCGGTGCGGTATCGGGAGATACCTTGCGTGTTCCGATTGACAAGGTTGCTTCTTATGATATCGAAGAGATGACAATCAATTTAAAAGACGGCGGCGACGGCAAGAAGCATTATGCGGTGATTCAGGTATCCCTTTCCATGAATACGGAAAGCGAAGGCTATAAAGAGTATGGCGGAGAGAAGATGGCGGAAAAGCTAAGCCTTATTAAGAATCAGATTAATTCAATTGTTTCCGGTTTTACATACGAGGAATTTACAGCAGACCAGCAGGGTGTACAGGACGCTATTCTTGCAGGGCTGCAGCAGTTATTTAATTCTGATTTTATTGTAAGCGTAGGATTTTCCAAAGTAACTGCACAATAATGAAAAGCGGATTAGGCGGGTGGTGAAATTTCATGGGTGATGTGTTATCCCAGAACGAGATAGACAGTTTGCTAAAGGCATTAAACGAGGGCGAGCTTGACGTAGATGAAATGAAAGACGCTCCGGAGAAACCGGTGAAGAACTATGATTTTGCGAGGCCTTCCAAATTCTCGAAGGAGCATTTAAGGACACTTGAAATCATATTTGAGCATTATGGAAGGTTATTATCCACAAACCTTCCGGTGTATTTGAGGAAAAGCGTCCAGGTGGAGGTGATGGATTCCGAAGCCGTTACATATTCGGAGTTTTCCAATGCGCTTTCCAACCCGGTTTTGTTAGGAGTTGTGGATATGGCGCCGCTAAATGGCAATATTATCATAGGCGTGGCATCTAAGCTGGGTTATTCCATTGTGGACCGCATGCTGGGAGGTGTAGGTGTACCGTTGGAGAAGAGCCGCGATTTTTCGGAGATAGAACTTTTAATCCTGGAACGGATTATGGTTGTATGCGTAGAGCTGCTGAGTGATCCGTGGCAGAATGTAGTCAAGATTCATCCCCGGCTTGAGCGGATCGAAACAAATTCGCAGTTTGCCCAGATTATTTCCCCGAATGAGATGATAGCGATTGTCACCATCAATATCAAAATTGGGGATGTAGAAGGCCTGATGAATGTCTGCCTGCCGTTTATTACGTTAGAACCTGTCATGGATAAATTGAATACGAAGTTCTGGTATTCAAGTATCAAAAAGAGTGACGAAGCGGTATATACGGAGGCGATCCAGGGCTTGATATCCAGGGCACCCGTGCCAATCAAAGCCTATCTGGGCAAGAGTACGGTTTCTGTCAATGATTTTACAAACCTCCAGATAGGGGATGTTATCCGTCTGGATTCAAAAGTAGACAGGGAATTGGATATCTATGTTGGCAATATACGCAAATTTACTGCATTACCGGGTGCGTCTGGCAACCAGTATGCAGTCAGGATCACATCAGTAATCGGAGAGGAGCAGTAGACAATGGATGGAATGTTATCGCAGGAAGAAATTAACGCCCTGTTAAACGAAACGGACGGTTCTGGTGAATCGGAACAGCCGCTTTCTGATTCTGAAAAAGATGCAGTAGGTGAAGTCGGTAATATCAGCATGGGAACAGCAGCGACAACATTGTTTTCATTGGTGAACAGGAAGGTTGATATTTCGACACCGGTTGTATCCACGGCTACATGGGATGACATTGTTGCGGCTTATGAAAGGCCCTGCGTATTTATCCGGATCGGATATACGGTGGGTTTAGATGGAAGCAATGTACTTGTATTAAAGGAACATGATGTAAAAGTAATCACCGATTTGATGATGGGGGGGGACGGGACCAATATCAGCGAACCGCTTGGCGAGCTGCACTTAAGTGCAATTTGCGAAGCGATGAATCAGATGATGGGTTCAGCAGCAACCTCACTTTCATCCATGTTAAATAAAATGATTGATATTAGCCCGCCGGAGGCAGACGTAGTAGACGTGGCAGAGACGGTAGACGGAGGGCAGATTGACAGCTTTTTGGCCGGAGAGTTTGTCATGATTTCATTCCGCATGGAAATTGGTGATTTGGTCAACAGCCAGATTATGCAGTTGTATCCGTTCTCTTTTGCAAGGGAGATGTGCTCGAGTATCACGAAGAACATGGAAATGGGGTCGGAGCCGCCTGTAGCAGAAGCTCCGGCAGAGCAGCCGCAGCAGCAGCCAGTACAGCAGCAGCCGATGGCACAACAAATGGAGCAGCCAGTCATGCCCCCACCGCAGCAAATGCCGCAGCAGATGGGGATGCCGATGGGGCAGCCAATGATGGGAGGACAGCCAATGATGGGACAGCCGATGATGGCTCAACCGGTTAATGTACAGCCGGCGCAATTCCAGAGCTTTGCACAGGGGATGAGCCCTGCATTGCAGTCAGAAAATATCGATCTGATTATGGATGTGCCTTTGGACGTGACCGTTGAATTGGGAAGAACAAGTAAATCAATCCAAGAAATTTTAGATTTTACACCAGGCACGATTATTGAACTGAATAAACTTGCGGGAGAGCCGATTGATGTACTTGTAAACGGAAAGTATGTAGCAAAAGGCGAAGTAGTTGTAATTGAAGAAAATTTCGGTATCCGAATTACTGAAATTGTCAAATAACCAGGATAGGAGATTAAAAAGATGGCAAAAAATATTTTAGTATGTGACGATGCAGCATTCATGCGGATGATGATCAAAGATATTTTAACAAAGAACGGCTATAACATTGCCGGAGAAGCAGAGAACGGTTTGAAGGCGGTAGAAAAATATAACGAAACCAAACCGGATTTGGTACTTATGGATATTACAATGCCTGAAATGGATGGGATCCAGGCGTTAAAGAAAATCAAAGAAATGGATCCAGCAGCTAAAGTTGTTATGTGTTCTGCAATGGGACAGCAGGCTATGGTTATTGAAGCAATCCAGTCGGGGGCAAAGGATTTTATTGTAAAGCCGTTCCAGGCAGAACGTGTGTTGGAAGCGGTAAAAAAAGTCGTAGGTTAACATGTACAGGATAGCAGTACGTGCTTCTTCGTTTGAAAGTTTTATACAGCTTATAGGCGTGCTGGTGATCTTTTTGTTTGTTTTAGGGGTTACATATGTGGCGACACGCTGGATTGCGGGATATCAGAAGACGCACAGCTTCAACCGCAACCTTAAAATCATAGAGACGCTCAGGCTTACAACGAATAAGTATGTCCAGATTATCCAGGCAGGCGACGAATATTTAGTCCTTGCAATTGGAAAAGACGAGGTGCGGCTGCTGACAAAATTAACAGGGGAACAGTTAAAGGAGATACCTTCCGGGGAATTGCCGGAAGGCATAACGACAGAAAGTTTTAAAGAAATATTTGAAAAAATAAAAAAACATATACCGAAGAAGTAGACGGGAATTTAGTATGGATAAATTAAAAAAAACGTATTGTAAAATATCTCTGGTTTTTGCGGCCGTTATGATGGTAATTTCTATTATATTGGTATGCGGGCAGAGTGTCTACGCAACTGGGACAGATAATAATCCCCCTTTGGATTATGACAATGCAGTAGATGCGATAGATGTACCTTCTCCTGACGATATAACGGATCCGGAGGATCAAAGGGGGCAGGACGCAGGGCGCGCTACTTCTGATGGTATTAACGGGTTTACATTCAGTTATAACAATGAAGAGGGGACGCTGTCCGGTTCGCTTAGGATTTTATTGACGCTGACAGTCCTTTCTCTGTTGCCGTCGATACTAATTATGCTGACATCCTTTACAAGGATCATTGTAGTGCTGCATTTTTTGAGGGCTGCAGTTGGTACTCAGACAGCACCGCCGAACCAGGTTTTAGTCGGCCTTGCCTTGTTTTTGACATTGTTTATTATGCAGCCGGTGTTTACCGATATTAACGAGAATGCCATTAAGCCTTTTGATGCCGGGGAAATTACGCAGGAAGAAGCATTTGAAATCGGCAGCAAGCCGTTGCGGGAATTTATGAACGGGCAGGCGCAGACAAAAGATATTGACCTGTTCATCCAGATTTCTGGAGGGGAATATGACAGTTATGACGATGTCCCGTTTTCCGTCTTAATTCCTAGTTTTATCATTAGCGAATTGCGCCAGGCATTTATTATAGGGTTTGTTCTCTATATCCCCTTTATTGTGATTGATATGGTAGTTGCTTCCGTGCTAATGTCTATGGGTATGATGATGCTTCCCCCAACGACAATATCGCTGCCGTTTAAGATTTTGCTTTTTGTATTGGCAGACGGCTGGAATCTGGTGATTGGCAGTCTGGTTAAGACTTTTTATTAACGGCTGCATTAGTATGACGGGAGGGGAAACAGATGATTACACAGGGAGATATAATTGTAATTGCCAAAGAAGCTATTTATACTATTATTGTATCGGCGGCCCCTTTACTGCTGATATCTTTGGTCATTGGTTTGGTGATTAGTATTTTTCAGACTGTGACATCCATTCAGGAACAGACGCTTACGTTTGTGCCGAAAATCTTAGCGGTATTTATTGGGATTATGCTGATTGGGCCATGGATGCTTGATATCCTGTCCAATTATATGGTGCGCCTGTGGACTGACTTTAGTGTATATTTAAGCTAGGTTGAGTTATGGTTAATTATAGCTTTTCTTTACTTGCATTTGAATATTTTTTGTTGATTTTGGTCCGTATATCCGCTTTTGTGTCTGTAGCCCCTTTTTTTGGGACACAGAATACGCCGGGAAGGTTGAAGGTGGGGTTGTCCTTTTGTATTTCCCTTCTTTTGTTTCAGGTTGTCCCAAAGGAGAGCCTTGGATATACCGGGATTGTGGGATATTCCATTATCGTCTTAAAAGAAGGAATTACTGGCTTGCTCATTGGGTTTGCAGCAAACATCTGTAATTCCATTATTTTATTAGCCGGAAATTTGATGGATATGAATATTGGCTTTTCCATGGCGACGGAATACAACCCGCAGATGCGGACGCAGGCAAGCGTTTCTGCGAACCTATACAGCTACCTGGTTTTGCTGCTTTTGGTTGTTACCAATATGCATCATTATATTTTGCGGGCGGTAGCGGATTCCTACCAGCTGATACCAGTAAATGGGCAGATGTTCCAATGGGATTATCTTTTGCAGGGTATGGTCACATATATGATAGACTCGTTTGTCATTGCGTTTCGGATAATCCTTCCAGTGTTTGCCTGTATAATGATATTAAACTGCATTCTGGGGATTATGGCAAAAGTATCGCCCCAGATGAATATGTTTGCAGTCGGTATGCAGCTTAAGGTTCTGCTTGGCTTGGTTGTGATGCTGATTACCATTGACCTGTTTGTCAATGTGTCTGATTTTATTTTTGACGAAATGAAAAAAATTATGGTGTACATGATAAAAGGGATGTATTCATCATAGACGCCCGGAGGGGAATAAGAATTGGCAGAATGGGAGAACAGGCGGCTTCCCTACCAGCTGCAATGGTTTGCAAAAGACGGGCCGGGCGGGGAGAAAACAGAAGAGCCTACGGCGAAAAAATTATCGGATGCCAGGAATGACGGTAAGGTATCAAAGAGCAGGGAGCTGGGATTTGCAGTAGATCTGATTGTGCTTTTCCTTGCACTGAAGGTTTTTATATCATTTGTGTATAATGGGTTTTATGGCGTGTTTTCGTTTGTATATAGCCGGATTCCCGAGATAGTGAAGGCCAATGCACAGGAGGCCAATGGACAGAGCGTGGCTACATTTTTGCATGTGGTTATGATTGAGCTGTTAAAAATAATGCTGCCGTTTTTGCTGATTGGGTTTGCAGTGTGTTTTCTTGTGAACCTATTACAGGTGGGCTGGAAGGTGACAACCAAGCCGATGCAGCCGAAACTAGATAAATTTAACCCGATCAATGGGTTTAAGCGAATTTTTTCCAAAGACTCGTTGTTTGAGTTGTTTAAGTCAATTGTAAAGATTTCCTTGATCGCCTATGTGGCGTATTCTGCGGTGAAGGAACATGCGGATCAATTGTTTATTTTATATGATATCCCTCTGATTCAGGCAATCTTGTTATGCGGACAGATTATCCTGGATACCGGGCTTAAAATAGGGCTTGTTTATCTGCTTATTGGTGTAGCGGACTGGATTTACCAGAAGCATAAGTTCCACGAAGAGATGAAGATGACCAAGCAGGAAGTAAAAGACGAGTATAAGAATACGGAAGGGAATCCCGAGATTAAAGGGAAGCAGCGTCAGAGGATGCAGGAAGCGTCCAGGCGGCGTATGATGCAGGATGTGCCCAAGGCGGACGTCATTATCACCAACCCCACTCATATTTCCGTGGCATTAAAATACGATGCCAGTGAGACAAAGGCGCCTGTCGTGCTTGCCAAGGGAGAAGATTACCTTGCGCTTAAAATCCGGGAAGTGGCAAAAGAAAACCATGTTGAAATTGTGGAGAATAAGCCGCTGGCACGTATGCTTTATACTAACGTGGATATTGGGCAGGAAATTCCGCCGGAGCTTTACCAGGCCGTAGCCGAGGTTCTGGCGATGGTATATAATCTAAAAAATAACTAGGAGGAGAAGAGATGAAAAAAGCAGACATTGGCGTGGCGCTGTATTTACTCGCAGCAGTGATTTTTTTCATTGTACCGATCCCCCCTTTGCTGTTGTCTGCCATGCAGGCAGTCAATATTTCCCTCGGGCTGATTATTATGTTCAACGCGCTGTTTGCCAGGGAAGTGCTCGATATGTCGTTTTTCCCGACGCTTTTGCTGTTTACTACGATATTTCGTATTTCCTTAAATGTTTCTTCAACGCGTGCCATTTTAACATCCGGAGATCCGGGTAACGTTGTAAGGGTATTCGGTTCTTTTGTAGGCGGCAATGACCTGATCATCGGCGCAATAGTATTTATTATTCTGATTATCATTCAGTTCGTTGTCATCAACAAAGGTTCGGAACGTGTCGCTGAAGTAACGGCGAGGTTTACCTTGGATGCAATGCCCGGAAAACAGATGGCGATTGACGCAGATTTGAATACGGGGATTATTACCGAGAAAGAAGCCAGGGAACGCCGGGCCAAGATCCAGGCGGAATCCAGCTTTTTCGGCAACATGGACGGTGCGACAAAGTATGTAAAAGGGGATGCTACCGCAGGGCTAATCATCACATTTGTAAATCTGATTGGCGGTACTGCAATGGGTATGCTACGCCAGCAGCTTCCCTTTGGCGATGCCATAGGCCAGTTTGGGCTTTTGACAATTGGGGATGGTCTTTGCAGCCAGATCCCGTCTCTTTTAATATCACTTGCAACAGGTATCCTCGTAACGAAAGCGTCTAACGAGGCAGATGTCGGCACAATTCTTGTCAAGCAGCTGTTTGGGATACCGAAGGTACTTTATATTGTCGGCGCGACCATGTGTTTTTTGGGGGTGTTTACCCCGTTTGAATGGTATTTGTTTGTAGGGCTTGGCGGAGCATTCTTGCTTGCTGGCAGAAGTATTTCAAAACATATTGGCATTGAGCAGATAGAAGACGAGGTAGGTATGGAGGAAGTGGAAGCGGAGGAGATCCGCAAGCCCGAAAACGTCGTATCGCTGCTGCAGGTTGACCCGATTGAATTGGAATTTGGCTATGGGATTATTCCGCTGGCCGATGTCAACCAGGGCGGGGATTTGCTGGACCGTGTTGTTATGATTAGAAGGCAAATTGCACTTGAGCTTGGTACGGTTGTGCCGATCATACGCCTGCGTGATAATATCCAGTTAAACCCCAACCAGTATATTATTAAGATCAAAGGGATACAGATTACAGAAGGGGAAATCCTCTTTGACCACTATATGGCGATGAACCCAGGCTATGTGGAAGAAGAGATCACCGGCATACCGACCTTTGAGCCTTCATTCCATCTGCCTGCAATTTGGATAACAGAAGGGCAGAGGGAACGTGCGGAGAGCTTAGGCTATACCGTAGTAGATCCGCCGTCTATTATTGCGACCCATCTGACTGAAATGATCCGCACACATATTGACGAGCTTTTAACCAGGCAGGATGTACAAAACCTGGTCAACAACTTAAAAGAGAGCAACCCTGTTCTGGTAGAAGAGCTGGTTCCAAAGCTCATAGGGTTGGGGGAAATCCAAAAAGTATTACAGAATCTTTTACGGGAAGGAATTTCTATTCGCGATTTGCTTTCTATTTTTGAAACACTGGCGGATCATGCCGCGACTACAAGGGATACAGATGTACTCACAGAATATGTAAGGCAGAGCTTAAAACGCGCCATTTCCGGCAAGTATTTTGCCCCAGGTGAAGTGACGAGTGTTATTACATTGGATCCCAAGACTGAGCAGGATATTATGGCGTCGATTAAACAAACGGAGCAAGGCGCATATCTTACATTAGATCCAGAGCGCACGAAGGCGATTATCGCGTCTGTGGAAACAGAGGTGGCAAAACTTGAGAATTTGGGCAAAAATGCCATCATAATAACATCGCCGATTGTAAGAATGTATTTTAAAAAGCTTACATCAGATTATTTCAGGGATTTGATTGTAATTTCGTATAACGAGGTTGAATCGAATATTGAATTACAGTCAGTTGGGATGGTGACAGGATAATGACAATAAAAAAATTTCAGGGAAGAACCCAGGATGAGGCGATTGCAAAGGCAAAAGCGGAGCTGGGGGAAAATGCGGTAATCATGAATGTAAAGGAAGTCCGTCCGAGAGGGATTTTCCAGTCTTTTAAGCGCCCGACATATGAAGTGACGGCAGCTACGGAGGAAAAGGAAAAGCATGTGGACTCCGGCGTTGCGCTGAAGAATTTACAGAAAATGCATGAGACAATAAATATGGCTGCAGACGAGCAGATCCAGATTCCTCCTCCTGCGCCAAAGCAGCCCGTTATGCCGCAGTCTGCCCCGGCCAGCCAGGCTCCAGGGGCTCCGGCGATTCCGGGGATGCCAGAGCTAACGCCAGCACAGGGCAATGCGGCAGAGCAAAGCGCAATCGAATTTTTGAAACGCAATGCGGGGCTCCTCAAAAAAGAGGATTCTGAGGAACGGGAACGCATAGAAGAAAAGCTAGAAAATTTGCAGAGTATATTGGAAAAGCAGCTTGCTTCTGGTGCAGGCAAAAATGTCGAGGATAAGGAATTTTCTAAAACCGATTCTAAAAAGAAAGAAAACCTGGCGTTTATCAAAGTATTGTACGAAACTCTGATCAATAACGGGGTCAACGAGAAATATGTCAACCAGATTATGGATGAGCTGGAAAAGGTCAACTGGAATGGCAGCAGCGTTGACCAGATCCTTTCCAATGTATACCAAAAGATGATTTTGAAATTCGGCCAGCCGCGCGGGATTGATTTTTCTGGCAGAAAGCCGAAGGTAATTTTTTTTGTAGGCCCGACTGGGGTTGGAAAAACGACGACTGTGGCTAAAATAGCATCTACGCTAAAGGTAGAGCAGGGCAGGAGGATTGCTTTCCTTACGGCGGATACTTACCGGATTGCCGCTGCTGAACAATTGCGTACTTATGCCAATATCTTAGATATCCCGCTGACCATCATATATTCCGCAGGCGAGTTGAACCAGGGGATTGACCAATTGGAAGACTACGATGCTATTTTAGTGGATACAGCTGGATTTTCCCATAAAAGCCCAAATCAAAAAGAGGATGTTAAATCCCTGATCCAGAATATGGACAGCCACTACAGCAAAGAAGTTTATCTTGTCGTCAGCGCAACGACAAAGTATAAGGATCTGATTGAGATATCGGATGTCTACAAAGAAATATCGGATTATAAAATCATATTTACGAAATTGGATGAAACGACGACCTATGGAAATATCCTGAACATTAAGATGTATTCAGGGGCAGAGGTTTCTTATATTACGAATGGACAAAATGTACCCGATGACCTTGAGCTTTTTAATTCCCAGAAGATGGTCAAGAGGTTACTAGGAGGAAGTTAGCCTATGGATCAGGCAGAACAGCTTAGGAACGTGATTAAGCAAAAAAGCATGGAAGCGCCGTCCGAGAGTGCCAGAATCGTTACCATCACCAGCGGGAAAGGCGGTGTCGGGAAATCAAATGCTGCGGTAAATTTGGCGGTTTGGTTTAAAAAAATGGGAAAACGGGTTATTATCTTTGACGCGGATCTAGGGCTTGCCAATGTGGAAGTGATGCTTGGGATAGTGCCTAAGTACAATTTAAGTGATTTAATTTACCGGGGTAAAAGCATACGGGAGATCATTACGCTGGGTCCTTTGGACATTGGGCTTATTTCTGGGGGGCTTGGGATTCCCGGCTTAAACAACCTTTCCAAAGACCAGATCCTCTATCTGGTACACAGCCTTGCAGAATTAAATACCATGGCGGATATTATTATCATTGACACAGGCGCTGGCATTTCGGACAGTGTACTGGAATTTGTTATGGCAAGCCCGGAGGTTTTGCTAATCAGCACGCCGGAGCCAAGTTCCCTGACTGATTCCTATTCCCTGTTAAAAGCGCTTTACCGTAATCCGATTTTTTCAAAAGATAAAGTGAGGATCAATATCGTTGCCAACAAGGTAAACAGCGTGGAAGAGGGAAATGCTGTATTTTCCAGGCTTGATGCTGTTGTTGCACAGTTTTTAAAAGGCAGTATTTATTTTCTGGGAATGATACCGCAGGACAGGGAGATAGACAATTCGGTCCGCGGCCAAAAAGTTGTTTCCATAGAAAAGCCCAATGCGCCGTCTTCTAAGGCATTTAAAGTATTAGCGGAAAATTATATGAACCATGAGCACAAAGTAATTTCCATGCGTGGGGGCATTGCCCAGATGATTATTAATTTTTTGTCCAGGATAGGGAGTTAAGGAGGAATAGGAATGGTTGCAAAGGTATTACATTTAGGCGATAAGACAGATATCCGTATGGTACAGCAGGCGGAGCGGGCGTCACAGACTGGGGTTTCCGCCCATATTTATAAGAGCCAGGTCAACGATATTACTCCAGATGGGGGAGTTGAGGTTACGATGCCGATTGAGCATGGGAAGGTGGTCCTGCTTTCTTTGGGTGTACGCTATGAATTTGTATTTTATACCAATGCCGGGTTATACCATGCGGAAGGGCGTATTAAGGAACGGTACAAGAAAGATAATATTTATGTATTTTTGATTGAACTGCAGTCTGGGCTTGAAAAGTTCCAGCGCCGGGAATACTACCGTTATCCGTGCCTGCTTGATATTAAATTTTACCAGATTTCCGAGCAGGATGCCAAGAGGGTGCCGCCGGATAAGATTTTGCGCTCGTTCCGTGAAAGCGGCCAGTCGCAGACGGCTCAAAAGGATGCCATGCTTTTGGATTTAAGCGGTGGCGGCGCGCGGTTTATTGGCAAAGACAGGCTGGATATGGACAGCTATATCCTGATGGTCATAAGGCTTACAACCAGCAGTATGGATAAGCAGTATTTTATCAAGGGGCACGTACTGGCATCTGAGGAAGCAGAAAGCCGCTGGGGGAAGATAGAAACGCGTGTGCAATTTATTTTCCACGATAACCGGATGCAGGAGGAAATTATCCGGTATATTTTTGAGGAAGAAAGGAAAGTCCGGAAAAGGAGCTGACCGTGCCTTCGCATGTATCGCGTATAAGGGGAATGTTTCATTCCGGATATGGAGGTTAAAATGGGTAAATTTACATTGGAAGAGGTCAACACCATGTATGTTGACGTATTAAGGGAAATAGGAAATATCGGGGCGGGCAATGCGACGACGGCGATTGCATCAATGCTTGGCATCCGCTTAGATATGAGCGTGCCGAAGGTAGCGCTCCTTGAGGTTTCGCAGTTAGGCTCCGCCATCTGCCCGGAGGATGAGACGATTGTCGGTATTTTTCTGGAAGTCCAGTCCGATATCGAAGGAAGCATGATGTTTTTGTTAAAAATGGATTCCGCACAGTTTTTAGTCAACAAACTTATGGGTCGGGACGGTGATTTAAAGGTGGAATTTGACGAAATGGATTTGTCGGCGTTAAAGGAAATCGGCAATATCATTGCGGCGTCCTACCTGAATGCGTTATCAAGCCTGACTAACCTGGTGATTACGCCGTCTATCCCGTATATTGCGGTAGATATGGCGGCATCCATTTTAAGTGTCCCGGCGATTGAATTTGGGCAGTTTGGAGATCATGCCCTTTTGATTCAGACAGAGTTTGGGGACGATGTCATGATCAATGGTTATTTTATCCTGATGCCTGAAGAGGATTCGTATGATAAAATATTAACAGCACTTGGATTGTCACTATAAGGAGAGGAAAATGAGCAAAGTTATAAAAGTAGGTATGGCGGATCTGAATATATGTAAGTCACCTGATATTATAACGACACTGGGACTTGGTTCCTGCATAGGCCTGACTTTATATGATCCGGTTACAAAGATTGGAGGCTTGGTGCACTATATGCTGCCGGACAGCACTCAAATGCGCAATAACAGTAACATCGCAAAATTTGCAGACACAGGGATAGACGAACTGTTAAAACAGGTGCTGCGTGCAGGGGCTAACAGGACACGGCTGGTGGCAAAGATTGCAGGCGGGGCAAAGATGTTTTCCGTCAGCGGGAGTTCTAATATCAGCAACATTGGCGAGCGCAATGCGCTTGCAGCAAAAGCCAAATTAAAGCAGCTGCGTGTACGGCTGATTGCGGAGGATACAGGGCTTAATTATGGGCGTACGGTAGAATTGCATTGTGAAACAGGGGATTTTTATATTAAAGCAATCGGCAAACCGGTGAAAAAAATATAAAACCTCTGCAATGGAGGGAATAGGGATGAATACAAAATCAATACCGGCGTGCCTGGCACTGCTGGCCGGGTTTGTGACATGTGTGATATCATTTGTGCAGCATGTGGATACCGTAGTATTTGCAAAGAGGTTTATTATTGTATGCATCATCTTTTTTGTAATCGGTACAGTAGCAAGTGTCATTATTAACATAAATTTTAAGGATATGGAAGAAGAAGCGGAACCAGAAGGTGAAGAGGGTTCTTTGGAAGGACAGGAAGAAGAGATCCGGGAAACCGGCGATACCATTGAAGAAGAGGCAGAGTAATACGGCATTTTGTAATGGGGGCTTGAAATGAAGACAGCGGAACGGGAAAAGCTATGGGAAACCTATCAGAAAAATCCGTCGCCGGAAATACGTGAGCAGATTATTTTGGAATATGCGCCGTTAGTAAAGATTGTAGCGGGAAGGCTTAGCATGTACTTAGGCTACAACGTGGAATATGACGATCTGGTAGGATATGGGATATTCGGGCTGATTGACGCAATTGATAAATTTAATGCCCAGAAGGACGTAAAATTTGAAACTTATGCAAGCCTTCGCATCCGCGGCTCTATTTTGGATCAGATCCGCAAGATGGACTGGATTCCAAGGACTGTGCGGCAGAAACAGAAGAAGCTGGACGAAGCGATCAAACGGATTGAAATGAAAACCGGCAAAAATGCCACGGACGAGGAGCTTGCGGCAGAGGTCGGGATTACAGACGATGAACTTTTGATCTGGCAGTCCCAGCTTAAGATTACGAATGTCGTTTCCCTGAATGAATTTGTGGAACAGGGAAGCGAGCCGATTATGGATGCTAAGGGGAATTCCCATTTCATCCAGCCTGAAGATAAAATAGAAGAAAACGAATTAAAAGAAGTATTGAAAGATACGCTCGAAACGCTGACAGAAAAAGAACGTAAGGTTATTGAATTTTACTATTATGAGGAATTAACGCTCAAAGAAATCAGTAAAATTTTAGGCGTTTCTGAATCAAGGATATCACAGCTCCATACGAAGGCGTTGGCTAAAATGCGTAAACGGATGGGGGATTATATGAATATAGTAACGGATTGACAGCGACCGAACAGAGAGGGGGTTTGCATATGGAAAACAGAAACAGTTATTTTAAACCTGTCATAGAAGGAGAGAAATTGCTTTTGGATTTTTTTCCGGCGGAAGAAGGAGGGAAGCCGCTTGACGTTAAGGAAGTGATCTCCTACCTGACTAGCGAAGGATACCACGAGTATGACACGAGGGCAATTGCTGAGGCGGTTTCTTCCTCTGTGCCAGAGCAGATATATGTTTGCCGGGCGAAGACAAATGTCATCCATGAAAAGGTGCTTGTGAACCTGTCATTGGATGCTATGCTTGTCCGCTGTACATTTTATCCTGCGTCCCTGGGCGGCAGGGCAGTCACAAGGGAAGATATCATGGATGCCCTGGCAAATAATAAGGTAGTTTACGGGATAGATGAAAATATCATTGGCAGGCTGCTTTCTTACCGTGAGTACTGTACCGAATACCTGATTGGGAAAGGGACGCCTCCGGCATTGGGAAGGGATGCCAAGATTGAATATTATTTTTCGACCAGCAAAAGCTTAAAGCCTAAGCATAATGAAGACGGTTCGGTCAATTATCACGATCTGAACGTTATCAGCAAGGTAGAAGCGAATCAGCTCATTGCCAAGCTGATCCCCGCCGTACCAGGCAAAGCAGGCTGTGATGTAATGGGCTGCGAGCTAAAGCCAAGGGACGTTAAGGATTTGAAATTGTCTTTTGCCAATAATATCCGCGCTTCAGAGGATGGGACAGAGCTTTATTCCGAGGTAACAGGGCATGCGTCCCTGGTACAGGGCAAGGTCTTTGTTTCAAGCGTTTACGAAGTGCCTGCTGATGTGGACAATTCTGTCGGTGATATTAACTATCCAGGCAATGTATCCGTAAAAGGGAATGTAAAAAGCGGATTTGTCATATATGCCGATGGTGATATTATGGTAGAAGGCGTTGTAGAAGGCGCAAAGCTCTATGCAGGCGGCCAGATTATTGTACAGCACGGCATCCATGGCATGGGCAAGGGCGTGCTTTCCGCAAAGGGCAATGTGATTACCAAGTTTATCGAAGGCGCGACGGTGAAATCCGGCGGTTATGTGGAAACGGAGTCCATTATCCAGAGCAAGGTTTCCGCTAACACTGAGGTTAATGTCAGCGGCGGCAAGGGCTTTATCCGGGGCGGGCATGTGCGGGCAGGCAATAAGGTTTCTGCACGTATTATCGGATCTGAAATGGGTACGGCGACAAGCGTAGAAGTCGGCATTGAACCTGAAAAGCTGGAACACTATCAAAAGCTTCAGGAAGAAGCAAAGGATATTGCCAAAAAAATTGATCAGATCCGTCCGATCCTGGTCAATTACAGTGAAAAATTAAAAGCCGGGGTTAAGCTTCCGCCGGACAAGGCGCACTTTATGAAGACACAGGTCATTGCATTAAAAACGTTACAGGGGCAGCTTGCTCCAATAAATGAAGAAATAAATTCCCTGCGTATGAATTTTGTAAGCGCAGTCCGGGCAAAAATAGAAGTACAAAGCGTAATTTACCCTGGTGTCAATATTAAGATATCAGAATTGTCTATGACGACAAAATCTGACCGTAAATTCTGCCAGTTTTATAAAGCAGACGGAGAAATTAAAGTAGCAAACCTGTAGCGCGCCGACAGTAGAAAGCAGTCTGCAGCCCATAGGAAAGCCGGGCTTTCTGCTGGGGCGGTACGCCGTTTCGATGGTGTGAGGTGGTAAAAATGGCAGTTGGGCCGGTGACATTAAACGGGATGATCCCCCGTACACAGGATATTGGCATGATCAAGCAGCATGAAGACAGCAAGCCGATGATAGATCAGCAGAACATCCAATCACAGATAAAGACGCAGGAGCACAAGCAGCTAAAGCAGGTAAACCATGCGGATGATACTGAGGATCATGAGAAGCGTTACGACGCAAAAGAAAAGGGCAGCAACGAATACAGAGGACAGCGGCAGAAGAAGAAAAAGCCAAAGGAGCAGGAAACGGAGAACAGCCGTGTTAGCTATAGTATACAGGGCGGCCGTTTCGATATGAAAATTTAGAGGAGAAATAAGACATGGCAGGAGTAGAGATTCTGTTACTGGTAATCGGTGTTGTATTTTATATTGCCAGTTTTTTTATCACGGAAAAATTAGGTCCCGGGGAGCTGGACAAAATAGGGGAATTAAGCAACGAAGAAATCCAGAAGGTTATGGAAACGGAGCTTAAAAAATCCACTTCCGAAATTGAAGGTATGGTAAGCCAGGAGGTAGAAGAGGCCCTGTTAAAGTCCGAGCGTTCCATGGAAAAAGAATGTAATGAAAAAATCATGGCAATTAGCGAATTTTCGGATACTGTCTTAGAAACGATGAATAAGACACACAACGAAATCATGTTCCTTTACAGCATGTTAAACGACAAGCATACCGAACTGACCAGGCTGTCCGGCGAACTGCAGGAGCTGGCAAAGGATCTGGAAAAGAAAGATGAGAAAATTACAACCCATTTGGCGCAGAATAAGCCTATAAGCGAAATGAGGGCAGAACCCCTGCCGCAGATAGAAGAACCGCCCGTATTTAAAGAGGGAATTGAAACCACGGAATATTTATCGGGCGACGACTTTGACGAAATAGAGGATTCAAACCACAATGACGCGATTTTAACGCTGCATAAGCAGGGAAAATCGAGCATTGATATCGCAAGGGAGCTAACGCTTGGATTGGGCGAGGTGCAGTTGGTAATCGGGTTGTATGAAGGGAAACGGAAACAGTGAGATTAAAATATTACCTTAGAGGGGCCGGGATTGGGATTACCGTCACGACCATTCTTTTTATGATACTTATTTCCATGCATAAGAATGACGGTGCGCAAGGAAGCGGCGTACCGTTACAGTCGCAGGATACGGAATCGAAAACGGTTACGCAGATGATAAAGGATGCAGATGCGCAGGAAAGTGTTTCGGAAACCGAAAATGGGGTGCAGGCGCCGGACGCGAAAGCGGGAGATATGAAGGGTGCGCCAGATGCGAAGGCAGGAGAGAAGGCGGATGCATCAGGGACGAAGGAAAAGGACGGCGTATCGGACACAAAGGCAAAGGCTCAGGGCAGTGCATCGGGGGCGAAGGCGGGAGACAAGCCTGACGCATCCGGGACAAAGGCAGAGGATAAGCCAGCTGCATCGGAGACGCAGACGGGAGATAAGCCTGATGCATCGGGTACAAAGCCGGGAGAACAAAAACCGGAACAGAAGCCGGAGGAGGAGAATACACCTCAAAAACCAGAACAGACACAGGAGAAAGTACGGATTGAGATCAGCGGGGGGCAGTATTCCGATGTGGTCTGTAAGAAATTGCACGAAGCCGGGCTGGTGGACAGTGCGAAGGATTTTAACGATTATTTGATAAAAAAGGGATATGACGACGGGATCCTCCCAGGAGTTTACGAGATCCCCAAGGGGGCCACATATGAAGAGATTGCGGTTCTGCTGACGACGAAAGTGAGATAGATTGCGGGCAGGAAAAGCTGAACATGGCTGAGACTGCCGCGTACAGGGGCTGCAAGCGATAGAAAAGAGAGGGTTTTATACGCGGAGTGGAAAAGTTAGGTTTTCCACTCTGTTTTAATTTGCTTGCTGTCTACACAAATTGTTATGCGGTCAATTGGAAACAAAAGCCTTGTCGTTCAAAAAAATCCTTGACACCCCTCTCAATCTGTGCTATCCTACAATAGTTGTTAAAAGCAAGCAGAGCATCCACTCTCACCTAAGCGCGATTGGGCGACTTATGGTTTATAGTTCAGCAGCGTTATATTGTGCTGTGCCAGGAATTTTGAAGTGGATAGTTTATTCTGTCCGCTTTTTTTGTGTCTGTCAGACAGCCGTATGGCAGTCAGGTTTGAATATTTATTTTGGAGGTGCACAACCATTAGCGAATTAATGATTAACGAACAGATCAGGGACAGGGAAGTACGCCTGATCGGGGTAAACGGGGAACAGCTTGGGATTATGCCGGCAAGGGAAGCAATGAAGCTGGCTGAGGCGGCAGAGCTTGATTTGGTAAAGATCGCGCCCACTGCGAAACCGCCTGTATGCAAGATTATTGATTATGGCAAATACAGGTATGAAATGGCAAGGAAAGAAAAAGAGGCTAAGAAGAAGCAGAAAGTTGTTGAAGTTAAGGAAATCCGTATGTCACCGAATATCGAATCCAATGATTTGCAGACCAAAATGAATGCGGCTAAGAAATTCCTTACAAAAGGTAATAAAGTGAAAGTCACACTGCGTTTTCGGGGACGCGAGATGACCCATATGCAGAGCAGTAAGCATATCTTAGATGATTTTGCCAAAAGCCTTGCAGACGTAGCAGTTATAGAAAAAGCGCCAAAGGTTGAAGGCAGGAGCATCAGCATGGTGCTGACAGAGAAAAAATAGTTTTTTAAGGAGGAAACAACAATGCCCAAAATGAAAACCAAAAGAGCCGCTGCAAAGCGTTTTAAAGCAACAGGAACAGGAAAGTTAAAAAGGAATAAAGCTTATAAAAGCCATATCTTGACGAAGAAGAGCCCTAAGACTAAGAGGAACCTTAGGAAGCCTGCAATTACCGATCCGTCGAATGCAAAGACGATGAAGAAGATTTTACCGTATTTATAGGAATGATATAAGGAGGGACAGACAATGGCAAGAGTGAAAGGCGGCTTAAACGCCAGGAAAAAACATAATAGGGTCTTAAAGTTAGCAAAGGGTTACAGGGGCGCGAGATCTAAGCAATACAGGATTGCAAAGCAGTCCGTTATGCGGGCGCTGGCAACGGCTTATTCTGGAAGGAAGGAAAGGAAGCGCCAGTTCCGCCGTTTATGGATTGCACGTATTAATGCGGCTGCAAGGCTGAATGGCATTTCTTATAGCAAGTTTATGTTTGGGTTAAAGGCAGCGGGCGTGGATATTAACCGTAAGATGCTCGCGGAAATGGCGGTCAGCGATGCAAGCGGCTTTGCAGAGCTGGCAGAGCTTGCGAAAAGCAAGGTGGCTTAATTTTAAAAGATGGACATGCAAAGAATCCTGCATTGGCAGGATTCTTTTTTATTTTTTGCTAGGAATTGCGGAAAAAAAGTGGTATGATAAAATAAAAATAAATAATAAAAAAGCAAATCCTGAAGGGAAAGATACTTGCTGTTCGCAGGAACGAAAGATATTTCTGACCCGAGGTAGAAAGGAAAACAACGATGTACGATCCAAAATCAAAATGCGCTGACGATTTTATTAACCACGAGGAGATTTTAGAAACCCTCGATTATGCCAAAAAGAACCGGACAAACCGTGAATTAATTGACCGGATTTTAGCCAAGGCAAGAGAACTTAAAGGTCTGACCCACAGGGAGGCTGCGGTTTTGCTTGACTGTGCATTAG
>OFGE01001490.1_pt1 | contig 20192 bp, 17 predicted proteins | sample 1521681 | NCBI WGS metagenome assembly OFGE01 (sample SAMEA3504093, study PRJEB24116) | mouse gut metagenome | biome: mouse gut; feature: mouse-associated habitat; material: faeces | place: Denmark | collected 2011
CCAATGCTCTCCCCTGTGATAAGCCCAAGGCATCCGTCCTTCCCCGCAAAATGCTCCGCGATCCTCATCATATAGCGGCGCATTATGATCGTCAGCTCATCATGCGGGCACTGATCATAGATATATAACTGGATATCCGTGAAGTTCACCACATGGAGCCTGATCGGTCCTGCATATCTCGACACGATCCTGGCCAGATCCACGACCTTCTGCTTCGCACGTTCGCTGGTATAAGGCGGCGCATGGAAATAAGTCGCCTCGATCCCGACTCCCCGCTTGGAGATCATATAGCCTGCCACCGGGCTGTCGATCCCGCCGGACAGCAGAAGCATCGCCTTCCCGTTGGTTCCCACCGGCATCCCGCCTGCTCCGGGAATGATCTGGGAATAGACATATATCTCGTTCCTGATCTCAACATTCAGCATCACGTCTGGATGATGCACATCCACCCTGGTCTCCGGAAACGCGTCAAGGATCGCCTCTCCCAAGTCACAGTTGATCTCCATTGAATTCTTCGGATAAGACTTCCTGGCACGCCTGGATTCCACCTTGAAGGTCAGATGCCTGTCTGGATACGCCTCGTCCATATAGGCAACCACATCCCTCTTAAGCTGTTCAAAACCGCGGTCCTCCATGCGCACGACCGGACAGATCCCCACGATTCCGAACACCCTCTTAAGATTCCCGATCACATCCTCGTAATCATAATCCTCCCCGCAATCCACATAGATCCTGGCCTGGGACTTATGAACCTCAAACTCGCCTTCCACATCCTTCAGTGCGAACCGCACCTGCCTGACGAGCGCATCCTCAAACAGATAGCGGTTCTTGCCCTTGATCCCAATCTCACCGTATTTTATTAAAAAAGTATGATATCTCATATTCCTTCTCCTGTCTGTTCCCGCCGCGGTCAATGCCTGGTATATTTCCGCAGCTTCGGTACTATATTATATAGGGTATCTAAAGTATAGTCAATCTCCTCCGGCATTGTAAATTCTGACATACTGAACCTTAATGTGGCATCCAGGAACTCCTGGCTTGCCCCGATACCCTTCAGTACGCCGCTGACCTGGGGATGATTGGACGCGCATGCCGAACCGGAGGATACATAGATGCCTTTTTCCTCCAAGGCATGCAGGAGCACCTCGCTTCGGATACCTGCAAAGCCGACGCTGATAATATGCGGCGCCGACGTCTCATCGTACAGGCCGTGAACGGTAGTGTCCTCTATCCGGCTGACTCCCTCGATGAAGTGCTTCTTCAGATTCCTCATCTTCGCCACCTTCACATCCAAATCCTGGTAAATAGTCCTTGCGGCAAGGGAGATCCCCGCGATCCCCGGAACATTCTCCGTGCCGGAGCGGACATTCTTCTGCTGCTCGCCGCCGAACACGATAGGCTTGATCTTCACATTCTCTCCGATGTACAGTACTCCCGTTCCCTTAGGCCCATGAATCTTATGGCCGCTGACGGAACACAGGTCCACCTTAAGCTTCTTGGGATAGATCCGGTATTTGCCGAATCCCTGGACCGCATCCACATGGAACAGGATGTTCTTATTATATGCCTTGACGATACTTGCCGCCTCCTGGATCGGCTGCACAGAACCGACCTCGTTGTTCACATACATGATCGACACAAGGATCGTATCCTCGCACAGCGCTTCTTTGAGTGCGTCAAGCCTGATCCTCCCGTAACGGTCGACCGGAAGAAACGTCACCCTGAAGCCTTCTTCCTCCAGATGGCGCATGGTATTGATGATCGCCGGATGTTCGATCGCTGAAGTGATCAGATGCTTCCCCGCCCGCTGATTCGCCGCGGCAGCGCCCCGAAGCGCCAGATTATCACTCTCCGTACCCCCGGAGGTAAAGAAGATCTCCTTATCCTTCACCTTCATGAGCTTCGCAAATGTCTCTTTTGCTTCTTTTATATACTGCTCTGCCGCAACACCTTTTGCATGCATGGAGGACGGATTGCCGTAATCCTCGCACATGACCTTCTTCACGATCTCGCCGACGCACTCGTAGGCCTTCGTCGTTGCAGAGTTATCCAAATATACTTCTCTCATTCATTTCACTTCCTGATTATTTATTTTCTTACTACCAGAATATGTCTGTTACTCCTGTAAGGTCACACACAGCCGCCAAAGAGTTGGCCGGACGCCGTATCCGCTTACTGCTCCAGATGGAACATCAGAATGGACAGCGCCGTAAGCCCGGCGGTCTCCGTCCTTAAGATCCGTCTGCCCAGAGTAACCGCCTTCGCGCCGCACTCCAAAGCCCTGTGAACTTCTTCCTTCTCAAATCCTCCCTCAGGGCCGATGAACACGGCGACCGACTGTCCGGGCCTGACTGCCTCTATGATCTTCTTCGTCTCCTCCATGCCGCTGCACAGCTCATAGGGAATCAGCACAACATCCAGCTTCCCCGCATATTCAAGCGCTTCTTCGTAGGTCATCAGAGAAGCCACTTCGGGGATATAGCCCCTGCCGGCCTGTTTTGCCGCGCTCCTTGCGATCTCCTGCCAGCGCCCGGTCTTCCTGGCCGCTTTCTTCGCATCAAGCTTCACCACGGAACGCCTAGTACTCACCGGAATCACCTGATACACGCCAAGCTCCACAGCCTTCTGAACGATCAGTTCCATCTTATCCTGCTTCGGAAGCCCCTGAAACAGATAGATCCGAGAGGACAGTTCCGTATCCACCTGCATACTTTCGAGGATTGCAAGAACCGCTTCCTCCTCCTCATACCCTTCTATCACGCACCGGTACTTAAGATTATTGCCGTCGCTTATCATCAGCTCTTCGCCGCTTCGCATCCGAAGCACATTCTTCATGTGGTTCACATCCGAACCTTCTATATAGATCCGCCCCTCCTTAACCTGAGAAGGCGTTACAAAAAAATGCTGCATCTCTTCCCCTAATTCTTTCTGGCTGTCACCGACACCCACTCTCCCTGACGGTTCACTTCCAGGATCTCCAATCCCGCTGCCCTTACCGCTTCTGTGACGACCGTCTCCTTCTCGTCTATGATCCCACTGGTGATATAGATCCCGCCGGCCTTCATCTGATGGACGATAACCGGAGTCAGAGGGACCAACACATCCGCCAGTATATTAGCCGCCACGATATCATATCTCTCATACCCCACGGCATCCTGCACGGCCTTGTCGTCTATGATGTTCCCGATCATCACCTCATACTGCTCCTTAGCTATCCCGTTGACCTCCATATTCTCATGGGTCGCATCAATGGCGCAGGGATCAAGATCCGTCCCCACCGAATATTCGGCGCCGAACTTCAGCGCAAGCATGCCGAGTATGCCGCTGCCGCAGCCTACGTCCAGGATACGCTCCCCGCCGGAGACATATTTTTTCAACTGACGGATACATAACTGGGTCGTCTCATGCGTACCCGTACCGAACGCAGTCCCCGGATCTATATGGATGACCAGCTTATCCCCGTCCTTCGCATCCACCTTCTCCCAGGAAGGGATCACCAGGATATCGTCGATATAGAACTGATGAAAATACTTCTTCCAGTTATTGACCCAGTCCACGTCCTCCGTCTGTGATTCCTCGATGGTACACTCTCCCACGTTAAGAAGGCTTCGCATCTCTTCCAGTTCTTTTTCCACCTTCATAAGTATGGTTCCCTTATCCTCCCCTTCGTCCAGGTAGAAGGTCAGATAAGCCTTGCCGTCGTCTTCCGGCATATCCGGCAGAATATCCACAAACATCTGCTCCTTATCCTCTTTGGTCAAAGGCACCTTATCCTCGATCTGGACTCCCTGGATCCCCAGATCCATCAGCATACTGCTGACAATATCCTCCGCCTCTGTCGTCGTCGTTAAACGAAACTGATTCCATCTCATAATTCTTCTCCTTCCCGGCTCTTTTGACCGCGGTTACTGCATCAGATGTTCGATCAATATCTTGATCCCCATGAAGATCAAGATCACTCCGCCTAAAAGCTGCGCCTTCGCCTGATATCTCGTACCGAATATATTGCCTATTCTAACACCCGCAACCGATAAAGTAAATGTAATGATTCCGATAAAGCTTACTGCCGGCACAATATCCACCTTCAGGAAAGCGAACGTCACCCCCACCGCAAGGGCGTCGATACTGGTAGCCACCGCAAGGCCGAGCATGGTCCGCACATCCAGGGACGCGTCTGTATCCTGGCAGCATTCCTCTCCGTCATCACCGAATACCTCCCTGATCATATTGCCTCCGATGACGCCAAGCAGGATAAATGCGATCCAGTGATCTATGGACGTGATGATATCCCGGAACTGTACGCCCAGGAAATAGCCCGCCAAAGGCATACCCGCCTGAAAAAGCCCGAAATACGCCCCCACGAGGCCCGCCTTCCCCCATGTGCACTTCTTCATCGCAAGACCCTTGCAGACCGATACCGCAAACGCATCCATGGAAAGACCCACCGCGATCAGAAATAACTCCGCAAATCCCATGTTACCGCTCCCTTCTTCCGTATAACCGCCGCACCTTATTAAGCCCGCCCGGCGATCCTATCAAATTCCGCTTCCTCTGCATTCCGGTACAAAAGCTCTGCCTCCGCTTCCGTAAGCCCGTACTCCTTCGACAGCAGCGCGAACTCATTGCCCGCCCAGGTATCCGACACCGTCATGTTATCACTGTTCACCGTCACCTTAATTCCCCTTCGGAGATATTCCCGCAGCGGATAATCAACAATCCTCTCTGCCGCCTTCGTCTGCAAGTTGCTGGTCGGGCACATCTCAAGAGGTATCCCTCTTGCTGCAAGTTCCCGCATCAGTTCCTCATCTTCGATTGCGCGCACTCCATGCCCGATCCTTGCGGCGCCGAATTCCAGCGCCTTCCAGATACTCTTCGGCCCGTCCGCTTCGCCTGCATGGATAGTGACCGGTACACCAAGGTCTCTTGCCAGAGTGAATTCCTCCGCAAAATCCCCGGTAGGATACAACCCCTCCGCCCCGGCAAGATCTGCCGCAACGACTCCCTTACCCAGATATCCGGCCGCAGTACGCACCGTCTCAAGATTCGCCTCATGGGTATCCTCCCCTCTCATACAGCAGAGTATCGCCCTTAGACAGATCTTGTCCCCGCTTTCTTCCATGGCCTTATGAATCCCCGCAAGCACCGCCTGCACTGCCTCCTCCTGCGTCGTCCCAAGTCTCCCGTGAAGCTGCGGCGCAAAACGGATCTCCGCGTAGACAAGCCCCTTCTTCCTAAGTTCTCTCCCAAGCTCATAGGCCGCTGCAAAAAGATTCTCCGCCGTCTGCAATATCATAAGCGGTATCTCAAAACACCGGAGATATTCGTTGAGATCCCTGCAGTCTCTTGACACCGTGATATAAGGAAGCAATTCTTCCTCTGTCTTTGCCGCAAGCTTAACGCCGTCTTTTTCGGCAAGCCTTAAGATCGTACCCGCGGATAGAGAACCGTCCAGATGCAGATGCAGGTCTATCTTCCCATATCCTTCCATTCCTTTGATACTCATAACAACTTCTCCCATTCCTTCTCACGGAAGCCAGTCAGGACAGCCGTATCCGTCACAAGGACCGGCCGCTTCACCAACATTCCGTCCGAAGAGAGCAGCTCGTACTGCTCCTCCTCCGTCATATCGGGAAGCTTGTCCTTAAGCTGCATTTCCCGGTAGAGCATTCCGCTGGTATTGAAGAATTTCTTAAGAGGCATTTTGCTCTTCTTATGCCAGCTCTCTAATTCCTCTTTGGTTGGATTCTCCTCCTTAATATCCCGTTCCGTGAATTCGATCTCATGTTCCTCTAACCATTTCTTCGCCTTCTGGCAGGTACTACATTTCTTATAATGTACTAACAACATCTTTCTTCCTCCCTTATCCGTCATCTTCAATTGTATAAGCTTACTTAAGCACCCGGTTCAGCTCTTCCTCTACTTCGTCAAGCTCTCCTAAGATCTCCTCGTGCCGCTCATCGAACAGCAGTCCCTTATTGTAACGGTAATACCGGCCGCAGTCATTCTCCTTAAGGAACCGGATACTGTAACCGTTCGTATTCAGCTCCGTCACGAAGGCCACCATCTCCTGACTGTCCCCGAAGGCATCCTCCAGGAAATCAAACACATGCTCCAGAGCTTGAAGAGTCTTCTCTGCCGTTCCTTCCCGAAGCGAATCCTCCCGCTCAAAGGCCTCCTTTACACAGGCAAATCCCTCCGTCCCCGTCAGGCGTTCCCTGTGAAGCATCTGTCCGTACCGCTCCAGTGTACAGACAGTTCTGTTCCAGATCCCGTCGTCCATCTTCGTTAACTGCTCTGCCCTTCTCAGTCTGTCATACTCCTCCTGCGCCTCTTTTCGGACTTCATCGAATTTAAGCGTCTCTTTGTATTTTAACAGGTACTTATAGAGCAGACTCACATACTGCTCCGTCACAAAACACTCCCGAAAGAATGTCCCAAGCCTTCCGGCAAGCAGGCTGACTACGCTTAAGCGCTCGTCAAAAGGCGCGTACTTAAGCTGTTCCAAAGTCTCTTTGCTGTAGCGTCCCTCAACGATCTTCTCCAGTCCGTAGTCCTTCTTATACTTCTCATACAGCTTAAGATAATTGGCAAAATCCTTCGCGATCTTTTGATGCTGAATATACTGGTATATGATCTCACGGTCCGCCTTCTTCCCCAGGGATTCACCGGCTTTGAGATATTCCGACAGATCCTCCCATCCGCGCGCGGTCGCAAACGCCTTGCCGTCTACCGTCGTCTCGATCCGGTAAAAGTATTCCCTCCGGATCTCCAGGTAGGCCAGGATCGCCGGATGAATCTCCGCCTGATAAGCATACTCCTTCCACACGCCGTAATTCTCTTCCACATCGATCTTCCGAATCCTGTCCAGAGTCACGATATCAAAATCCCTCACCGACTTATTGTATTCCGGCGGGTTGCCTGCCGCCACGATGATCCAGCCCTTAGGCACCTGCTGATTCCCGAACGTCTTGCACTGCAGGAACTGGAGCATGGCAGGCGCAAGCGTCTCTGAGACGCAGTTGATCTCGTCGATGAACAGGAGCCCTTCTTCTATCCCCGTCGATTCTATCTTCTCATAGACAGACGCAATGATCTCGCTCATAGTATACTCGGTAACCGAATATTCCCTGCCCCCATACATCCTCTTTTTGATAAACGGCAGGCCGATGGCGCTTTGCCTGGTATGGTGCGTGATCGTATACGCCACCAGCCCGATCCCGCATTCCTTCGCAACCTGCTCCATGATCTGCGTCTTCCCGATTCCCGGAGGCCCCATCAGAAGGATCGGCCTCTGACGGATAGAGGGGATCATATAATCCCCGTCTTCACCCTTCGCAAGATATGCCTCGATAGAATCCCTGATCTCCCGCTTCGCCCGTTTTATATCCATAACATGTGCTGACTCCTTTTCTTTATTCCCGCGAGCAACGAGCCAAGCGGGCATGCTTGCATGCACATTCGGCGTCTGCAGCGGGGTCTTTAACTCCCATAATCTCCCTGCATCCCCATGTATGCCTCTAAGAAATATCCTCCGCCTGCAGGATCAGCTTCATCGCCCACGGCGGCACATCCACGTCCTCATAATCTTCCTGCATAAACACGAATACCGTCTCAAAAGCCGGCATCTTCACCGGATAGATTCCCTTGCCGTCCGTGAAATAGATCAATCCCCGAAGCCGTTCAAAGGCATTGTCCTGCACCAGCCGTTCTACATAGTCGAATGCCGGCCTGAAATCTGTGCCGCCCTCTCCTTGAAGCGTCAAATTCTCCATATACGCCCTCAATTCCTCCTCACAGGTCACCCTCTCATCCGTCTGAACCTGATCATCACACTGGATAATACGGATATTCACCTTCCGAAAGAAACTGTCGTTCTCGCTTAACACGCCGTAGGTCTCTTCTAAGAACTTCTGCACCAGTTCGCCGGAGCAGGACATCGAGGTATCAATCACTATGACGAATTCCTCCACCTTCTGGACCTCCCGCGACTCCTGAGGTTCCACCAGCGGCATATTGCCGTACAGTGACAGCCCGTAACTGTAGAATACATAATCGAAGGAATCCAGATCTACTGCCGTCTCTTCCCGAAGCACGGAGAACTTCCTAAGGAACTGCCGGTAATCATACCTCTCCCGATTCTCCACCCGCACCTGATCGATCAGGCCTCCCGGCTTCGAGGACGTCTCTTCGGAGAATGTCTCCATCTCTGTCTCCATCTGTTCGCTCACATCCTGCCACCGGTTCTCGATCTCGCTGCGCTTCCTGCTGTCGTCATCCGAAGGCCAATAGCTGTGATCATCCGCCCGGAACTCTTCTTCAAGCGCCGCAAGCCTGTCCTCCGGCAGATCCCATTCTTCCAGGACGCCGTAGACCTTCTCTGCTGTCAGTACCTTCATCCGCTCCCGAAGCCTTCGGTAGACTTCTCTTTGAAGCCAGGAGCACCTTCTAAGCACACACCGGTACCTTATGTCGTCGATCATGGACTCTGTCACTATATCACAGGCAAGATGATACAGCCTCTCCCCGCGTCCGTTCCTTCTGGTGATATGATGAAAGATTCCGTGCAGCACAAGATGAAGATAACGGCGGTTCACCATCACCCGGTCCTCCCTGTACAATCCTCCGAGATACTGAGGATCATAATAGAGATACAGCCCGTCTGTCCCAAGTCCGTCCGCCCCTGCATCCATCACAAATACCAGGCTGCCAAGCGCAACGTCAAGAAACCGCATCTTAAGATACAGTTCATTTCTGGCAGCCGCCAGGATCTTTCGGCCAACTTCCTCTAATTTCCCGCCCGTTGTCAATTCCTGATCTGTTCCTTTCATCTGTCCCTTATTCCTCACAGTTCAAACCGCTTCCTCTTCTTCGGATATCTCTTATGCTTCTCATCCATCAGAAAACTCAGAACCTCCGTCCGCTTCTCTTTCGCCGCCTTCTCAATGGCATCCTCCAATGCGTTCTCCGTAAAAAGCCCTTCACGAGCCAGGAACCTAAGTCCGTCAACATCTTCCCTCTCCGTCAGATCATCCGCCGCCTCCACGATATGCCTTTTAACATAATCAAGATAAGACTCCCTCGCCTCCTGCGTCAGGGCATACGGATAACGCAGCCGGTCAAGCGCAAGCTTGGCCGCGACGTCCGGCTGCTCTTCCGCCTCCATGCGGTACAGCAGCTCGTCATACTTCTTATAATCCAGCTTCCGGTCATAGAAGCACTGCCTGTAATAACCCCCTGCACCGTGATGCTGGGTGTACAGGATCCTTGCCGGCGTATTCTCCACAGCCTCCTCATAATGCTCCGGGAATACTACCTGCGCGGCAGCCTGCCCTGCTTCGCCGCAATATCTAAGCGTTGCCCTGATCGTATAGCGCATCTCATCCAGGATCGACTTAAGGCAGCTTCTCTCTCCCCGGAAAAAATAGATCTCAACCTCTGACAGACGGCATCCGGTAAACACGCCGCCGCCGATATCCGGCAGACTGTCCGTCAAAATCAACCGTCTCAGATTCCTGCATCGGTAGAAGGCGTAACGCCCAAGCTCTGCCACCCCAGCGGGCAGCCAGATCTCCGTCACCGTACTGCCGCACAGTCTTGTCAGCTCTCCGCCCGGGAAGAACACTTCATTCCTCCATACCTGCTCATCCTCCCGCTCATACTGCCTGTTTGCGGCGAACGCGTAAGCGGCTATCCCGGTTACTTTAATACCGCCGATCTCATCGGGCAGAACGACACGGCCGTCCGCACCGTAACAACCTGTGATCTCGATCCCTTCCCCGGCGTTTCGGTAATGTATCTCGGGGCATATCTGCCCTGCATCCTTGTCCCACATCCTGACTCCTTCATATAAGGGCCGCCCCCTTCAGCCAACCGCAGGATAACCGCCTCTGCCGGCCGGCCCAAAACTTCTCATCAATAATAACCTCTCCACATATTGAGATACATATGCACGTTTGTCTTCACATGCAGCCAGATAATCCTGTATATCTTCTGACTCTTCGGAGACCTGGCCGCCGCCGTCACATACGGTACGCCCTGCCGTCTCGCATAGTGGTCTGCCTTCCTAAGATGCCATCCGCTGGTCACCACCACACAATCCTTAAGATCATGCTCCTTCATCATCTTGCAGGAATGGAGAAGATTGTGGTAAGTGCTGACCGCCTGCTCTTCCTTAAGAATATACTCCTTTGGCACGCCAAGCCTGCGCGCATACTGCTCCATAGCCTTCGCTTCGACCTGGCTGTTACTCACAGCCGCCCCCGACATGATCAGATATCGGACCTTCTTGGCCTTCCACAGCTCTGCTGCCTTCTCTACTCTTGATTTTAACGTATCGGAGGGTGTTCCGTCATCATTGACCCGGCACCCGCAGACAACGGCGCAGTCATATTGCTCCTGATCCCAGCGTTTCTTAGGCGCCCGGAACATAACGCAGAACAACGATATATTCGCCAGCAGGAACCCTGCCGCCATCCACCCGATCTTATCTGCTGTATTCTTCATCCGTCTGTATGCTATCCCTTCTGAAAATATTCTTCTTGTCATTTTACACTTTTTCGGACTACTTTGCAAGACGGTACATATGAGCCGCGATACATGAGCCGCGATCATGATGCCATGCAAAACGAATAGTTTCCAGGAGGCAGACATATATTACTAAAAACGAATGGAGTTCCTATGCCGTTTCACACAAAATATCTCAAATTCATCGGAATTGCCCTTCTGTTCCTCGCGTCTTATTTTGCCGGACATTTTGCCGCTATGCGCTTCTCCCCCAAGGACACAGAGCCCGACACATTGACGCCCGTCAACCTGGACTCGGCGGCCGCATCCTCTGCGATCGCGCCCGCCGCCGACAACTGGGGCCTAAGCTTTCAGGAGGAGGGCAAGCCGCCCGTTGCCAACGCAACCTTTGAGGAACTCAAAAAATACGGCGCCTACTACGCCGAAGACACGGACGAGAAGGTGATCTACTTAACCTTTGACTGCGGCTATGAAAACGGAAATACCGCGCCGATCCTGGACGCGTTGAAGAAACACAAGGCAAGCGCCACCTTCTTCGTCGTCGGCAACTTCATCTCCACAAGCCCCGACCTTATTAAACGCATGCAGGAAGAAGGGCATACCGTAGGCAACCATACCTACAATCACCCGGATATGTCAAAGATATCTACAAGAGAAGCATTTGAAAAAGAATTAAAGGACGTAGAAGATTCCTACAAAGAGATCACGAATGAAGAGATGACCCGGTATTACCGCCCGCCCCAGGGCAAATACAGTACGGATAACCTTCAGATGGCAAAAGAAATGGGATACCACACCTTCTTCTGGAGCCTCGCCTATGTTGACTGGTATCAGGACGATCAGCCGTCCCACGAGGAAGCCTTCGACAAGCTCTTAGGACGGATCCACCCCGGTGCTGTCGTGCTGCTGCACAGCACCTCCAGCACCAACGGAGAGATATTAGATGAACTGCTGGGCAAATGGGAAGAAATGGGCTATACATTTCAGTCCCTTGACCGCCTGATCGAAAACATGTAAGGATATCACCGGGGGCGCCGGGCTCTTATCCTATTCTACCGTGACAGACTTCGCCAGATTCCTTGGCTTATCCACATCACAGCCGCGTCCCACCGCGATATAGTACGCGAAGAGCTGCAGCGGGATGATCGCCAGTGAATTCGTGAAATACTTATTCGTCTCCGGTATATAGATCACATAGTCCGCCGCCTTCTCAACCTCCGTATTGCCCTCCACGGTGACCGCCATCACGAATGCGCCTCTGGTCCGCACTTCTTCCATGTTGCTGATCATCTTCTTATACAGGCTCTTCTGAGTCAGCACCGCCGCAACCAGCGTCCCCTCCTCCACAAGGGAGATGGTGCCGTGCTTCAGCTCGCCCGCGGCATAAGCTTCCGAATGGATATAGGAGATCTCCTTTAATTTCAAAGATCCCTCCATCGATATCGCGTGGTCGATCCCCCGCCCGATAAAGAAGATATCTCTCGCCGCCAGATAACGGTTGGCGAACCTCTGGATCTTCTCCCGGTTGTTCAGTATCATCTCGATCTGAGCCGGAAGAGCCTTCATCTCTCCCAGCATTTCGCCAAGCTCACCGCCGCTTAGCTGCCCCCTCACATACGCAAACTTCATAGCAAGAAGGTACATAGCGATCAACTGCGCAGTATAGGCCTTGGTCGTAGCCACCGCGATCTCGGGCCCCGCCCAGGTGTACATAACATTATCCGCTTCCCTTGCGATAGAACTTCCCACTACATTGACGACGCCAAGGACCCTCGCCCCCTGCTCCTTCGCCTCCCTGAGCGCCGCAAGGGTGTCCGCCGTCTCGCCTGACTGGCTGATCACCACCACCAGGGTATTCTCATCCAGGAGCGGATTCCTGTAGCGGAACTCCGACGCCATATCTACTTCAACCGGAATCCTCGCCAGTCCCTCCAAGATATACTTACTGGTATAGCCCACATGGGAAGCCGATCCGCAGGCCACGATCATGATCTTCTGCACCTTCCGAATCTCCTCGTCCGTCATCCCAAGCTCCTCTATGACGATTCCGTTATCCTTGATCCTGGGTGAGAATGTATCTATGACCGCCTTGGGCTGTTCATACATCTCCTTAAGCATAAAATGCTCATACCCACCCTTCTCGGCGGCATTCACATCCCATTCAATACGGACAGACTCCTTGCTGATCGGCTCTTCATCCACGCTGAAGAACTCCATAGAATCCTCCGTCATACGAACGATCTCTTCATTCTCAATGAAGTATACCTCCCTGGTGTACCGAAGTACAGCCGGCACATCGGACGCGATAATGCTTCCTCCGTCTGTGTGCCCTACAATGAGCGGGCTGTCCTTGCGCACCGCGTAGAGCTCCTTCGGATGCTCCTTAAAAATGATCCCCAGCGCATAGGAGCCTTCCATGCGGTGCATGATCTTGGTGATCGCCTGCAGCGGATTGCCCTGATAATAATAATCCAGAAGATGCGCAATGATCTCCGTATCCGTCTCAGACACGAACTGATACCCATGCTTCTCAAGCTTCTTTTTTAATTTGAGGTAATTCTCGATAATACCGTTATGGACCACTACGATGCTCTTATCCTGGTTAAAATGGGGATGAGCGTTCACATCCGACGGTGAGCCGTGCGTAGCCCAGCGTGTATGGCCGATTCCCATCATACCCGGCAATGTTGCGCCGTCATGAGTCAGTTCGCTTAACACCTTGAGCCTTCCTTTTGATTTGATCATATCGATCTTACCGTTATTGCACACGGCAATACCGGCCGAATCGTATCCCCTGTATTCAAGCCTTGATAATCCGTCCAAAAGAATAGGCGCCGCCTGCTGATTTCCAATATATCCGACAATTCCACACATATTTCCCTCTCCTTACTCTTCAAAATGAAATACTACATTGCACGGCCGCAAGCTTCCATACAGAATCCTCCCTGATCCGCACAATGTAGTACATCTAGTTTTAAAATTCTCTGACGTTAATCCAAATCTATAAAATCGACCTGGAACGCATCATCCTTCTCCATATGACCCCGTCTCTTCTTCGGCTGTTTGCTCAGCAGTTCGTCGAGATCATCGATCATCTCAGGGGAATCCCCGCTGTCATAGCTGTAATCATCATCGTCATAATAATCGTCGCTGTCGTCATAATCGTCATCTTCGTCGTCGAAATCGTCAAACACGCCTTCCTCCCGAAGATTCATCGTCTTCACCGGCACTCTTACAGCCGGCTTACCTTCTGCCTTTTTGGCTGAGATTTTTTTTTTGGCGCCGGACGCTGCCTGCGTCTTCTGCGGCTTCTGAGACTTCTGTGACTTCTGTGATCTTGAAGATCCCATCATCTCATCATCGTCGTCCATATCTATCCCGTATTCGTCATACAGGTCATCCAACTCCAGATTACGGTGATAGAGCTTCACGCCTATCACGATCAGAATGATGATAAGAACCAGTATCAGCAGGCCGGCAACGATCACCACAATATCCAGCATATTCTCAATGAAGCGGAGGATCTTACCCCAGATTCCCTTCGCCGCCTTCTTCTCAGGCTCCGTCGAACCCGCCTGCTGCACGAATCTCTGGTAAGTTCCGTCTACCGTGTCATACTGATATAAGGTCTTCTGCCCGTCCGGGCTTAACGCATATACAACATAATAATCCGGGCTGTCCGTATTCTGCCATGCTGAAAATGACTTGTCGTTCAAGGTAAGCCCCGTCTCCTGGAAGCTCTCGGGAAGCTTCACCGTTCCGTCATCCCGAAGCAGCACAATATAACGGTCCGCCGCAACCTCTACCTGCTCAAAGGGCGTAAATGAACCATCCTCCGTGCTGTAGAGGAAGAATCCCGGATCTCCTCCGCCGACCGGAGTAAGAAACAATGCGGCTACGCCGTTCGGCGCTTCCTGAGTGACCACCTGGCACGGCTGCCCTTCATAGGTCATCTCACCCCTGACAAATCCTCCCGGAATAAGGGCGTCCGGGAAACCGTTCGTTATCTGATACTGAACGCCTTCGATATCCACCACCGGACCGTCCGCACTGATCGCCGGCGCGCCGCCTTCCGCTCCTTCCGGCGCGATCAGGGAAGGATCTCCAGGCCCTATGGTAACCGCCGAACTTCCGAATGTAATATCGTCCAGTTCCGCTCCGGTAGCATCCGTTCCAGCAGCCTGGGATACTTCGATCTTGGCCGTTCCCTCCTTAAGTGCCTGGAACTTAAGGGCAAAATCAATGGAGGAACCGCCCCCCGTTCCGTCTATGGTGATGGTTCCGTTCCCGCCCGATGCACTGTCGCCGCTTACAAACCGCAGCATGTCCGCATCATAAGTCAGCGTGGCATTCAACGACTGAAGGCTGGTAGAAGAAGAATAATTCACCGTCACATCCACCTCGGCCCCCACCGTCGTATCCGGATCTGTAAAATGCAGTTCTGCCTCCGCCGCATCAGCAACCATAGTTATACACGGATATAACACGCCCACTAATAAGATTAATAATATTGCTTTCCTGAGCCTTCTCATGCAAAATTCCTCATTTCCTTCTCGTTCTTCTCTTAACGCCTATGCTCCGCTGCCATCTCCGCCGCTGCCATCTCCATATCCGCCCTGGGAAGAATCGCCGCCGGACGGCTCCTCAGTATAACCCGGATCTTCACCGCCTCCCGGATCAAGGCCCGGATCTGGATCTGTTCCGTTTCCTGAACCTGTTCCGTCGTTTCCGCCTCCTGAACTTGTTCCGCCGTTTCCGCCTCCTGAGCTTGTTCCGCCGTTTCCGCCTCCTGAACTTGTTCCGCCGCTTCCGTTTCCTGAACCTGTTCCGCTTCCGTAATTGTATCCGTCATCTTCATTATCAGTGTATGAACTGCCGCCTGAAGGATTATAATATTCATCCGGCTGTTCCATATACCCCTGGCTGCTTTCATCCGTATCCGCATCCCGGTCTCCCGCTTTCGACACTATCTTATCGCTGATATCCGATACGGTAGAGGATACCGTGTAACCTTCACTGCTCCCGAACAGGAACTCGTGAAGCTGCTTTACATTGTCCTCAAGCGTCACCGGAATGACCACGCTTCCGATCTTCGATAATGTATCCGTCGTCTTATCAAACGGAAAACCAATGTTCTCACCAAGCTTATATTCAAATGCATCCTGGGCATAATCCAGGATCTCCGCCAGCGTAAAATTCGTAGACACCTCCGGAAATACCTTGTCAATAACCGCATTCAACTGCACCATCGAAGCATTCTGAAGCTTCTCAACAATCTTGGCAAGTACGTCCCTCTGCCTCTCTGTCCTTCGGAAATCATCCCCCAGCGTACCTCTGATCCTCGCGTAGGCAGTCGCCTGTACGCCGTTTAGCACCTGCGGCCCCGGCTCCGTCACACCGGGCGATACCTTCCCGGTCACCTTCATGATCTCCGTCGCATATCCGCAGATATACGATAGCTCCTCCTGCTGGACGTCGATCTCGATTCCTCCCACCGCGTCGATCACATCGATCAGCGCATTAAAATTCACCGCCACATAGTGTTCGATATCCAGGTCAAGATTCCTGTTCAGAAGCGCGATCGCATCTTCCGGTCCTCCGTATGAATACGCCGCGTTCGCCTTATCAAGAGTACCGTCCTTCTGTTCCAGGAGCGTATCTCTGTAGACAGACGAGATCTTAACCTCCAACGTCTCACGATTCAGACTGGCGACCATAATGGTGTCGCTTCGGTTCCCCTCGCCCAGCCCGTCGTCACGGGAATCCAGTCCGAATAATGCGACATTCAGATAGCCTGTCCCTCTCTCTCGGCCCTTCTTCGTCTCCTTTGCCTCCACAGACACATTCAGTTCCTCCGGGTTTAACTTGACCCGGTCTATCTTAGACAATTTGCTCGCCAGAATCCCTACTCCTGCCGCCGCTACAAACGCCACTGTTCCGCCAAGGATAATACCTATCGTCTTCCCCAGTGATCTGCCCTTCTTAGATCTGCGTCCGCGTCTATAGTGTTTTCTATCCCTCGCCATTATCCAATGTCCTTTCTATATCGTTCGCTGACGGACCTGCAAATATAATCTGCCGGATTATATACAGCCCACTTCTGATAAATACCATACATAATACTACCCTATTTTTCACAAAACTGCAATGAAAAATATGGTTTTTTCACCTTTTTATCCAATATGCCGGACTCGCAGAACATCTTTCGACAATAAAAGACGGCAGGCTGCGGTATCTCTTTCCCATACAATACCCGGCATACTTGCAGGCGCTCTTGTAGATCAGCGCCGGAATCAGATATCCCCTCTTACTCTTCAACAGATACCCCATGGTCTTCTTTACCAGACGCACGCCTTCTCCCTCGGAACGGATCCCATCGAATATCTCCGGGTGGTCTGCCTGGGATACGGCCAGGTCAAAATTCCTCTTAAACTGCCGTATTCCCGAATAGTTGTGGGAGTGTATCACCCTCGCTTCGGCAGCGTAGGCGATCTGGTAACCGGATCTCACCATCCTTGCCGCCATGATCATATCCTCGTTGAATATGGTCTTCTTCGTGAAGCCGCCCATCTTATGATAGATCTCTCTGTTATACGCCGCACATACATCCGAACAGAAGAAGGTCTTGATCCCGAGCTCTTCCATATCCTCCTGTCCCTTGATCCGGCTCTCCTTCGGATAATTGAAGCTCCTGGTATACCGCTCGATCACATCACAGTCCTTGGCGGGAAGCTGACGGGCATAGGCGATCCCCACCCGATCCGACGCAAGCAGCGGCTTCATCAATTCCCCGATCAGCCCTCTATCTGCCGGAACCGCATCCTGGGTCATGAAGACCAGGAAATCGGCATCCGACAACGTAAATCCAAGATCCCGTGTCGCGCCGTGATCAAACTCTTCGGGTTCGATATGCTTCACCGTAACCCCTTGTGTCTTCGCAAGCTCCTCCGGGAATTCTCCTGACCGGGTATTGATAAGATAGATCTGCCTTACCGGGCAGCTCTGCATCTTCAGCCTCCTCACGATCTCGCCGAGGCGTTCATCCGGCCTGTACGTCAAAATGACCGCGTCTACGTTCACATATTTCTGATCATTCTTCAACCTCATCATCTCTTTTCCTGTTTTTATCGTAGCCTACGAACCAATACATCATCCCTGTCAGGATCAGCCAGAACCAGGTGGTCGGATTGCTGAACCAGGTAGTGAAAAAGGCAAGTCCAAGGTAGATCGCCATCTGCCCGTAGAGCAGATAGGACACCGGGTTGCTGCTTCTCTTGACAAGCCGCACACATTGCTTGGCGGCTACCCCCACCAGCAACGCCAGCACAAACACACCGGCGATCCCGAAGTCATAATACGCGTCGTAGAACATCGTAAGGGTCGTAAGCTCCGGCTTTGTCAGATACAGCTCAAAACCGGTCAGCTGCGGGAATATGAATTTAAGCCCGGTCAGCGCAAAGACCGGGAACAACATCCTGACTCCCCAGGTATGCTTCGTAAGCTGCTCTACCATGCAATTAAAATTCTCAAAATTATTCGCAATGTACATATATGGCTGCGACAGGATAAGCGGCATATTGCCGTATTTCATCTCAAAGACCTGATTCAGATAAGATACGTCATAAGAACTTCTCATCACCGTCAGGATATAAACCGGGATCAACAATCCCAACAAGATCCCCATTGTCTTAAGCCGCAGCTTCTTATTCACCATAATGAATGTGACTACGGCAAAACCTACCACAAATACCAATTGAAACCTGGATACATAGAGAAGCGGCAAAAGCACCGCCAGAACATTCGCAGGAACCAAAAACAGCAGTCTCTTATTCCGGACCGACTCACTGACTTTGACATAAAGCACCGTGATCGCCGGAATCAGGATACAACTGACCGTAAAATAATGCAGTCCGGTCGCCCGATAATAATAGCTTCCATGCGTCTCACCTACAAACAAAGGAATATCATCCCCCACCGTCGCTTCAAAAAGGAAACATAATACCGAGACGACAGCCAGCATAACGATACACAGAAACAAACGTCCCGACAGGACGTCATCTTTCTTAAGCTCAACTTCTTCTACTTTTCCGTACTGCTGCCCCCACTCATATCCGATTCCGAATCCCAGATAAATCAGGCAGAAAGCAATCCATGTCATATAGTGCCAATCCGTCTGAAGCCTGCTGAGTTTCAGGCAGGCAATTCCTTGTCCTCCTACCCATGCAAGAGTGAACCATGCCCGCAATTCGATCAGGCTTCCCGCCTGTCTTACCAGATGTATATACAGATAAACGGCTTCTATGATCAGCAGCGCCCCTGACAACAGAGGAATCCCCGCCAGGGAAGAGACATAACTTGCCAGATACATCAGCATGTATGTCCCATATTCCATGATTGTATTACTGCGCACCCTCATTGTGAATATCTCCTTCAAACGTTGTATTATAAGCCTCCGCACTGTCCGAAACCCCGGTCAGATATATAATCGCGTCCCTGATATCACGCACTTTCTTCGAAGGTTCATAGTATTCTTCGCCAAAAAGAGACTGATGCATCTGTTCTACATTCTCAGCCAGATCAATCGGCACGACATATGCGCCGCTATGATTACGTACGTTCTCACTGGTAGTTACCTGATATGGGAATCCTCCTGTCTCAACCAACTCATAATCCAATACATTTGCAGCGAATCCCAGCATATCTCTGACCGAAAAACTCGTGGACACCATTGGAAAGACCTCGTCTACAATACTGTTCAGCGTCAGAAGATTCGCCTCTTTCGCCTTCTGCGCCACCTTATTCAGCACAATCCTCTGCCGCTCCGTCCTCTTAAAATCATACCCTTCCGTATAACGGTTCCTTGCATAGGCTACGGCATGTACTCCGTCCACATGCTGCGTTCCTTCTTTCACCTCGATATCTATGCACTCTTTCCCGGAAATCTCTGCCGTCTCAACCGCATACCGGTTACTCCAGTCAGCCTCTTCCGCCGTCATCTCTAGATCGATCCCTCCCAGGTTGTCGATCACATGAACCAACGCCGTAAAATTAACGCTTACGTAATTTTTTATATCCAGATCAAAATTACGGTTCAAGAGACTGATCGCCTCCTCGGGACCACCTCGATTATAAGCGGAATTCGCCTTCTCATACGACCCGTCTTTCTGTTCAAGCAAAGTATCTCTGTATACAGACAAGAGCTTTACGTCATTCGTCTCATTATTGATACTGGCTATCATGATACAGTCGCTCTGGACGCCGCCATCTAACTCGCCGTTTCTCGAATCAAGACCGAACAGAGCGATATTCGTATACGGTCCCGTATCCTGATAAGCTTCCAGCTTCTCCTCATTCAACACCTTAAAATCCATCTTGTCCAGTTTAAAAAAACCATAAGCGGCAACACACAAAACCAATAAGACAATAATCTCTGCGACCAGAATAATCATCCGTCTGCGGCGTCTCTTCTGCCTGATCCTCCTGCGCTCTCCATTACCCGTCCCGGTACGCCTCTTATCGTCTCTTTTATCTCGGTTTCTCTTGTCCTGTGTTCTTTTGTCATAATCTCTGCCGCTTCGGTTTCTTCTATCTGCTTTTTTATCGTTCCTCTTACTCATGTCCGTCTCCCTTTATACTATCTGCTGAGTACATTATATCAGCCAGTCTTC
>OFGE01001492.1_pt1 | contig 20177 bp, 14 predicted proteins | sample 1521681 | NCBI WGS metagenome assembly OFGE01 (sample SAMEA3504093, study PRJEB24116) | mouse gut metagenome | biome: mouse gut; feature: mouse-associated habitat; material: faeces | place: Denmark | collected 2011
TTGAATTTACATACGTATTTTCAATGATTTTTATTGTTATAATTTACAATAATAAAACTTTTACAGCCTCTTCGTTTTCCTAACAGCATTTTATTATTTCATATTCTTAATTCTATTAATTGCTTCAATTGTATTTTCTTTTGTTCCAAAAGCAGTTAATCTAAAATATCCTTCTCCACTAGGACCAAAACCAACTCCAGGTGTTCCAACAACATTTACATCTTTTAATAATTTATCGAAGAACTCCCATGAAGTCATTCCATCTGGTACTTTTAACCAAATATATGGAGCATTAACCCCACCATATACTGTAAATCCTGCTTCTTGTAATCCTTCTTTAATTATTTTCGCATTATTCATATAATATTCTATATTTTCTTTAATTTGCTTTTGCCCATCTGCAGAATATACTGCTTCTGCAGCTTTTTGAACAGGATATGAAACGCCATTAAATTTTGTTCCATGTCTTCTATTCCATAAAGAATTTATAGAAACCTCTTCTCCTGATTTTGTATATCCTTTTAATTCTTTTGGAACTACTGTATAAGCACATCTTACTCCAGTAAATCCTGCATTTTTTGAAAAGCTTTTAAATTCTATTGCAACTTCTTTTGCCCCTTCTATTTCATATATTGAATGTGGTATATTTTCTTCTGAAATATATGCTTCATATGCACCATCAAATAGTATTAGAGCTTTATTTTTTCTTGCATATTCAACCCATTTTTCTAATTGTTCTTTTGTTAAAGTTGTACCTGTTGGATTATTAGGTAAACACAAATAAATTATATCTGGAACTTTTTCCGGAAATTCTGGTACAAAATTATTTTCAGAAGTTACTGGCATATATATAATATTTTCAAACATTCCAGTTTCTTCATTATATTTTCCACTTCTTCCCATCATAACATTTGTATCTAAGTATACTGGATATACAGGATCTGTAATTGCAACTACATTATCTATTCCTAAAATATCTCCTATATTTCCACAATCACATTTAGCACCATCTGAAACAAATATTTCATCTATTGAAACATTTACTCCTCTTTTTTTATAATCAAATTCTACTATTTTTTCTCTTAAAAATTCATACCCTTGTTCTGGACCATATCCTCTAAATGTATCTTGATTCCCTAATTCTTCTACAGCTTTATGCATAGCATCCAAAATTGCTGGTACTATCGGTCTTGTAACATCTCCTATTCCTAATTTGATAACCTTTTTATCTGGGTTATTTTTTTGAAATTCTGCTACCTTTTTTGCAATAGTTGAAAAAAGATAACTATCTTGTAAATTTAAAAAATTTTCATTAATATTAATCATAAATTTCTCCTTAATTTTTCCTCTCGCGTTTTAACACAAAGTACTTATGATTTATTTGATAATAAATAAATTATTATTTTATTTTCTATATATTTATATCATTATATATATTTTTTTTCAATAGAATAAAACAGTTAATTTTATTCCTATTATCTATAATGATAGATTTGTATTATCTGATACTGAAGAATTAAATATTGAAGGAATGTAAATAAACATATATCTTATAGAAAAAACCAAAAGATTTAAATTTAATCTTTTGGTTTTTCATAATTTATTATATACAATTTAACTACAATATCTGCATAAAATACTTCTTAATCCAATATCTATATCTATTTTTCCGTTCTTAGAATTATAATCTAAATCAATTAATGAATTTAAAATTTCTCTTAATTCTTCCATTTTAAAATATGAAGCTTGCTTTTTATATTTTGTAACTAAAAAAGTTTGATTTGGTCTTAAACTTAATGAATTTACTATATCTTTATTATTTTGTACAGCAATACTACACAAATATATTTTTTTAAAATGATTATATAAAGTAATTAATATTTTTTGTAATGCTTCTTTTTGATAAATTAAATTATCTAGAACTTCTAAAGCTTTATCTATTTTTCTTACTGCTAAATTATCTGTAAGTTCAAATATAACACTATCTATTTGTTTTATTGATAACTGATTAACATCATTAAGTGTTATTGTTCCTCCCATTCCTACATATTCTATTAGTTTTCTTATTTCATTAATTAATATTTCAAGATTAGTACCTGCCATTTCAACTAAATAATTTAATGTACTTTCATCACAATTTACTTTATATAAATTACATATTTGTTTTAATTTCTTTACTAATTGAATTGGTTTTAATTCTTCTATATTACAAATTATGCCATTTTTAGATATTGCCTCAAAAACACTGTTTTTATCTGCTCCTGTTTCTACAAAAACAAGTACAACTGCTTCTGATATAATATCCATATTGTTATTTATAAATTCAGCAATTTGCTCTTGTATTGGTGTTCCAGTTTTCTTTCTACCATCTTTTTTAAATAGTCCTGAATTTCTTATTACAATAAGCTTTTTATCATATCCAAAGGCTGGCATTTCTATATCTGAAATAAGATTGTCTATATTTGATTCGTCTAATACTATATAATTTATTCCTAAAAGTAATTCACCAAAATTCTTTTTTATTTTATTTACACAAGTATCTATTAGATATTGCTCTCCACCATATAATAAATATATTGGTTTTAATTCTGTTTGAATACTTTTATTTAATGCATCATATGATAAGTCCATAAAGCAATCTCTCCCCTAAATAATATATTCATAGTATATCATAAATATAGATTTTATCAATAATTCATTAAATAAAATATTTTATTATTCCCACCTCTACAAAAAAGGCGAATTTATTTCGCCTTTTTTTGTTTTAATAAAATACTGAATTATTTATATTTTCTATAATTGTATAATCTTTATATTCTGCTAAATTTGGTCTTTTTATATCTTCATCAGTAACAATATTAAAATCATAAGAATAGTTTCTAGTAAATTTTTGATTATGATTGTCTATTGATTCATCATAAAAATAAATAATTCCTTCTTCCCTTAAAATTAATCCATTATCTTTATCTATCCAATGAATTAAATCTTCTTTATAAAACTCACTCACAATATTATGTATTACTTTATATGTTTCTATATTGTTAATTTTTTCTTTTCCTTCATATTTATATATAGATTTATAGATTTTTTCATTTTTAAAATTACTTTGTAAATTTAAAAATTTATTCTTAAATAGCTGATTTCTATTTTTTTCTAAAACATTACTTATGTCATATATATATATTGTTTTCTCCTTATTAGATATTGTTATTGCTTCATTATCATTATAATTAGTATAAGAAATAGAAAAAATCTCTCCATTTTCATTAGTATTCTTTTCATAAACTATATTATCTTTACAATAATAATCTTCATATATTGTATAACTTTCACTCAAATCCAAATTGGCACTTTTTTCTTCTTTTACATAATGTATATTAGTATATTTACTTGCATTATTGTATAATTTTTGAATATCTCTTTTTGACATATAATTATTACTCTTTGTATAAAACAGAATAACAACTAGAACAATAATTGCAATTGATATAAGTGTTATTATTATTTTTCTTTTTTTAAACTTATTTATTAACTTCATACTATCAATTCTCCTTTCTAAATTTTTTTTATTCTCACTCAAATACATTGTTTGAATCAAAAATTTATCAGAATTAATTGTAGATAATTTTACTAATATTTTACTATATTCTTTTTGATTTTCTTTGCTTTCATTTTGCATTGCCATTTCATCTGTAGCTATTTCTAAATCATCTTTTATCTTATTTAATAATATAAGTATTATTGGATTGAAAAAATAAATACATCTCAAAAACATTATTAAAATATTAAGAATATTATCTTTTCGCTTATAATGTGATAATTCATGTAAAAAAATATATTCTTTCTCTTTTTCTGATAGTTCTAGTATATTATCATTGATTAAAAGTCTAACTTTAAATATTCCAAATATAGAAGGCATTCTTATAATATTTTGTTTTACTAATTTAATATCTTTTGTAATATGTAATTTTTGTTTACACTTATCAAGTATTCTATTTAAAGTGTTATCTCTCATTTGACATTTTTGTATTTTAATTTCAAATACTATATATGTTAATAAATATGATATAATAAGTGTTATTACAATGATAATCCATAATAATGGAAATAACTGTACTATTTTAAAAAAATCAAATTCATCCGATGATTTAATTAAATTAAAATTATCAGTCTCCTTTTTTTCTATATCACTTGCATATACTTCTATGCTTTCATTGTTATCTTCATTATATTTATCATTTGAAATCGTAATGTCTTCTATTTTTTCTAAATTTACTGGTAAAAAATTATAAATACTTATATTGCTTTTTACTTGAATTGGAATTATTAAACTAATTATAAATACTAACCAAATTCTAGTTATCCATTTAGGCGATATCTGCTTTTTTAATAGTTGCTTTATAAAAAGAATTACAATTCCAATCAAACTTGCAATCATAGACATATAAATAATTTTATAAAATAATGTTTCTAGTTTTAATGATATTTCTAGAAAATTATACATATTTAGTTCTCACTTTCACTTTCACTTTCATTTTCTATTTTTCTTAATAATTCTTCTACTTCATTTTTAGTTAATTTATTTTCTTTTACAAAATTTAATATCATTGATTTTATAGCTCCTTGATATATATTTTCTAAAAAATTGTTTCCTTGTTTCCTTAAAAATTCATCTTTATTTATACAAGCTTCATAGATATATGTTTTTCCTTTCTTTTCAGTAATTTTAATTGCACCTTTTTTTACCATTCTTCCAAGTAATGTTCTTATTGTATTTTCCGAAATTGTATCATAGTCTTTTATTTCTTCTAATATATCAAAAGATGTAGTTTTTCCATATTTCCATATAATATGCATAATACTAATTTCTGTATCTGACAATTTTATCATTTTTATACTCCTTTAGTTAGTCTAATTTTATTATACACTTGTATAACGAAAAAGTCAATATACACTTGTATAATGTATATTAATAAAAGGAACACAAACTGGCATAAGCATTCCTACTATACAAAAAAGCCACTTCAAACCAGAAGTGACTTAAATTTTATTTTTTTCCATCTATATTTATAATCTTACTCACAAATGAAACAATTACAGTAGAATTGTTTTTGGCAATTTGTTTTGTAGCAGCTTTTCCCCCAACAGTAACAGAAGCAACTAAAGCACTAAAAATAAATTGTATTGATGAACTCATACCATAATTTTCTGTAAGTTTTAAGGCAATCATAGCACTAATCGCACCACTAAGTACCCCACAAATATCTCCAATTACATCTGCACAAAAATTAGAAACCTTTGCAGAATTTCTAATCATTTTTATAGAAGTTTTTGCACCTTTAATTTTCTTACTTGCTTGTGCATGAAAATCTTCTTCATTTCCAACAGTAACAGCAACTCCTATTAAATCAAATAAAATTCCTATTGTTACAACTATTATTAAGACTATTAAACCTACAAATATACTTAATTTTGATATTGCAGTATTAGATATAAAAGAAAATGTTAATGACAATATAAATGTAATTATTGATATAAATATTACCCATGAATTAGTGTTTTCACTTTTCGATTTTGGTTTGTCTTTTTTCTCCTTCAATTTTTTGCTCCTAAATAAATTATTGATTGGTAGAAATTAGAGTAAATTTTACGGTTTAGGTCTAGCAGATTTTCTCAATTTTCCACTTTTCATTACTAAAAAGCCGTTTCCGCTTAGGGAAAACCCCATCTAATTAAAGATGTCGCCAGATCACCACTTAAATCCGTACCTTAATCCTCTAATTCCCATGCTTACCAATCTAAGCAAACATTCTAGAAATTTTCTTTGAGTATCCTAGCCTGTTATTAGTCTTTTTTGCAGTAATAGTTTCATAATCAAATATAATAAAGTATTTGGCCAATATCTTATTATATTTTACGATTAATCCCAAAGTACCACTCAAGACAAGTCATTACCACCATATAAGTTATATCATATGGATTTACCTATTCTGAATAAATGAATAAGTCTCAACGAAAACAGGAATCACACATATGCCATTACATGCTATCCTAATTTCTTTACTCCTCAGGACCACGCAAAACTGGGCGTAATGCGCAGAGCTCTAAGAAACTTCGGTTGATAAAGCTTATTTAGTAGATTTTTAGGCCTACCCTCATAACAGGAGTATACACTAGAATAATGCACCAATGTTACTTATTATAGCATTTTTTATTTTTTTAAACAAACTTTTTATAGATTTCTTTTTGAAAATAAAAAGCATTTTTGTTTCTAAAAAAACTCAAATGCTTTATTATTCTCTTTTTATCTATTCTTTTCTTTAATTATCTTTGTTTTTCTGTATTATCTATAACATACGTAAAAAAATGGTCAAAAATGTCCATATCTTTACGTCCCCAATTGGTCATTCTACACTTTTTAGAGATTCAATCATATCTATTTTCTTTAAAGAAAAATACGTTATAAAATTAATTATAGCTGTAAATATTATTGTAATTATAACTGCATATAAATAGCTTTGTGGCAAAACAATTCTTTTAAATCTTAATATTCCTATTTCACACGTTCCTAATATAAATAAATTTAAAATATACCCAAATAATAATCCTAAAATTATCCCTATTGCTGTAAGTAATATAATTTCCCTTGTAACATAATCATATACTTCTTTATCATAAAAGCCTAATACTTTAATTGTTGCAAGTTCTCGAATTCTTTCACTTATATTAATATTTGATAAATTATAAAGAACAATAAATGCAAGTAATCCAGCTGATACTATTAATACATAAACAACAAAATTCATTGCACTTAATGTATCATCCATTATTTTCATTAAGTAACTTGTTAATGTAATTGAAGCAATTTTCGAATTAGATAATATATCTTCTGACAATTTATCTTCTTCCGTTTCAGCTAATTTCTCTGCATATTTAGCGAATAAAACGTTAGATTCACTATTCTTATTATACATTTTTTGATATAAGCTATCTGTCATGTACACATAATGAGAAATATAATGTTCTGTTATTCCTGATATTTTCACTTTAATTTCTTTATCATCATTTAGAATCACAATTTCATCGCCTTCTTTTACATTAAGTAACTGTGAAAGCTTATCTGTAATAATAATATCTTCATCATTTAATTCTAATTTTTCATTTATTTTTACATCTTTCAAGTTTACTATCTCTTCTAAAGTTTTGGAATCTTCTATAACCATTATTTGAGCTTCTTCTTTATAATCATTATTTTTAACATCTGTGGCAAGCATATAAGTTTTTACACATTTTTCTATTTCTTTTTTATTTTCTAACTCTTGAATTAAATTGTTTATTTCAGTTTCGGTCAATGTACTTTTTAGACCTATCATCATATCATAATCATATATATCAACATATTGAAAATCCATAATACCTGAAATCGAATCTTTTAATCCAAAACCAGCCACAATTAATGCTGTACATCCACAAATACCAATAACAGTCATTAAAAATTTCTTTTTATATCTAAACATATTTCTTACAGTTACTTTTTGGGTAAAAGATAATCTCTTCCATATAAAAGGAATTTTTTCAAGTAAGACTCTTTTTCCTGGTTTTGGAGCTTTTGGTCTCATCATTTCTGCTGGAGTATTTTTCAATTCTTTATTAGATGTATAAATCGTTGCTCCTACTATACAAATACAAATTAGTCCTATTCCTATAATAGTATAATAACTATTAAATTCAATTACTAATTGTGGAAAATCATACATCATTTGATACATACTAATTATTACATATGGAAAAAACTTTATTCCAAAAATTGCACCTAAAATTCCTCCAATTATAGAAGCTAATAATGAATAAATTATGTATTTTGACATAATTTGAAGTTTGTTATATCCAATAGCTTTTAAAGTTCCAATTTGAACTCTTTCTTCTTCAACCATTCTAGTCATTGTTGTTAAACTAATTAAAGTTGCTATTATAAAAAATACTATGGGAAATACTTTTCCTAATTTTTCAACATTATCACAATCTTGTGAATAACTATTAAATCCTATATTATCGTTTCTATCAAATATATACCATTTTGCATTCTCAATATCTTTTACTTTCTCTCTGGCATCTATTAATTTATTTTCAGCATCTGCAATTTCATTATTAAACTTTTCTTTATTTTCTAAAAGTTCTTTTTCTCCATTTTCTAAATCTATTTTAGCATTTTCAATTTTTTTCTTGCCTTCTAAAATCTCTTCTTCAGCCTTCTGAAATTGACTATTTATTTTATTTCTTTTTTCTACTAATTCTGATTTTGATACAGCTAATTGTTCATAACCTGATGCAATCTTATTTTGCCCTTCTATAAGCTCTGCTTCTCCCGATTTTAATTCCGAATTAATCGCTTGTAATTGTTTTTCCAATTCCGATTTCTGTTTTTTGCATTCACTAATTCCTAATTTTATTTCATTTAATTTTTCTGTAGTAATTCCATAAGATAATAATTCTTGTTTTTGTATATTTAATGTTTGAATTTGAGAATTTATATATTGTATCATTTCAGTTAATTCCAGTTTTTCTTTCTCTGTTGTTGCATTTTTTAATGCTTCTTCATTTTGTATTAACATATTATTAAATGATATTAAAGTTGAATTAATCTTTTCTATTGAATTTAAAACACTTTCAGCCAATTCTTGATTTTCTTCTAAATCTGATATTGTAGAATTTAGTGTTTGAATTCCTGTATTTAATTGATTTATACCAGTTTGAGCTTCATTTTTCTTTGCTTCATAATATGCCCTACCATCATTAATTTCTAGCTGTGCTGTTGCAAGTTGAGTTTCTGCAGAAGATATTTGAGTTTCTGCATTACTAAACTCAGTATTGGCAGTATTTTTTCCACTTTCTAATTCTCTTTCTGCATCTTTAAGTTTTTTCTCATTCGTTCCTATCTCTTTTTTAGCTTTTTCGATTTCTTTTTCTGCATCTCTAATCTTTTCTTCTGCCTCACTTTTTTCCTTATTAAATTCATTTTGAGCATCGTCTAATTTAGTATTTGCTTCAAGAATTAATTCATCATATCTTATTTTCTCTCTTTCACTTTTTATACTCTCTAAATTTTCTTTAACATTTTCTATTAATTCATTATACTCATCACTTTTAGTATTTAATTCTTTTGCACCTTTTACAGTAATATCAATTTCTGTGTATACTTTTGAATCAATATTATTTTTATTACCATACATATAATAATTTAATTTACCATTTCCAAGATTAGTAGTTCCTCTATCTCTTGATATATATATAGGACTTTTCACAATTCCTACTACTTTTAATTTATTATTTTTTAAATTAGCTGTTTCATCATCCTGTAAATTTTCAGTAATTTCTATATAGTCTCCTACTTTTACATTTTTTCCTATATTCATGTTATATTCTATAACGCATTCATTTTCATTTTGTGGTAAATTTCCTTCAATAATTTCCAAATTATTAATTTCATCTTCATAAGTAATATATTTAACAACTGTTTCTTCATCTTCAAATTTTACAAATACATCTTCACTATAAATACCAATTGTTTTATCAATTCCATTTAATTCTGATATTGACTTTATATCTTCGTCTGTTAATCCTAAAGTAGAAACTAAACTTATATCATACATATTTTTATTATCATAATATGTATCTATTGTAGCTTTCATATCTGGACTTGCAGATCTTACTCCTGCAAAAAAGCCTACTCCCATAAATGCCATTAGAAGTATTGAGATGAATCTTTTATTTGTTTTTGCTATCTGTTTTAAGCTATCTTTTAGTAATGCTTTTTTCACTCTAATTCATCCTTCCTTAAATATATATATTTCACATATTATTTTATTTTTTATTAAATAATTATATTATTATTTTTCCGCAAAGTAAACTATATTTTATACTTGACTTATAATATACAGCATACTATAATAAATTCATATTTAATTTGAATATATATAACTGGTTAATATACTACTTTATTTCAATGTTATTTATATAATATAAAATTTTAAGGAGATATTTTTATGTATAACGAAGATTCTTATAATCATTATTTAACTTGGCTTAAAATTAAAAGAGTTTTTTTCATGTTTTTTTGTAGTATTATAGGTTGTATTTTAGGTGTTTTAATAAGTTCTTATGTTGTAAATATTTTAATGTATGATTCAATATTAAGAATTATTATTATTACTGTATCAACTTTACTATTTTTCTTTATATCGTTATTAAGCAGTGCAAATACTGTAAAGCAAATTCAAAATGGATATTGGAATATTGCAGTATTAAGAAAATTAACTTTGATTTCTGAAAAATTAGATGCATTAGAAAATCTTTCAAAATTAAATAATTTAGATAAACTTGATAATTTAGAATTTTTAAATAAATTAGATATAATAGTAAAAGCATTATCTGATAAAAAAATGGATAATTTAATAACAGAAGAAAGTAATAATATTGAGAAAGAGAAAGAAAAAGAAAATAATACAAAATCTGAAAAAGATGATGTATTAGAAGAAGTTTAAACACAAAATGTCCATCATTTTAAAGATGGACATTTTTGTTTATCATTTTACTCTTTGTCAATGAAACCTGTGCCAAAACATCTTTCGCAATTAACAGCCATATCTATGCCTAAGCCAGTAGGCACATTGACTTTTTTCCTGCCATTACATTCTGGGCATAATTCTTTGTTTTCAGGAACATCAAATCCGCCTTTACCTCCACAAGTTGCACAACTCACCATGAGTCCTCCAAGTTGTTTTACCTCAATATGCCGTTTTCCCTTACAATCTTTGCATTTCACTAACATGTTTTTTTTCCTCCTTATATTAACTATTAATTAGTAATTGAATATTTGGAGGATACTGCCCTCCGAAATATTCGAAAGGCTTTATTCCCAAAAGGAACCTTCTTTCGAGATTATAACATCATTTTACATAAAATACAAGAACAAAAGAGCCACTTTTAACATTTTCAAACATTTTAAATGTATTTAAGTGGCTTGTTATTATAAAAAATAGTTTCTAAATTTTATAGTATTTTCTCTTTTAATAACCTGGTTTTTCTAAAAGTCTAAACATATTTTTTTTATATTCTTCAACTCCTGGTTGATTAAATGGATTTACTCCAAGTAATGTTCCTGAAATTGCACAAGCTTTTTCAAAGAAATATATTAGTTCTCCTATATTTTCTTCATCTAGTCTTTCAATTTCAATCATAAAATTAGGAACATTTCCAGAAACATGTGCTAAAACAGTTCCTTCCATAGCTTTATTATTTACATATCCCACAGTTTTTCCTTGTAGATAATTTAATCCATCTAAATTTCTATCATCTGATTGAATTGTTATTTCTGAAGAATTTTCTCCAACTTTTAAAACTGTTTCAATTAAATCTCTTCTACCATCTTGTATATATTGTCCCATTGAATGTAAATCTGTTGTTAAATCTACTCCTGCTGGGAATATTCCTTTTAAGTCTTTACCTTCACTTTCACCATAAAGTTGTTTCCACCATTCTGTAATATAATGTAATTTAGGTTCATAATTAGCTAAAATTTCGATAGTTTTTCCAGATTTATATAAAAGATTTCTAGCTACTGCATATTTATAACAATCATTATATTTTATATTTGGTTCTAAATATTTACCTTGTGCATTTTGAGCACCTTTCATTAATTTATCTATATCAATTCCGCTAGTAGCTATTGGTAATAATCCAACTGCTGTTAATACAGAAAATCTTCCACCAACATTATCTGGAATTACAAATGTTTCATACTTTTCTTCATTTGCTAACGTTTTTAAAGCCCCTCTTGATTTATCTGTTGTAACATATATTCTTTTTCTAGCTTCTTCTACACCATATTTTGTTTCTAATACTTCTCTAAAAATTCTAAATGCAATAGCTGGTTCTGTTGTTGTTCCAGATTTTGAAATAACATTAACAGAAATATCTTTATCACTAACAAATTCTAATAAATCATTCATATATACTGAACTCAAGTTATTTCCAGCATATACTATTTGAGGAGTTTTTCTTTTACTTTCAGGCATACTATTATAAAAGCTATGAGATAAACTATCTATAACAGCTCTTGCTCCTAAATAAGATCCTCCTATACCAATTACCACTAAAACATCAGAATCATTTTGAATCTTTTTTGCAGCTTTTTTTATTCTTGAAAATTCTTCCTTATCATAATTTGTTGGAAGTTCAATCCATCCTAAAAATTCTCTTTCATCATCTGCTTTACTGTGTAATTCTTCATGAATTTTTTCTACTTCTTCACTATACTCATTAATTATTTTTTCTTCTATACTAGAATTTTCAAAACTAAATTTTAACATTTAACCCTCCCATTTATCGCACATAATTCATCTTTCTTATTTTCTCAAAAAAATTTCAATTTCAGCAATAAAAAGATTATATGCAACAATTCATCTCATTTAATATTTTATTAACTTTATTATATTAATAAATTCTAATTAAAACAATAAATTTTATATATTTTTTATTTATTATATTATTATCATCCAAAATCACTATATATTCAATTACATTATATATTATTCCAATTTAAAAAATTTATAAATTTTATAGACATAGCAATAGCAATATTGTAAAATAATAGTCATATGAAATGATAATAAGCAGATGTAGTTTTGCCACCTAATTTTACAAAATATAGTATGATTGATGGTGATGTTTATGATTACTGAGTAAAAAGTCAATTTTTATAGTGAACGATATGATAATTAAAAAGTACAATACATATTGTACATAATAATATTATTATATTGGTAATTTAAAAATTAAAGGAGATAAATTTTATGGCATTTGATGGATTTATTACAAAATCTGTAATAACTGAATTACAAAAAACAATTATTGGAGCGAAAGTTAATAAGGTATATGAACCAACAAAAAATGATGTTGTATTAAGTCTTTATAACAATGGAAATAATTATCTTTTAGAACTTTGTGCAAATCCTGAACTTTGTAGAATTTGTTTAACATCACATACTAAACCTAATCCACAAAATGCATACAATTTTTGCATGCTTCTTAGAAAATATTTAGTTGGTGGAAAAATAACCAAAATTTCAAATTACGATTTAGAAAGAACTGTTGAAATTCAATTTGAGTGTTACAATGATTTAAATGATTTAGTTACAAGAAAATTATTTGTAGAAATTATGAGTAGACAAAGTAATATCATATTAACTAATGAGAAAAATATTATTATAGATACATTAAAACATTTTGATAATAATGTAAGAGAACTCTTACCTGCTCATCAATATACTTTTACACCTATTACCAAAATTAGTTTTATTGAAACTGACTTTAATACATTAGTAGATTTAAAAAATAATTCTGAATATACTTCATTAACTAAATTTTTTATTAATACATTTATTGGTTTTAGTAAACCTTTTATAAAACAAGCTATTTCGACTTTAAAACTACCTGATACAGAATTTTCTAACAGCGATTTAAATATTTTATATAATTATTTAAAAGAAATAATTTCAAATTTTGGAACTACTAAAATAAGTTGTAAAAAACTTTCTGAAAAAGATTATACCTTAGTTTTAGATAAGAAAGAATTAAATTTCGATGAAAATATATCAGAAAATGATATTTTACATATAAATTATTTTATTGATGAATTTTATTATAATAAAGAAGAAAATAGTATTTTTATTAATTCTAGAAATAATTTATTAAAAATTGTTTCTTCTTCTTTGAAAAAAGTTTATAAAAAAATTGAAAATATAAATCTAAAATTAAAAGAATGCGATGAAATGGACAAATTTAGGCTTTATGGTGAACTTTTAACAGCTAATTTGTATAAAATAAATTCTGGGTTAAATTATGAAAACCTTACTGTTGAAAATTATTATGACAATAATAATCAAATTACTATTCCTCTTGATATAAGTATTTCTGTTCAAAAGAATATAGAAAAATATTTTAAAAAATACAATAAACTAAAAAATGCTTTAGTAATTGTATCTAAACAAAAAAAAGAAGCTGAAAAAGAATTAAACTATATTGAGAGTATTGTATTCTGTTTGAGTAATGCAAAAACTTTAAATGATATAAATGAAGTTTATGAAGAAATTGCCGAAAATATTTCTACTAAAAAAGCTATTTCAAAACAAGAAAAAAATAAATTAAATAAAAAAAATAATTCAAATAAAATTGAATTAGAAACAACCACTATTGATGGTTATACTGTTTATATTGGTAAAAATAATATACAAAATGATTATATTAGTTTAAGATTTTCAAACCCTAATGATATTTGGTTTCATACTCAAAAAATTCATGGTAGCCATGTATTATTAAGAAATTCTGAAAATTTAGAAATTGACGAAATTCCTGAAAATGTATTATTTAATTGTGCTAAACTTGCAAAAGAAAATAGTAAAGCATCTTCTGGTTTAAATGTTTGTGTTGACTATTGTTATGCTAAATTTGTTAAAAAGGTTAATGGTGCAAAACCTGGAATGGTTATTTATAACAATTTTAAAACTATAATTGTTAAGTAATATTATACAACAAAATTACCATTCATAGTGCTAAGAAATGTACAAAATTAGCCGACAACTTTATATAATATAAATTGCAAAGCAATTTTCTATTATATAAAAAATGCTACTATCTCTAGTAGCATTTTTATTTATTCATTTTTACATACTATTTTATTAGTTCATAAGTTTCTTTTGCAATCATTAATTCTTCGTTAGTTGGAATAACAAAAATTTTAGCTTTAGAATCATCTGTAGAAACACATTGTTCTTTACCTCTAACTTTGTTTGCTTGTATATCTAATTTTATTCCAAAAGGTTCTAAATATTTACAGATTCTCTCTCTTGTTTCTACTCCATTTTCTCCAACTCCTCCTGCAAATGTTAATACATCTAATCCTCCAAGAGAAATTACATATTGACCAATATATTGAGCAATCTTATATGCTTGACTATCAAGAGTAAGAATAGATCTTTGATCTCCCATATTATATCCATCTTCAATATCTTTATAATCTGATGATACTCCAGATACTCCCCAAGCTCCTGCTTGTTTATTTAAAATTTCTTCTATATCTTCTGGTCCTAAGTTATCTCTTTTCATAATATAAGGAATTATAGCTGGATCTATATCACCACATCTTGTTGCCATTGGAATACCTGCTAAAGGTGTTAATCCCATTGATGTATCTATTGACTTTCCATCTTTAATTGCACAAATTGAAGCTCCTTGACCTAAATGACAATTAATTATTTTTAAATCTGATTTATTATCCATTAATTCTGTAACTCTTGAAGCTACATATTTATGGCTTGTTCCATGAAAACCATATTTTCTAATTTTATAACTTGTATAATATCTATATGGTATTTGATAAATATATGCTTTTGTAGGCATTGTTTGATGAAAAGCTGTATCAAAAACAGCTACCATTGGAACATTTGGAAGCGCATTTTTTGCCGCTTTAATTCCTGCAACTCCTGCTGGGTTGTGTAATGGCGCTAAATCTATACATTTTTCTATTTCATCAATTACTTCATCATTGATTAAAACAGATTCACTAAACATTTCTCCACCATGAACAATTCTATGTCCTACTGCTCCTATTTCGTCTAATGATTTTATTAAATCATATTCTGGTTTTAATAAAACTTCTAATACAAAGCTAATTGCTTCATCATAATCTCTGGCAATATGAAGTAATTCCTCTTTGTTTCCTCTTATATTTAATTTTAGTGTTGTTTTCATTCCACCTATTCTTTCAAAATTTCCTTTTGCCATTCTTTCATTATTGTCCATATTTATAAGTTGAAATTTTAAAGATGAACTTCCACAGTTCAATACTAATATTTTCATAATTATATCCTCACTTTATTGCAAATTTATATTCTCAAATAATTCTAACATTATTTTATTGTATTAACAATAGAATTTATAATTTTAATTTTTTCAAAATTAAACAATATATTACAATTCACAGTTTATATAAAAAAACATGAATTATCAAATTTGGAGATATTCAATCTTTTTTCATTCCTGCTTTTTCCATAACTTTACCACTTGCTAAATTGGATGCGTGATGTTATTTTTGTTCCAATACATTTCATCTCTATCATTCCTATTTTACATATTCTTTCTATATTATCTCAAACATATTTATTCTTCATTTCTTTTTATAAATTTTTAGTTAATTCATATGCATCATTTGCAATCACAATTTCTTCATTTGTAGGAACTATATAAATATCAACTTTGGAATCATCACTAGATATTTTTGCTTCTTCTCCTCGTACAAAATTTTTCTGTTTATCTAATTTTATTCCAAAACATTCCAAATAATTACAAATTCTCTCTCTTTCTTCAAATCCATTTTCACCAATACCACCTGCAAAAGTTATAATATCAACACCATTCAAAGTTACAATAAATTTAGCTATATACTGAGCAATGATGTATGCTCTACTTTCTAATGCTAAAATAGATCTTTCATCACCTTGAGTAGCCATTCTCTCAATATCTCTAAAATCTGTTGAAACACCAGAAACTCCCCAAGCCCCAGATTCTTTGTTCATTATTCTAAGCATTTCATCTGGCTTTATATCATATAATTTCATAACTGTTGGAATAATTGATGGATCAACATCACCACATCTTGTTCCCATAGGCACACCAGCTAAAGGAGTTAATCCCATTGTTGTATCAACACATTTTCCATCTTTAATTGCACATAAAGACGCACCTTGTCCTAAATGACAATTTATTACTTTCAAATTTGTTTTTCCTATAATTTCAGATATTCTTTCTGCTATATATCTATGAGAAATCCCATGAAAACCATATTTTCTAATTTTATAATCTTCATAATATTTATACGGTAATTGATAAATAAAAGCCTTTTCCTCCATTGTTTGATGGAATGAAGTATCAAAAACAGCTACCATTGGTGTGTTTGGTAATAATTTTCTGCAAGCTTCAATTCCTGCTAAACCTGCAGGATTATGTAATGGTGCTAAAGTAATATTATCTTCTATTGCTTTTATAACTTCATCATCTATTATAACTGAATTTTTAAATTTTTCTCCACCATGTACTATTCTATGCCCTACTGCACCTATTTCTTTTAAATCATTTATAACTTTATATTCTTCACTTGTAAGTAATCTTAATATTTCGGAAATTGCCTCTTCAAAATCTCTTGCTGGATGCTCTATTACAACTTTATTACCTCTTACATTAAAACGTAGTGATGATCTAGCACCACCAATTCTATCATAATGTCCTTTCATTATTCTTTCCTTTTTTTCCATATCAATTAGTTGACATTTTAAAGATGAACTTCCACAATTTAAAACTAATACTTTCATAGACAATCCTCCTATTTTCTATAACTAAATTTTATTTAAGCTTTTAAATATTATAAAATAGTAAGCTTATTAGAATATTTATTACTTTGAAAACTCCAATTAAAAATAATTAGTATTTATCTATTTTGAGGGCAAAAAACGTGGTACATTTATGTTGTACCACGTTGCATATTTATTTCTAAATTTTATATTTCCTACTAATAAAATAATACATCAAAACTATTTTGTTGCTTCAACAATTCTTTTTGTATCTCTTGCAATAACCATTTCTTCATCTGTTGGTATTACATATGCTAAAATCTTAGAATTTTCTGTAGAAATCTTTGTTTCTTCACTTCTAACATTATTTTTATCTAAATCTATTTCTAATCCCATCCATTCTAGATTTTCACAGATTTTCTTTCTTATATTTATTTGATTTTCTCCAATACCACCTGTAAATACAATGCTATCAATTCCTTTTAAAGATACTGCATATTTAGCAACAAATTGTGCAATTGTTTTTGTAAATAATTCAATCGCTACTTGTGCTTTAGGTTTATCATCTTCATAAGATGCAAGTTCAATTTCTCTAAAATCTGGATTTAAACCAGTAATTCCATATAAACCAGATTTTTTATTTAATATTGTGTTCACTTCTTTTGCTGTTAGATTTTCTCTTTCCATTATTTCAGTTACAACAGAAGGATCTAAATCGCCAGAACGTGTAACCATTGCTATTCCACCTAATGGTGAAAGTCCCATTGAAGTGTCCACTGATTTTCCACCATTTATTGCACAAATTGAAGCACCTTGTCCTAAGTGACATGTAACAATTTTTAATTCTTCTATTGGTTTTTCCATAATTTCTGCACATCTTTTTGATACATATTGATGTGATGTACCATGGAAACCATATTTTCTAATTCCATATTTTTCATAATATTCGTAAGGAATTGGATATAAATAATTTTCTTTTGGCATTGTTTGATGAAAAGCTGTATCAAATACACCAACCATTGGTACACCTGGCATTGCCTTTTGACAAGCTCTAATTCCAAGTATAGTTGCTGGATTATGAAGTGGAGCAAGAGGTGAACATGATGAATATTTTTCAATTACACTTTCATCTATTTTAACAGATTCACTAAATAGTTCTCCACCATGAACTAATCTATGTCCAACAGCAGATATTTCTGATAAATCTTTTATAACTCCATAGTCTTGATGAACTAATTGTTCTAAAACTATTTTTAAAGCTTCTTCATGATTCATTACTGGAGATTTTGTTACATATTTTTCTCCATTTACTTTATGAGTAACAAAAGCTTCTTGTTCTCCTATTCTTTCAAAATTTCCTTTTGCTAAAAGTGTTTCATTTTCCATATCAATTAATTGATATTTTAATGATGAACTTCCACAGTTTACTACTAAAATTTTCATTTTAAACTTCCTTTCTTAAACTTATATTATTTATACACTTTTACTTCTTTAGTGGATACTAAAGAAGTAATATTATTAGTTATATTATCTGATTTCATATGTCTTGATTCTATGTAATTATTCCATTTCATTTCTTGTGAAAATTGCGTTATTACAAAAATATTATAGAAATGATAATAAATAAAAGATTATATTCTAAATTTTATTGTGCTTGAACAGCAGTAATAGCAATAACTCCCGCAACATCTTCACTAGAACAGCCTCTAGATAAATCATTTACAGGTTTAGCTATACCTTGGCAAAGTGGTCCATAAGCTTCTGCTTTTCCTAATCTTTGTGTTAATTTATATCCAATATTTCCTGCATTTAAATCTGGGAATATTAATGTATTTGCATTTCCTGCAATATTACTATCTGGTGCTTTGCTTTTTCCAACTTCTGGAACTATTGCTGCATCTAATTGTAATTCTCCATCAATTTTCATTTGTGGATATTTTTCTTTTGTCATATTTGTTGCATCTATAACCTTTTGAGTAAGTTCAGATTTTGCACTTCCCATTGTTGAATATGAAAGCATTGCAACTTTTGATTCTTTTCCTACTAATTGTTCAAAACTTTTACTTGAAGAATATGCAATTTCTACTAATTCTTCTGCTGTTGGATTTTGATTTAATCCACAGTCTCCAAATACAAATACTCCATCTTCTCCATATTCGCAATCAGGAACAACCATTAAAAAGAAGGCTGATACTAATTTAGTTCCAGGAGCTGTTTTTAAAATTTGAAGTGCTGGTCTTAAAGTATCTGATGTAGAATGAATTGCTCCAGAAACTAATCCATCAGCTTCTTCTAATTTAACCATCATCATACTAAAGTAAACTTCATCTTTTATTAACTCTTTTGCTTTTTCTAGTGTCATGCCTTTTTCTTTTCTTAATTCATATAATTTATTTGCATATAATTCTGATTTTTCACTTTTTAAAGGATCTATTATTGTTGCTTTATCTATATTTAAATTATTCTCATTAGCCATATTTTTTATAGATTCTTCATTTCCTACTAAAATAATATTTGCATATTCTTCTTTTAGAGCTATTTCTGTTGCTTTAATTATTCTTAGGTCAGAAGCTTCTGGTAAAACTATTGTTTTTTTATCTTGTTTTGCTCTATTTTTTATACTATCTATAAAACTCATTTATTATTCCTCCTATTAACTTTAATTGCGCTTTTATTATATAAAATTATCTATTTAAAGTCAATGAAATTGATATTTAGTTATTAAATAAATTGTAATTTGTAGGTTAGATTTATTTTCAAAATTATTGGCATGTA
>OFGE01001499.1_pt1 | contig 20124 bp, 24 predicted proteins | sample 1521681 | NCBI WGS metagenome assembly OFGE01 (sample SAMEA3504093, study PRJEB24116) | mouse gut metagenome | biome: mouse gut; feature: mouse-associated habitat; material: faeces | place: Denmark | collected 2011
TGCCTGCCGCCAGTTGGGACGCTTGTATTTCCATGGCTGGGGGACACAAGTGGACTATGCGCGGGCGGTTCAGTGGCTGGAGCGGGATGAGGAAGCGGAATATTTCAAGTACGATCTTCTGGGAATCTGCTATCTGTTGGGGCGCGGCTGCCAGCAAAACCCGGCACGGGGAAAAGCCTTTCTGGAGAAAAGTCAGGATTCGCCCTATAAAAGCTATGGGCTGGGGATGATGTATGCCGAAGGGATTGGTGTACGGGAGAACATTGAAAAGGGCGTGGAGTATCTGAAAGCGGCGGGGAATTATGAGCCGGCAATGGAGGCGTTAAAGCATTACAAGAAAAGCCTGTTTGGTGTCTGGCGGAGAAAATAAAAATGTTTGGAAAGGCATAACAAAAGTATTCACAAATATGACGACTGGCACTTATTATGGTTTTACAAAGGAGTAAATTCTGATATAGATAGAACACACATTTTACTAATATGATGAAGCAAAATATTCTACGAAACAATAATCCGAGGAGGAATAGAGAGTGAACGGCAGATTTCCTCAAAAACAGAATACCAGTGAAAAATTGAAAGCGAAGCAATACGGAGCTGCGGCTTTAATCTGTATCTTAGTTGCTGTCATTATGACAATTATCCGTCTGATATGGGGAAGTGTTATGCTGGGGAGTGGTGGAGATCAAATACCTTTGGGCATGGTTATTTTTCTTGCGCGTAACATTGTGCTGCTCTTTGGAGCCATAGACCTTGTTTCCGCAATTTATCATTTTATACTTTGGAACCGAAACGGGCGACACAGTATGGATGATGACAACAATGGTCTGTTTTCCGATTGGCAAAGCGGGGAGCGTTCGCCGGTTAAAGTTTCGCTGGTTTTGATGGCTGGTATCATGGTGCTGGCATTAGTGTTTATCGTGCAGGCATAGGGGATATAGTATTTCAATAAAACAAAAAAACGGGTGAAATATATGGGATTGGCGTATATTTTCTTATGTCTAAGTGTCCGTGTCTGCGGTGCTGCCGTTTGCAGAAAGGTTCTAATTCCTGATCATCTTCAAAACACTTTTTTAGACATTGCATCAAGAAACTCTGTAGAAATACCAATTTTAAATAAGCTGAAAGAAATTGATCCGGAATCTGTAAAATGGCGGAAATACTTCTGGCGCAGATCCAAATCGTGGCCGTAAAGATGGAGTCCGCCCATTAGCGGTAGTCTTCTTAAAGAATACAGATAATCGGGAAGAAATTATCCGATTACTGATTGAATATGGCGCAGATCCCTCTTTAGCTGACAAACCAGGGCAAACAGCTTTTGATTTTGCAGAAATTACAAATGCGGATGCCCATTTGATTAAAATGTTGGAGCAGGCGAACTTACGTCTACATGGTGTTTTACGTGGAGTATAGCTTATATAGGTAAAATTTACAAAGACATATTAGGAGGTGTGTAAGCAAATGGATAGGAAAATAATAGAGGCTTTTGAAAAAGCACACCATTATATATTACCGGAAAGCTATATAAATTTTCTGCTTATTTGTGACAATCAGCCTGAAAAATACTGTAAAGGATATAGGGATATCATCCTCTATTCATTAGAGGAATTGCCGGAGGAGCGCAAGTTATATGAAATGGATGAGTTTTGTCCGGAATATATAGCTATTGGTTATGGCGGAGGTGGGGAAGTCCTGATTATGAAACAGGAAAGAGATACTAATACACTCATTGTCTCCAGTGGCGGGGCTTTGCTGACAAAATTTATATCTCCTGAGTATTGTACGTTTTTCAATGATTTTTTTGAAGAGTGGGTATCGCATAGGTGCCCTGCTGATGAGATAAATCCTATGTACGGATAAATATAGAGGGGAATGTAGCTTATATGAAAAAAGGATTATCTTCTTTATTTACTATTTTTCGGAGTATTATATGCATCACTCTTGCTTTATTGGTACTGTTATCCGTTCCCACTGGCTGGCTGTATGATTTGTGGGCCGGGGAGGGAACAGAGCAGGGGCAGCGGCAGCGGCCTGGTGTTTATGTTCAGCAGCTCCGGCAGCAGGAGGATATAGAAACCTGCTTTTTGAGCAATACCCCGGTTACCGTGAACAATAGCGAATTGGTAGCTTGCCCGTTGGCACGTCTGCGGGATTCGGAGCAGGCAGGCGTACATACGCATCATAATAGCGGCGTGAAAAGGTCAGTAAGCGTTTCGGAATACATTTATGCCGATTACCCTATTCCGCCTTTACAGCGATTTGTACAGGGCTTCGTGGGCGGCTATTACAACCGTTACCATTTGCTGAAGCTGGAAGATGGTTCCTGGCTTTGTGTGTATTTTGACGATTATCTGGCATTAACAGGGGCAGACAATTATCCAACCGGATATGTACGCTATACAACTACCGAGGAACGCCGGATGTTGAACCAGATGGTGGAGGACTATGACGTGAATCCAGTTTATGTGCTGGATATGTACCAGCATGGGAAAGCAAGCTGGATGCTGGATGTTTTGCTCCGGCTTGCTGTATGCGTGGCCGCAGCCGTGATTGTGTGGGGTATCAAAAAGGCTTTTAAAATGCAAATTCCCCACCCGTGGCGAGTGAGCTAAAAGAGCTGGCAGGGTGGGCTATGCTTTGGAATAAAATGCTTCGAAGCAGGAATGATCCGATAAATAAAACGGCTTTTGAAAGGATTTCATTTATGGCAGCGAAATTAGCATATCAATCCTCTAAATGGGAAAAAGAACGACAGAATAACGAAAAGCGTTATAAAGAATGCAATGGAAAATATGCAGCGCAAACTAACATGGAGAGTGTAATAAAGCGTGGACTTGCTAAATCTGCGGATAGTCGTGATTATGTAAGGTATTATTCATTATTTTCTTTAAGCTATAAGATACTGGCAGGAAGGACTTATCTGAGGAATAACTCCGATAGCCAGGTTATTCACTACACATATCTCTCTGGAATAGCGGCAATATTTGCTTACCTGTTTGATATAGCGCATCCGGCAGTAAATCGTGATAAGACAGACCAGGAGGATATGGTAAGAGACTTTTCCTATGGTCTTTTACAACTATTTGCAGTACAAAATTATCTCCCACAGTATTTGAACTCTCTTGAACATCCCTATGTTCAAATGTTGTTGGGAAACTTTGAAAAGGCGGTAGAATTACTTCCCACTACGCTTTCCGAATATGATGCGGCACAACCATACGCAGTATTGATGAGCGACGCAGAGCGGCTGACTGTTCAAGCTATGGCAGAAAAGGATGAAAAGGCACTCAATCATCAGCTCGTCCAACATATAAAAAATGAGCGCAAGTGGCCTGTTGGTTACTCCGTTTTTGTCGATGCGTATTCGATTGCATACATCAAGCTGGCTCGTCTAAATAATATGAATTGTGAACTTGATGTTATAGAAGTTCCGAAAATGTTTTTTGATGATGCAGCCTGTAAAATAGATATATCAGAAATTAAACTTCCTTTTTTTGATGATGCTGTGGAACAGCTCGAAAAATCAGGAATTTTCTGGTCTTAATCGGGAAAAGAAAAAGATTTGGAAATATCCCGTAGCCACCAATGGAAACAGCACATAAAAACATTGGATGGTTTAAACTATTCAGAAGCTATGAAAAAATAAAAATCATTTTAGGAGCATTTCAATGGACGCTGAAAAATTTTGGAGTACCACAGAAATGAACAAATTTCTGTATCAGCAGTTAAAGACGATGTGTGAGGCTAACGGATTTGTCCTTAGCCCCCGAAAAGGAAAGCATCTGGTTAAAATTGTGGAGCATTTTGTACAGATTGTTTGTCCGGAAGTTTCATATGGCAGAACACGCATCCATGTATTGGTTTCCCCTGCAGGCTCTTACAAAAACCATATTTATGCTGAAAAAACATTTTGTCCGCATGGTGACAAAAAAGAGGATATTTATAGTGTTTATTATGATCTTGCCATAGAAGATACAAGAAGCTATAAAGAATTTTATGATATTCAACAGATGAAATCGCTTTGGGAAGAGATTATCCATCCCCAATTTAATCAGGAGATATTTTCATGTTTGAAAGCTTTTTCTTATGATCGTTTTTTGATTTTGTCTAAAACATGGAGTTGTGATGGTTTCCAATATGGTATCACTCATAAAAATGATAATGCCTTAAGTTTTTTATCTTTGGGGTATGGTGAAATTTGGAAAGGAAACTTTGAAAAAAGCATCTTACTATTGGAAAGGGCATTATGCGGTTTAAAAAAGGGTATTGAGCTGAATAAACGATCTGGGCGAGAGGTATCTGTGGATGATCAGGAAAATTATGATACGGTACAGGAAGTGCTTTCCATGATACAAAGAGGCGATACAAAAGCAAATATTATTGATAAAATGCAAGAGATTGAACGGATTGCATTAAATAAAGTATGGGGTGTTATGCTGTCCTTTGAGGGCAAAACAATCCGGTTAAAGAAAAAAGAGCTTCTTTAGTGGATATAAGAGAGAGAAAAGGGAGTATAAGGCAATGTCAAGCACATTTCCGATAGAAGAATTGCGCTCATTGTTAGAAAAAGCAAAAGTTACAGATGCCGATTTGAAACAATTTGGTGCAAAAAATCATAAATATCAATGGAATCGGCCAGCGTCTCTCAAAGAGATAGAAGAATTCGAGCAGGAAACAGGGATCTCACTTCCGGACGGCTACCGTGACTTTCTGCTGCAGGCGGGGAACGGCGGGGCCGGGCCTTTTTACGGTCTGTTTTCACTGAAGCAGGTGAAAGGATGGCTGAGCTGGCAGGTGGAGACGGGAGAAACGCCATATCTTGCTCCGGGAACTGATCCGGATTCTTTAAAAGATTTAGGCGACAGGGATCACGACTGGCGGCGGGGCTGTATTCCCATTGAATCTCAGGGAGATACTTATTTTACTTATCTGCTGGTGGCAGGGCCGGACCGGGGCCGTGTCGTTTATATAGAATATGAGCGCTCCTGGATATTCTTCCCCAGGGAGCCGGACTTTTTATCTTGGTATATCCGTTGGCTGCGGGAGGCGGCAGCCGGTTACGATATGGGGTGGTTCGGCCTTTCTCTGGATGGCGATGAAGAAACGCTGCGGAAGCTTTACATTCAGGCCGATACGGATGCGGAACGTCTGCTGGCGGTCGGCAGCATGGACAAGTTCCCGGCTTTATCGGAGGCTTCCCGGGATTTCATACGCGGGATTTTGGATGATTGGATCGCAAAGGAAAATGTGGACAGCCTGCCCCTGCTGGCTTACCGTGTAGACCCTGTGTTATATGGACAGTTTTTGGATAAACGGTGGGAAGCAGGGTTGTTTGACCAGGTAGTCTATGAGTTGTACCACACGCCTGCGGAAAGGAAAGATCTGGCGAAGAGCTGGAGGGAGCGCATTCTGGATAAGCTGTCGGAGCTTTCCCCGGAAACTTATTGTATCGCCATCCCTCTTTTAAGGATGGGCGGTGAAGTGAAACTGGAACAGGTGGCGTTTCTTCTGGATAAAGCCGAAGGCAGGGAGAAAAGGGAACTGCTCTATGATCTGGGGCGTTTCCCGGACGCAAAGGAACACCTGGAGATATGGCTGGACTTTTTGCGGGAACGGGAGGATTTGGAGCTGCTCCATTATGCCCTGCTGTCGGTTCCTTGTGTAAACGACTCTCGGTTACGGGAAGCATTGCTTGAGGTGCAGGAGGCATTTCCGTTTGCGCTGGAGCAGATCCATGTGGACGATTATAAGGATAAAGAAGCATTAGAGCGTTCTTTCCGCCGGAATGAGGAATGCAAAGTCTACAAAGGGGCCGGCACGGTGTTAAAGGATTTGTTTTATGAAAGCATAAACCCGGAAGATATCCGTTTTCCCCGCCCGTACCGTCTGGAGATGCCGGGAAATGCGCTGGCTGACCTTGGCATGTACCGGACGATTCCGGCAGATGGGATTTTGCTGCATCCGCTGATTGCCCTTGCCATCCGGCAGGAATCGGGCGGACGGCTGCCGTCCACGGCCTGGGACTGGGGGCGGAAGTTAAAGCAGATGAAAAAGCTGCAGCTTGTCCTGTCCGAAAAAACAGTTCAGAGTTGGGATGATGAAAGGCGCTATGCGTATCTTCGTGCGCCGGAGGAACATTTTCCTCCGGAACCTTACTATTATGACCTCCGGGGCTGGTCTGCTATCGGGCGTATGGAGAATTTACGGGAACTGCGGATCTGTGAAATATGTGTGGAGGATTTTTCTTTCCTGACAGAATGTAAAAATCTGCGGACGTTATCTCTCTATAATACAAATTTTACGGATTGCCGGTTACTGTTGAAACTGCCTAAGTTAAAATATGTTGACCTGCGCTCCTGCCGCTTGATACATAAAGAGGTTTTGAAGAAACTTCATGTGGAGTGTGAGCTATAAGGATTGGCGGATGTTGCATCAAGAACAGTTATGAGGAGGTATCAGCATGAATAAGGCATAAGGTAGTCGCATGGGAGGCATGTACGGACCTTTCTGATTTTGAAAGTACCCTGCATGGTCTTCAGGCACGGGATGTCTATTATGCAAAGCCAAGGCTTCTGCAGAAAAACGATACAAAAGAGATCGGAGCCTTTTATGCCTTAACAGAAGAATGAGAAAGTATCTTTCCTGTCCGGGCTGACGGGTTTCTGAATCTGAGTGAACTGAAAGTGACAGAGGGGTTTATACAGTTTGTACTTTACAGTGAGCAGCGTGTGCTGGAAGGAATGTTTCCTTATGAGCAGTTTATTGAGGAACTGAACAGATATGATGTCCGAAAGTTTGACGCGGATCACATCCTAATCCCGCCTATGACAAAAGCGGATCTGGAAAATTTGGCCGAGAAACTACGTGGAAAGGGAAGGTTTGCATGAACGAAGCAGCAGGAGAAAAGCAGGAAGCTGAAAAAAGGATAAAGGAATATATACAGGTAAGCGCCATGGGCCTGAGCAAAAAGGAAGAACAGGATTTCAACGAGCTTGTGCTCCGCAATGAGGAAACAGCAAAAAAGGTATTCCGGGGTTCAAACCATACAGGAAAAGCGTATATTCTGATCTTTTTGAATTCCCAGGGGAAAGGCGCAGACATTGCAAAAGAGGAGGCGGCAGCCTGGGCCGGCCAGATGGAATTTATAAACAGCAATCCTTTAGAAGAACGGGCATTCCGTTCCTGGCTGTCAGGAGAAACAGATATCATGCCGGAAACAATGCCTGTCAATAAATATATTATGGGATTTCCCCACAGAAAAAATGTGGAACTCTGTTATTTATCAAAGGTATGCACATTTACGGAAAGACTTATCGTTTATGGGATAAAAAGAGGATATGTGGATATTGTACGGGGGCCGGTGAAGGAAATGATGCGTGAAATTGGAGTGCCCTATGCAAACTCTTTTCTTGAGCATACAGTCCGGACGTACCAATTATCAGAAGATATCATGCAGATGTATTCCGCAATCTATGCGATATCCGGAAACGCAAAAGCGGAAAAGGAGTTTTACTGGAATTTTATCTGTACATGGCTGGAGCAGGATCAGGACAGGTATCTGGCAGCCATTGAAAAGATCAGCAAAGATATGCGGAAAAAGATATTTGCTGTGTTAAAAAGAGAAAATCTGTATACAGCATAACACTTAACAGGTATCTGTTTGCTATCCTCCACAGGAAACATATTTATGGAGGAGGCGCTATGAAGATGTTAAAAAGTAAAACATGGCAGCATGAAATAACCGGCAGCGATGGAAATGTCATTTTATTTGACGTCAATATATTTGATTACGAATGGAAAAACACTCATAAATCTGTGAAAGTTCGCGATCCTTTATATGACCAGGAATATAAATTTCCTATCTATACAGTTGTCATTAACGGGCAGGAGCAGGAATTTGCCGCTGGAGAGTTCAGTAACTGTGTTTGGGGGTTTTATCTCCTGAAGTATTGAGAGTTTCAAGTTTAGTTTAACAGACAGCTGAATAAAGTGAAAAATTGAATCAGGGGGATTTTCATGGAGGAATTGTTTGACTCTTTGAAACTAATATACGAAAACTCAGTAGTTATATAATCATAAAAAGAGGGATCATACAATGGGTTACGCACGTATTTTAAAAGATAACAATGGAAAATCATCCGGCTACCGTGAATGTGACGGTGAAGTGGCCTTTATGCCGGAACAACAATCGTATGAAAATATTTTCCGCCGTGTCAAAATTGATCTTGCTACAATGGAGGTTCTGAATCATGACTTTATAAAGGACAAAGAGCGGGTTTATCGAAGAGGTGTCCTGCTGCGTGGCATTACACCGGAGGGCTTTCACGTTTTTAATCCGGCCTATATTGGAAACCATCAGATCATTTATACTCCATATGGTGATGCTAAGATTGCACATCCGGAAACCTTTGAAATATTGGATGATGGTATTGGAATGTATGGCCCTGAAGGTTATGGCAGAGATGCAGAATTTGTGTACTTTTTTACTTATTCTACGGAAACCCGCCATGCTGTCCGACTGAAAACGTGTAAAAAGCCGGCTGCATTTACTATCTTGACCGATGGATATACAAAAGATGACGAACGTGTATATTTTTGCCAGGTAACAGTAAAAAGAGCAATTCCTCAATCCTTTTCTGTACTAAGTGATGGATATGCCCGCGATGATAAGCACATATTTTGGAGAGATCAGTTATTGAAAGCAAAAGTACAGAATTTTGTGATATTGGGTGACGGATATGCTTGTGATGATAAACATATCTTTTGGGGCAAACGGTTGGTGGATGCGGATTTTGATTCTTTCAGAGTTATGGAAGATGGCGATGCGGAGGACAATTATCACTATTTTTTTCATGGAACAATGATAAAAAAGAAAGTACAGAGGTAATATCTATGGCAAATTTACAGCTTAATCCAGGCGAATCACGAATTGGACAAGGGCTTGTATCTTATAGGGATTTAGAGAAACATACCTACCAATGCTGGCACGCCACAATTTATGTGACAAATCAAAGAGTATTTTTGGACACTTATACAGGCATTGAGTTAAAACTATCAAAAATAAGGGGCTTTACATTTGGCAGAATCCTTCTCTTTTTTCCGTCTGTGACTATATTTGGCCAGGCAGAAAAAACAGTGATTGGTGAACATGGCTTGACAGAGGATGCCTATACATTTACCGGTTTCCCCATAAAAAAACTGAAAGGCTGGTTACAGCAGGCCGGTATTCAGGAATTATAGCCATTACCTCAATGATCAGTATGGAATAAAGGGTGAGTCGAAATGAATGAATATAAGTTAATGATTGCTCCATTTCATCATAATGGATTTCGGAGTTTAAGCAAGAAACTGGCAGAAGAATATTTCCATTGGTATGTTGGACAATCAAAAGAGAGAATTGAACAGCTATATGAATATGCCCGGTCAACAGGGGGAGCAGCTTTTTTGTGTGAATATACACCGGATTCCCTTATTGAGCTGTGGAACTGGTTTGAAACTCAAATCGACATGGTAGCAAAAAGCGAGGAAGAATACCAGGCAGAATTAAAGCAATTTCCGGAATGGATGCATGATAGTATTTCAAAAAAGAGATTTTCAGTGAGAACATTAGCGATTATTACAGATATTTCATTCTATTTTGCTGAAACATTTATAAAGCACAACCCTATGGTCAGGTGGGGATATTTTACAAAGCCTAAAAATGAGGTGTCTGTCAACATGCCCGTACTTTTGGGGTTTAGGTCCAATATGAAACTTGATCCAAGGCGAATTGTTTCGGTCTGTGCATCGGAATCATCCGAACAGCATGACAAAAACAGGTTACGAAGTGCCTACCGGACATGGACTAAGTATACAGCCGAAACAACGCCGAATATAGCAGACACTTTTTCGTCTATAAGGAGCGAAAAATATGAAAACGATAATTGGCGAGGTTAAGGGAATATTTTCCGAATACGGATATAAAAAAGAGCGAAATTCTTTTTGGAAAATAGAAAATGATTTTTACAGGCTTATCAATTTTCAGCATGGGGCTTATGGGAAAACATTGCGAATATCCATTTTGCCGATATAGAAAAGATACTTTCGGTTGTGCCAATTATCCAAAAGAAAGCATATACTGGAAGAATTTTTGGACTTTTCAAAGGAAGATGAGTTGGATGCGGAATGTTTTTGTGCCGCTTTTCTCTGCGCTCACGGTTACGGTATTCAGATCGGCGGCTATGAGGATGACCTGACACATACTTTAACGGAGTTTTTCCATACACAGGGAATAGAATATCCGGAAATTTCAGAGATTGTCCATAGAGAAAAGATATACACGGATTGTAGCGATTATGATAATTTCAAAAAATCTATGACCGCAATAAACCAGGTTTTAGATGTGCATGGGATGCGGCTGACCGTGCTGGAAGATTATATTTACTGTGATTGTGAATACACAGTGCTGAGAGTGGACAAGACACTTGCTGAAAATGTGCTTTCCACATGGAGCAGCGAAAATTTTGAAATTTACCTGTGAAGAAGTATTTACTTTTTGAAAAAATAAAGCGAACCAATAAACCAGGAGGCAATCTTATGTAACCTAAAATAATCAAAACGTTATGCGGTATGGAAGTTAAAATGATACCTAAGCAGGAGAACATCCCTGATTTTGACACCAAAGCAATCCAGATAAAACATATTGACTATTATGACCCGCCGTATTCTTCTTATGAGGCTGATGAAATTACAGAAGAAGTAATTTCCAAAATCCTGGAAGAAATACCGAAGGGGCTTAATATATATCTGTACTTAGACCCCTATGGGGAAGTTGAGATGTTTGAAGTAAACTGTGATGGGGAATGGCTGGCAATCAGCTTTAGCTCGCATGGCGGAACCAAAGAGGAAAAGAATTATTATTCCTATAATCCAGAGTATGCCGGAGTAGAAGGATTTGCCCATGTGCAAAGCGGAGGCCAGTCGCCTATTGAAAAATACCTTGCGCTTACCAATATGGAAGTTGGCGTAAAAGCGGTTGAATATTTCATAAGGACAGGAAAACTTTATCCAGGCATTGACTGGGCAGAACAGCTCTAAGCGATGAAGGAGAAAGCGCAGTGGAAGAAGATAATGACTGGTACATTTATGAAACAGGCGATATTTTATCTTTATCTACCCCCTGCTACATAGCTCCCAGACCGGAATTTGATGAAAACGAGGAAGAAATTTTCCCGGAATATGCGATTGAAAACAATATGGACTATTCGATCATGCCGGAACTTGTGGCAGATGTTGTTATCAATGCTTTAGACCAGAAAAAAGACGCCACCGAGAAAGAGTTGCTGAAAGCGTTGAACTATTATTTAGATGCAGATACTTTTTATCAAGTTATGAACAGGGCAAAAAGCATAATAGTATGCAGGATTTTAAGGAGCCATCAGAGGACAGGATAATGAGAAGACCCACGGATGATATTACGAACTGGCGATTACAGCAGGAGAATACATCAAAAACATTTCCATATGTTTTCCCACAGATGCCGCCACGGTTCCGGCGATGCTGTGCCTTTGCGAAAGCAGTATTTCTGATACAATGGGGATGCTTTGCCGCTTTTGGTGTCTGCAGTATGGTGCTGTTCATTCCTGTGGTTATTTGGGGCAGGAACATGGGAATGAGTGCCATGATAGAGAACAAACCGTTTTTGGCGTTTTTCATTGTGGTGGCTGCTATATCACTTCCGATTTTTTTTGCGGCTGTTCCGTTTGGATTTACCCCAAAACTTTTTTGGCGGTGTCCTTGCTGCGGACATCCATTTCCATATTATGTTCCGACAAGAGGGGATAACCTGAAGGAGAAGGAGTGTTTGATGGCTATAGAGGGGCTGCATATCAAATTTGTGAAACTAAAATTTTGTCCTCTGATTATTCCGTCAGTCTGTCCGGAGTGTAGGTGCAAATTTTTTGATATGGCTGACGGTCTTCCTACTCGGGATAAATGAGTTAAAAGTACAGATAAAGTAAGAGCGAACAGTATCGCTGCGTGCAAAGCATCCTTTCCAAGAAAAAAGTCTGCTTTAAGTATGATGGTTCAGAAAATGGCTTGAGCCAATTATGCGGAGAAATGTTTTCGATTGCCAAATATGAGCTGCAAAAATTCATGTACTTCCATTAGCACGGTGACAAAAGAACAACTTGCCCGTGTCAGTGCCTCTTGTGAACAGCCGTATCGTAGAAGTGATTATGAAAGGTTACTTGATTATACAATAGCTATGCAGCATGGGGTAAAATGGACAGAAGAAACAGCAGAAACAGCAGTGTATGGATTGCTGCCCGAAGAAAGACATGGGAAATAGATAAACGGTGGAACTAGGGCAATTAGACGGGAAGGGATTGTAAAGCTATGATAATAGCAAGCAGTCCCTTTTGTATTTCGGGAGGTGACTGATATAGATACCATGAATTTGCAAAAACAGGTTTATGACGCTGATGACATTCAAAAGTTATTGGGTATTGGCAGAAGCAAGGCATACGCATTTCTGGATGAAGCCTATGAGAGTCAGAAACCGTTCAGGGTGATAAAAATAGGAAAGCTGTACCGGGTTCCCAAAGAGGGATTCGATCAATGGTTAAATGGAGCGAGCTAAATGTGCGGAGGTGATAGGAATGGGAAAGAAAACACAGGAAAAGAGTGTTGCTTTTTTTGAACGAAATTCATGGTATCACCGTACAAAGGCACTGCAAGACAACGGCATTGTTAAATATGGAAAGAAAGGCGGATTTTCCAGTCAGGCAGAGGCGGAGGCCAGTTATCGGAAATGCGAGGAAGAATTTAATGCGCTGTTGCGGAAACAGCAGCTTTCCAGCAAATCCAATAAAGACGTTCTATTTAAAGATTATCTTATCTACTGGTTTGAGGAAGTGTTTTCAAAAAGAATCGAGACGACAACAAGAATGGTTGGGGCATACGCCTTATATGACTTGATTATCCCAAACATTGATTATGATATAAAGATGAGGTTTGTCAGCGTGGAATACCTGGACGGACTTCTGGAGAGGACATCAAAGGCTTGTGTTTCGGCAGGAAATAAGGGGCGGGAAATTTTGAATCTTGCCATGAAAGAGGCAGTCATAGAGGGCTATATCAATGTGAATCCCGTGCCGGAAACAAAGCCGTATAAGCGAAAGAAACCCAATATCGTGATTCTCAGCAGGGAGAAAATAAAAATACTCCTTCAGGCGGCTTCAAAGGATAACTGGTATCTGGAAATTCTGTTGGGACTGTTTTGCGGACTGCGGAAAGGCGAAATCTATGGGCTGAAATTTTCCGACTTTGATTTAGAACGCCGTAGTGTGAAAATCAGCAGACAGATTGTTGCAAACCCTATTATAAAAGAGGGGAGCAGGATTGAAGAAAATATTTTAATCGAACGTGATCCCAAAACGCCCAACAGTTTCCGGGTACTGCGTGTGCCGGAGGTCATTATTACAGAGCTGGAGAAAAGAAAATGTCAGATAGATATGTATAAAGAAAAGATGCAGGAGGCTTTTATTGATAACGATTATATCAGTTGTCAGGCAAATGGAAAGGTACATAGCCTGTCCGCCATGAACAACGCTTTGACAAAGCTGTGTGTGCGGAATGGGCTTCCTGCTGTAACCGTGCATGGACTCCGCCATATGTTTGCCACTATTTTGGTGGAGCAGGGTGTTCCGCTTGCGAAAATATCAGGGTTATTGGGACATAGTTCTGTCAATACAACCTTTGAATATTATTGTGACGTCATGGATGAGAAAGAAAAGATTATTGCCTTTATGAATGACGCTTTTATCCCTGAAGGCAGGGAAGGGACAGGATAACATGGAATTTGATTTGAAATTACAGCAGTTTGTGGACTGGAAGGTTTATAACGTCACGCCGATTAAGAATAAGTTTGGCTATCGTGTGGTGCTGATTTATGCGGACGGGACAAAAATACCACAGCAGAAATCCGGGTTTGCTACAAAGAAAGCGGCGAACACGGACAGGGACAAGACGCTGGGCGAATTATATTCAGGCACATATGTGGTATATACCAGCGTAAAAGTGAAAGACTTTATGCTGTTCTGGCTTGAAAAAGAAATGCGCCCACGCATTACAAGCGGCTCCTATGAAACCTATTCCAATATCGTCAATAACCATGTGATTCCGGCGATGGGCAACATCAGAATGACGGAAATCAAACGGAGCCATATCCAGAGCCTTTATTATGAAGAAGCGGCTGCTTCGACTTCTATTGCAAGGCTGGTAAAAACGGTGATGAATACGTCCATGCAGTATGCTGTGAATAAGAAAATCATTTCCATAAATCCGACGATTGATGTGGCTCTGCCAAAGCAGGTAGAAAAGAAAGTCTACCACACCCGGAACATTGATACACAAAAGACGCTGAATATGGAGCAGGTTTTAACGCTCATTGAAGCGAGCAGGGAAACGCCAATCCATATGCAGGTATTATTTGCAGTGCTGTTGGGATTGAGGCGGTGTGAAATCAATGGGGTAAAATATTCGGATATAGATTATATCAATCGGACATTGAAAGTGCAGCGGCAGTTAGGCAAGAAGCCAAACACGACTGCCGGGGACTTCCCGGCTAAGACGTTTACAAAGCAGGAAATCGGATTGAAAACGCCGTCCAGCTACCGAACCATCCCCATACCGGATTATGTGTTTGAAGCCATTCTGGAAGAAAGAAAAGTGTATGAGAAGAACCGCAGAAGGCGGTCAGGCACATTTCAGGATTTGGATTATATCTGCTGTTCCACCTATGGGCGTCCGAGAAGCAAGGATTTTCACTGGAGGCATTATAAGAAGCTGTTGGAGGACAATGGACTGCCCGATATAAGGTGGCATGATTTGAGAAGTACCTTCTGTACTATTTTATTAAAGAACAATTTCAATCCTAAAGCGGTATCACAGCTAATGGGACATGCGAAAGAAATCATCACCATAGATGTTTACGGAGATACCGCCGAAATCATTGAGGACTGCTTAGACGATCTCCAGCCGTTTATTGATGAAGTAATCCCGAAGGAAGAATGTGAAAGCGGTACAGATTTTTCAGAAGATAATTATATAGAACAAATCAGTGAGTTTCTTGCGTGAAACTAAAATACTGGCATAACCGAATCACATAAAAAAGTACAGAACAAAAGTTCGATTTTGGTCTGTACTTTTTTTGACTTATATGTTATAATGAAAAACCAAATGACTGGATAATACTATCTGTACTGGTTGGTGTTATTCAGTGTTGTTTCGTTTCAAAAATACGGTTTTCCCAAAGGGATACTGCGTAATGTGACCTGCATTCGTGTAATTGCTATTTTAACGCTTATTCGCCAGCTTTGCAAGCCCATTTTACACGAATCGAAAATCAAATTACACGAATTTCGGGCGAATAGGCAAACTTTTTGCGCGGTAACAATGAGGAAAATGCCCTGCTAGGTGCCCTGTGGGTATGCAGGAGCATTTGACGAATGTCGCGATAACGAGAAAACTTGTTTTCGAGTGGAAGGAAGTGAGCACATGCCTTATAGAAGTAACGTGCCGTGTAAACATCCTGGCTGTGCAGCACTTATTCCGTACAGTCAGATGTATTGTGATGAGCACAAGCAATTACATAAGAATGACAGAGCATATGCAAGCGAGCGTGGGTATGGTTCCAAGTGGCAACGTGAGAGAAGAAAGTTCTTAGAAAGCAATCCATTCTGTGTGAAGTGTTATGAAGAAGGTCATATCACTATGGCTACAGTCGTGGATCATATCAAACCTCACCGTGGAGACCGGAAACTTTTCTGGGATCGTGGGAACTGGCAGCCTTTATGTGAGCATCATCATAATGTAAAGACTATGACGGAAGATAGATATGTGGAGTATCGGTTCTGATTGAGCTGGAGTAGGGGGTATTTGAATCTCTAGAACCTGTAGGCTTCAAGACCGGCGCCCCCTCTTCTGTGCAAAATCGCGAAATGGAAGATGGGGGGATTAATATTCGAAATAAAAATTCGATATTGCCGTAAAAAAAATACGGATAGACTTGAATTTTTTTGCAGATAATCATATAATAAAGAAAAAGAAATGGAAGGTGATTATCATGTTAAAGAAATTTAGTGTCGAAAATTTCAAAGGATTTAAGGATAAAATCACATTAGATATAGGAACACCCAGTAATTACAGCTTTAATTCTGAAATAATAGAGAATGGCTGCATAACGAAGGGAATTATTTATGGTATCAACAGTTGTGGAAAGTCGAATCTTGGTTTGGCTATCTTTGATATCATTACACATCTGACTGAAAAGCAAAAACTCCTGGGAAGCTATGACTTTTATCTGAATATGAGTGGAAGGAAATCTTTTGCAGAGTTTGAGTACACCTTCGTGTTCGACGGACATGAAGTTGTATATAAGTATAGCAAAATGGATGTGAATTCCTTAAAGAATGAAAGTTTGTCTATTGATGGAAAAGAAGTCATTTTCTTTGACTTCCTGACAAGAGATGGATTTACTTTGCTTGAGGGATCAGATACTTTGAATGCATCAATAAGAAATGAAAGCCCGATTTCGAGAGTGAAATATGTAAATAGTAATTCAATTCTTTCAGATAATGTTCAGAATCAGGTATTTAAGAAGTTTATTGATTTTGTCGAGAGGATGCTTTTATTCTATTCGCTTGATAGCCGTGGATATGAAGGCTTTATGAACGGATCAGAGAGCATTGCAGAAGGAATCGTTAATAGTGGCAAGGTTAAGGATTTCCAGGAATTCTTAAAAGAAAATGATATCGATTATGAATTATATGGATGCGAGGTCGATGGAAGAAAGGCTATATATTGTCATTTCGACAATAAAGATGCTGACTTCTTCAAGATTGCTTCAACAGGAACCAGATCACTTGCGTTATTTTATTATTGGTATATCCGAATGGAAAAAGCATCATTTGTCTTCATTGATGAGTTTGATGCATTTTACCATTATGAACTATCAGAGTCAGTTCAAAAAAGACTTAGAAGAATTACAGGTGTGCAGGTATTCACCACTACACACAATACCGACCTTATGAGCAATGATTTACTCAGACCGGATTGCTATTTCCTTCTTGAGAATAATAGCATAAAAGCAATTTCAGAGCTGACAGAAAAGGAACTTCGTCAGGCTCATAATCTTCAGAAAATGTATAAGGCAGGTGCGTTTAATGGCAGATAAAGACTATAAGGCGTTTATAGTTGAAGGAGAGGCCAGAGAACCACAGGTTATTGATAATATTTCAAAGGTGTTCTTTAAGCATGGAAATTTTAAAATTATTACGCTTCCGGCCGGAGAAAATATCTATATGCTTTGGAAGAAACTCAAGGCGGATGATTTCGACACAGATATTATTGAGGTCTTAAGGGAAAGTAATAAGAAAATCAGAGAACAATTGGAAGGATTATCAAGGGATGATTTTTCGGAGGTGTTTCTTTTCTTTGATTATGATGCACATCAGACAAACTTGGGAAAGTCAGATGACGTTGATGTGATAAACCAGATGCTTGAAAGCTTTGACAATGAAACTGAGAATGGAAAGCTATATATCAGTTATCCGATGGTTGAAGCATTGCGAGATTTTGAAGCAGGTAAATGCGGAAATGGAGATAATTGCTTTGTAGAAATTAGTGATCTTGCTGAATATAAGAATATATCTTCGAGAAATTCACTGAATCCGCATTTTAGAGATTACAATATAGATGTATGGAAAGAAATCATTGATGTCTTTTCAATGAGAATATCATGCTTGTTAGGAAATGCGGAAGTTATTTCTTATGAACAGTATTTAGATGAAGCAAATCCACATGATATCTTTATGTGTGAACAGGCTTTAGCAGGCAATAATAAAGTGTTTATTATCAGTGCTTTCCCGGAATTTCTTGTGGATTATTTTGGAATGAAACTTTGGAGAACATGTGTGAAGCATGCAAAGAATCAATTGGATATTTGTAATTGTAAATAAAACATGATGTAAATGGAGCGCTTGTAGAAATGCAGGCGCTTTTATAATGCATAAAAATAGAATATGATAACTTGCCCGCGTGTACTGTGCAAGTACAGGTCAAGTACAGGTCAAGTCGAAATAATGATGGAAGGGGTATGACCATGGCAGGAAGAAAGCCAAAGCCTACAGCGATAAAGAAGCTGGAAGGTAATCCTGGAAAGAGAAAATTGAATACGAAAGAGCCAATTCCGGCAAAGGGAATGCCTGAGTGTCCGGAATGGTTATTGGCTGAGGCTAAGAAAGAGTGGGAGCGTCTTGCAGATTTGATGAATCAGATGGGGGTTCTTACAGAAGTGGATATGGCGGCATTTGCTGCATATTGTCAGTCTTATGCTAGATGGAAGGAAGCGCAGGAGCATATTACTTCGGAGGGTTCTACCTTTGAGACTGATAAAGGATATCAGCAACAGACACCTTGGGTTGGTATTGCAAATACAAATCAGAAGTTGATGCTGCAGGCAGCATCTGAGTTTGGACTCACGCCGTCATCCAGATCACGTATTGTGGCTGGTAATGCTAAGGGTAAGGAACCTGAAGATGAGATGGAGGCATTACTTGGGGGTGATTCATAATGGCAAAGGAACCAAGACCAAAGGGATATCCAAAGCTTAAGAATTATAAACCTTCAAAGTTTATGCTTCCGACTTCTCATTATGATAAGAAGAAAGCAGATAGGGCGGTTACTTTTATTGAGAATCTCTGCCATACAAAAGGTAAGTGGGCTGGAACACCATTCTGGTTATTGCCCTGGCAGGAGCAATTGATACGAGATATTTTCGGAATTGTAAAACCTGATGGGAACAGACAGTTCCGTACTGCATTTGTAGAAATATGTAAGAAAGTAGGTAAGAGTGAATTGGCAGCAGCTATCGCTCTTTATTTATTGTATGCAGATAACGAACCTTCAGCAGAGGTATATGGCGCAGCTGCAGATAGGCAGCAGGCTTCTATAGTATTTGATGTAGCAAAGCAGATGGTTGAGATGTCGCCTGCGCTGATGAAGCGTTCTAAATTGATGGGAGCTACAAAGCGAATTGTCAACTATGGCAATGCCGGTTATTACCAGGTACTGTCCGCAGAGGTTGGTGGGAAGCATGGATTTTCAGTAAGTGGCTTGGTATTTGATGAAATTCATACTCAGCCAAATCGCCAGTTATACGATGTACTAACAAAGGGTTCATCGGACGCGAGACAGAATCCGCTTCACTTTATAATTACGACTGCTGGAAATGACAGACATTCCATTGCATATGAGCTTCATACTAAAGCAGTGGATATTTTAGAAGGTCGGCGTGTGGATCCGACTTTTTATCCTGTGGTTTATGGTCTTAAGGATGATGAGGATTGGGAGGATGAAGCAAACTGGTATAAGGTAAATCCTTCTCTTGGATATACAGTTGATGTTGAGAGATTGAGAGATGCATATAGAGAAGCAAAGCAGAATCCGGCTGATGAAATTACATTTAAGTGGCTTCGCTGTAATATGTGGGTTAGTTCAACTGTTGCCTGGATTCCTGATGCGATTTATATGAGAGGCAATGAACCGATCAATATGGCTTCACTTGAAGGAAGAGATTGCTATGCCGGACTTGATCTTTCAAGTACAGGAGATATTACAGCCCTGGTGCTGATATTTCCACCGAGGGATGAGGATGAAAAGTTTGTGCTCTTGCCGTACTTCTGGATTCCAGAGGAAACAATACCAAAAAGGGTGAAAGCCAATTCTGTTCCTTATGATATCTGGGAGAAGCAGGGTTACATCATGTCCACTGAGGGAAATGTAATCCATTACGATTTCATTGAGAAGTTCATTATGGATTTATCAGAGAAGTATCACATTTTAGAAATCGCAGTGGATAGGTGGAATGCGACTCATGTTATTCAGAACCTTGAAGATAACGGACTTACAATGGTTCCGTTTGGACAGGGATTTGCTTCTATGTCTGCTCCTACTAAGGAATTTTACAGACTGCTTATGGAAGGGAAAATCATTCATGGTGGTCATCCGGTAATGAGATGGATGGCAGGAAATGTGTGCATATTGCGGCATCCAACGGCCGATTTTGCGGAGCAAAACGGCCGC
>OFGE01001503.1_pt1 | contig 20110 bp, 19 predicted proteins | sample 1521681 | NCBI WGS metagenome assembly OFGE01 (sample SAMEA3504093, study PRJEB24116) | mouse gut metagenome | biome: mouse gut; feature: mouse-associated habitat; material: faeces | place: Denmark | collected 2011
TTCAGTTCCGCACTGTAAGCCATTGCGTTACTGTTGCCGCTGGCAAACACACCCTGTGCCCATGCCACCTGGCTCAGCGAACCATCCTCTAAGGACATCCTGAAAATATTATCCTTGAGAGCATCGTAAATAAAAATCTCATTCTCCCCGGCGAATACAAACTCGTCAGGCCTGCCGATCTCCATCGGAACCTCAGCTGCCATAGCAGATACACCGGTTTGGAGATCTATCTGGTAGATATAAAAATGCATCGCCTCGCCAAAATCTTTGTCTTTTTCTACGCCCTGTGCCAGGACATAAACCTTGTCGTTAAACGGATTGCCCGCAATGTCAATAACCTTCGGCGCGGAATATTCATTCTCAACTCCCAGGAAGTCATTGTAATTACTCAGCTGCCTTACTACCGTATCCGCACCTATCTTCTGGACGGTCTTCAAATCCTCCGTATATTTCCAAAGGTATCCGTCGGTGCCTACCGCATAGAAATACCCGTCGCCGCTGCAGTAGGTTGCGGTCACTATGGTAAATCCAGCGTTCTCCGGCAGTTCAACCGCTTCGGAAATCTTATCCGGATACAGCAGCGGTGAAACTTCCCATCCGTTGGTATTTACCGCATAAACCACCTTATCTTCGCCTACTACCCGTATGTTGCAGCTTGCCGAAACATCCCCGGCAGAAACTGTAATAACCGCGGTACCCGCAGACACGGCAGTCACAAGCCCGTCTTCATTTCCCTTTGCTACATCCGTATCCGATGATTGATAGGTAAACCGTACTGCCGTAGGATTCACGCTTAACGGATATGCAATGGCAGAAAGCTGTACCTCATCTCCCGCCTTCAGCATCTCCGATTCGCTGCCCATTAAAATCTTCGTAATTTCCGGTGTCCCTAACTGGATTTCCTCCTCCGGGATGGCGGCCCGCAGGGTCAGGCCGCTGTTGTCGATGGCCTGGGCCATATCGGCCAGGGTCTGGCGCAATAACCGGGCGTAATCAAGCCGCTCCAATTTGACAGGAAGTTGTCCCGAAGCCGCCTTGCTCACCTCAAATACGTCCTGGACCATGGCCTTGAGCCGTTGGGCCTTCTCCCCCATAATCTGGACGTACTCGCTGGCCGGGGGCTCCAGGGGCTCCTGGGCCAGCAGCTCGGTGTAGCTGATGATGGAAGTGAGAGGGGTTTTCAGGTCGTGGGACACGTTGGTGACAAGCTCCACCTTCATCCGCTCGCTGTGGGTGCGCTCCTCCACCGCCTGGTGCAGGCCCTGACGGATGTGGTTCAGGTCGTCGGCCATTTGGTAGAGGTCACTGTCCTCCTGTAAGGCAAGTTCTCTTTCCAGCTCGCCTGCCCGAATGGCCGCAGCCTGTTTGGATACTGCACCGAAGTCGGTCCACAGCCGCCGCATCCGCCAGAGAAAGGCCACGCAGACCAGAAGCAGCAGGGCGGCGGGGGTGACGATGACCCAGACGGCCTCCAGGGGCACGCCGCCCCGGTAGCTGGAGGCGTAAACCAGCAGGTTCATGTTCACCGCCCCCAGCAGGAGGAGCGTCATTGCGGTGACGCCGCACACCCGGCTCAGCCGCTTCTGGACGGGCCGGTCCAGCCCCCAGGCGGCCAGCATGGCGATTACTCCCCGTCTCCAGGGCCGCTTATTATACCGCCAGTCATTGAAAATCAGCAGATACAGCCCCCAGAAGACGGCCAGCAGGCCCGGGATGTGGTCGGCCAGCTCCCGGAGGTACTCCCGGAACAGCCAGCCGCCGTTCTCGCTGAGGATGGTCACCGCCGTGCCGATGCTGGCGGTCTGCTCCACGAGGGGAATATTGTAGCTGTCATCAAAACCATTCTCCGTCAGCCACTCCTCATAGCTGATCCCATTCTGCTCCAGCTCCGTCATGATGTCGCCGTTGATATAGAGGTCGCCAGGGACGGCGGCGGCGCTGGACTCCCCATAGCCGGGGGCGTAGGCGTAGATCAGCTCCTGCCAGACATCCCCCAGGTACTCCGGGCGGGGGAGGCAGAAGAACACCAGCAAAAGAGCAGCTAAGACCTTGGCTTCAAACCAGAGCTTTCCCGTCCCCCGGGCCAGGGCCATGTCGGCCTGTTTTTTGCCTTTCCGCAGCAGGACGTACACCAGGAACAGCCCCAGGCCAGCCCCCATGTGAGCGGCCTCCTGAATGACTTGCTCCCGCGACTGGTTCAGCCACTGCTTGATGTAGTACAACGTGTTGTACTGGTCGGAGCCGGTGCTGCCATAATTGCCCTGGACGAAGATTTGCGGCTCGTCGATGACCGCCATGGTTACCTTCACCTTGCTCCCGGCCTCGTCCACGGTAATATTTTTGTACCCGGGGACGTACCACTGAAAGGGCTTGTTGATGCCGTCAAAGCGATAGTAATCGTCGTCGTAGATATCTATCTCAGCGCCGTCCTTCCAGGCGCGGACCTTCTCCCCATCAAACTGGAGGAGGAAGCCGTAGCCCTCTGAAATCAGGGCGGAGGGATCCATGTCTGGACTCAGGTTGTCCGAATTGCTGTAAAGGACTTTCCCGTTCTTCTCCACACGGTAGAGAATATTTTTGTCCTCCTTCAGCGTGCTGTGGAGGGAATCGGCCTGGGATGGCATCAGCACCAGGCCGCCGGAGGAGCTGTTGTACTTGTAGACCTCTCCTCCGCCCCCGGCCCCCATAGTAATGAACTCTTCCAGCCGGAGGGAGACAAACCCCTGAAACTCCGTCGTGTCCCGCCAGTCGGAGGCGAAGCTGTCAGAGAGCCACCTGCCGCTGCCCGAGGAAGTCAGCTTGGCGCCGAAGTACAGCGCCCCCTCCAGAAGCAGGGAAACCCCCAGCAGGAAGGCCACAAAGCCAATGATTGATTTACTTTTTTTCCATTTTGTATCCAATGCCCCACACCACCTTCAAATAGTCTGGCTCACGAGGGTTGAGCTCAATTTTCTCCCGGATGCGCCGGATGTGCACCATCACGGTGTTCTCGGAGGACCAGGCGTCCTCCCCCCACACCCGGCGGTAGATTTCCTCGGCGGGGAACACCCGGCCCAGGTTCCGCATGAACAGATCGACAATGCCCGTCTCGATGTTGGTCAGCCGCACCGCCTCGCCGTCGGCGGACAGCACCCGGCTGTCCGGGTCGTAGCTCAGCCGTCCGTTGACGATGAGCCCCGCCGGGGCGGTGTTCACGTCCCCCAGGCGGGTGTACCGCCGCAGCTGACTGCGCACCCGGGCCGCCAGCTCCTGCATGCTGAAGGGCTTGGTCACATAGTCGTCCGCCCCCATGCTGAGGCCCAGCACCTTGTCGCTCTCCTCGCTCTTGGCCGACAGGACGATAATGGGCAGGTTCCGCCGCTCCCGGATGCGCAGGACGGCGGACAGCCCGTCCAGCCTGGGCATCATCACGTCCATAAGGATCAGCCGCAGCTCCGGGTCCAGGGCCAGGTCGATGGCCTCCATGCCGTCGTAGGCCCGGAGGACGTGGTATCCCTCCTTCTCCAGGGCGGCGGCAATGGCCCCCACGATCTCACGGTCGTCGTCCACCACCAGAATGGTCTCTTGTTCGCTCATTGGGCTCCCTCCTCGTTCGCTGGGGACAGAATATCAAAGATTTCTTACAAAGTCAGTGGGAAAACTCTTACAGATTTCTTACATTTGAAAAATCCGCCCCGGCGGGGCGGATTGATTTAAAACTGAAATACCGCGCCGACAACGGCGGCAATGGCGATGAAGGCCACGGGATGGAGCTTTTTCAGCTTCTTTTGCTGGGTGCACAGGAAGATAATGGCGGACAGAACCACCACCGGCCAGCGGGGGGTGAAGGTGTGGGTCTCCACGCCGCCCACCGTGACAAACACCGACAGGGCGACGCTCAGCCCGGCGGCGGCGATCAGCGCCGTGGAGGCGGGCCGCAGGCCCCGGAAAACGGAGTCCACCGTTTTGGACTGGCGGAATTTCTCCAAAAACCCGGCGATCACAATGATGACGACGATGGACGGGGTGATGAGGCCCAGGGTAGCCAGCACCGCCCCGGGCAGGCCGGCGGTCTCAAAGCCCACATAGGTAGCCATGTTCACCCCCATGGGGCCGGGGGTGGACTCGGACACGGCGATCATGGTGGTCAGGTCGGCGTTGGTGAACCAGCCCGTCCGGGTCCCCATGTCCTGGAGGAAGGGGATGGTAGCCAGTCCTCCGCCCACGGCGAAGAGGCCCACCTTGGCGAACTCAAAGAAGAGGAGCAGAAGGGTCATTTCCCCTCACCTCCCTTCTGGATGAGGCCGTAAACCACCCAGCCGATCACGCCGGCGCACACAATGAGAATCACCGGCGACAGCTTGAGGAAGAAGGCCAGCGCCAGCCCGGCCAGGAAGATGCCCGCGCTGACGGCGTCCTTCAAATTGCTCTTGGCAAGCTTCAGCACGCTGGAGGCGATGAGGGCCACCACGGCGGCGTTGATGCCCGCCAGGGCGTGCTGGACCAGGGGGATGTCGGCGAAGTTGGACAGGAAGGCGGCGATGGCGGTGATGATGACCAGGGAGGGGAACACCACCCCCAGGGTGGTGAGGATGCCGCCGGGGACGCCCTTGTGCTTATAGCCGATGAAGGTGGCGGTGTTGACGGCGATGATGCCGGGGGTACACTGGCCCACGGCGAAGTAGTCGGTGAGCTCCTCCTCGGTGGCCCAGCCCTTTTTCTCCACCACCTCCCGCTGGAGGATGGGGAGCATGGCGTAGCCCCCGCCGAAGGTGCAGACCCCGATCTTGGCAAAGGTGAGGAAGAGGTCGGCGTAGATGTTCATAACGATTCACTCCTACAGATCAGACATTAAACCGGAACAGGATGATGTCTCCGTCCTGGACCACATACTCCTTGCCCTCGGAGCGGATGAGGCCCTTCTCCCGGGCGGCGGCCATGGTCCCGCAGGCCATCAGGTCGTCGTAGGAGATGACCTCGGCCCGGATGAAGCCCCGCTCGAAGTCGGAGTGGATTTTGCCCGCCGCCTGGGGGGCGCGGGTGCCCCGGGTGATGGTCCAGGCCCGGCACTCGTCCTCGCCGGAGGTGAGATAGGAGATCAGGCCCAGGAGGGTGTAGCTGGCCTTCACCAGCCGGTCCAGGCCGCTCTCGGCGATGCCCAGGTCGTCCAGGAACATCTGCTTTTCCTCCGGCTCCAGCTGGGCGATCTCCGCCTCCAGCTTGGCGCAGACGGGGATCACCTGGGCCCCCTGCTCCTGGGCCCGCTGTTCCACCTGGCGGTAGTACGCCACGCTCTGGGGGTCGGCGAAGCCGCTCTCGTCCAGGTTGGCGGCGTAGATTACCGGCTTGAGGGACAGCAGCTCGCAGTCGGGGTACTCGGCGGCGATATCCACCGCCTCATAGCTCCGGGCGGACTTCCCGTCGTTGAGCCAGACCCGCAGGCCCTCGAAGTCCTCCGCCTCCTGGAGGAACTTCTTGTCCCCCTTGGCGGCCTTTTTGGCCTTGTCAATCCGCCGCTCCACCATCTCCAGGTCGGCCATGACCAGCTCCAGGTCAATGGTGTCCATGTCCCGGACGGGGTCGGTAGAGCCCTCCACGTGGATTACGTTGTCGTCGTCAAAGCAGCGCACCACATGGACCACGGCGTCAGTGGCCCGGACGTTGCCCAGGAATTTGTTGCCCAGGCCCTCCCCCCGGCTGGCCCCCTTCACCAGACCGGCGATGTCCACAAACTCAATTACCGCCGGGGTGGTCTTCTTGGGGTGGTACATCTCGCTCAGCCGGTCCAGCCGGGCGTCGGGCACCGCCACCATGCCCACGTTGGGGTCGATGGTGCAGAAGGGGTAGTTGGCGCTCTCCGCGCCGGCGTTGGTGATGGCGTTGAAGAGGGTCGATTTGCCCACGTTGGGCAGACCCACGATGCCTAATTTCATAATTCTCTCTACCTCCTGATTTTTCAAGGGTTTCCGGTGCTTGAATGATGTCTACCACACCATTTATACACCATTTTCGCATTTAGGTATGTTTAGATATATAGAGTTATGGCCATCCAGCCACTCTTTGCTGCTAAGTTCACATCGCCTGCTTTCTATGATCTGATCCACATTACATCCCGCCACACCATCCGATTCAGGCGCTTTGGTGAGATTCAAATTGCTTTACTGCATGTGCCATAGAATCATCAGTCACATGAACATAGCGATCCATCGTCGTTTTTATGCTGGCATGACCGAGCAGTTTCTGCAAAACCTTTGGCTGCATACCACTCTCAATTGCCCGAGTTGCATAGGTATGGCGAAGCGCGTGCATACAAAATCGCTTGATTCCCGCCTCATCGCAAAGCTTATACAGGTGGGTATCATAGGAGCTGTTCTTGTTCGGCATCCCAGTTCGGAAATTGATGAAGACCAGATCTCGCATAATAAGCTGAGATTTGACACCCGTTCGCCGGTCGATATACTCCAGGGTTTGCGAGAGCATTGGAGATTCTTTCCGGGAAGCTCGACTTAACTCCACGCCCCGAAGTATCTCATATGCTCGGTTAGTCAAAGGGATCGTTCGATAACTTTGCTGGGTTTTGGGTGGACCAGCCCTCCAAAAGGCTTGTTTATGCCGATACTCTAGAGTCTTATTGACAGTCAAAGTCCGTTTTTCCCAATCAATAGCATCCCATGTCAACCCAATTAGTTCACCAGTACGCAATCCCGTTTCTAATATCAGTGCGTACTGCGCATAGTTATGTGACCTTTGTGCGGTTTCCAAGAATTTCCCCTGCTCTTCCACAGTAAGATACTTGATATCATCCACTGCTCGAACAGGCTTAGAGTAACGAACCCCATTCATAGGATGTTTAATAATCAGGTCATTCATCAATGCTGATTTGAACATGGTCCCCATCGTAATATATGCTTGACGAATTGTCGATCCAGCATAATCTGCTTCCATCCTGTTGAGGACGACCTTGCAGTGCATAGGTTTGACGTTCGACAGCAGCATACCACCAATCACAGGCTGAATATTGTGAACATACCGCTCCCGGTAGTTTCTACGAGTATTCGGTGCCAAGTCCGCAATCATATTCTCTTGCCAAAACTCAAACCATGTGTCCACAGTCATATCCGATGGAACAAGAATATTGTCATGCGTATCTGCAAATCGAGCTTCCTCCAACCAGTTCCGTGCCTCTGGAAGTGTAGGAACATACTTCTCGTGGCGCTTTCCATGCTTATCTACAAATCTTGCGTAATAAAAACCATCCTTCCTTTGGCAGATGCCCTTGCCGCATTCTTTCCCTTTTAAGTTCTTTCCCATGAGGTGCGCTCCTTTCCTACTATAAGAAAAAGAGCCAATGCAATGGCTCTATTTTATCATAATAGTCCATATATCTCAATAGGAACTGGCGTTAGATCACTGTTTTTTTGCTAACAAACTCTTCAAATTCTTTTCGCTTGACCAATTTCTTTGTACCTACATAGAGCACAAAAGGACAATTAGGCGTACGCAAGAGACTCTCAATCTTATTTATGCCGATATTACTATATTCTGCCGCTTCTCTAATTGTAAGCGTCATTTTCAAATGGATGGGAACCTTTTCAGCCTCTATAGCCACATTATGGTCCTCCCTTTATAGTTGATTTCAAAATAATTATAGAACGTGAGTAGCAGGTGGCAGTTGGCTGGACTGCTCCACGGGCCTTACCCCCAGGGCTTTACTGGTATCTCCCACAGCCTGCGACGGATTGGTTACCGCTCGGACCATGGCCAAGACAGCGTATCATGATTAAACATGTGGGTCATCGCCCTAAGTCGCCACAACTTATTTGTGTGCAATGTGCGGCTCACCCGTAACCTCCTCTCTTAGATTGGGATCATGGCCTGCTCCATTCACACGGCTTTCCCTCCACAGGACCACATGCCTAACGTACCTGCTATCTCTATGAGGGCCAAAGCCCTATTTATCAAGGTGCAGACGATGCCTTCCCAAAGGCTTTTCACGCCTTTTCATCCCCTTCCCCGAAAAATGTAACGGCTTTTGCCCACAGGCGAAAAATTCCGGCCCATTTATATAAATGAGCCGGAATTTTCCATTTTGGTGCCAAAATCATTAATATTTACATAACCATTATAGGTTTTGTACGTTCGAAATATCAGGAGATCTTTTAAAGTATTTTGTTGCAAAATGGGTGGAAAAGCAGAGCATATTAATAGATAATTTGATATTATCCTGCAAAGTAGGGATTGAAAGCCTCTATCTCAGCTTTATCGCCTTGCAATCATAACAAAGGCCGCACAATCTCGATTTAAGAGACTGTGCGGCCTTTGTTATGATTGGTCAAATAACTTGAGACTTTCGACCATAGCATCAATATCCCGTTCGCTGGGGCCAGGCGGTATTTCCGAAAACTGACCGTCTTCTGTGGGAACCACGGCCTTCCCTTCCATAAACTCACTCATAGAGGTTTTTACCATGTCCCGAACCATTGCCAATAACTGCTCTTTGGTATGAAGAGGCTGGTAGGTGATTTTAATCTTTGAACCGGGCATCTCCATCTCAGGATGGCGTTCCAGATAATCTACAACAGCCATGACGATGAAGTCGCTCTTTTTATTCCCCATCCGTTCTAAAAGGGAGCCTACTCGGGACTTCTCCTCTGTGTCAGCACGCCACTGGAGGGAAAATCGGAACCTATCATCCCTGCGCAAAGCCTTCACCGACCTTTTGGGCCTGCATTTGGCGTAGCTGGGCGGTAGCTAACATCCCAAATCCCACAGCATTGGCCTTTGGGTCTGCAACAAATTCAGCCTTTGCCACCTGAGAAGACGTTTCAATAAAGGGTCGGAACAGCGCTGCCCCACCGCCAGTGAAGATGGCAGGGGTAGCCCGCAGATCCACCTGAAGCTCACGGAGCTTATCCAGAATACCAGCCGCATAGCTTTTTACGGTGGTGCGGATGGTTCCCTGCACGTCATTGGGAAGGATCGTAGGTCGGCCTTGAATCACATCAGCGATGTGGTCGTCGTCGATCTTGATATCGTGAAGGGCACTGACCCGGCCAATGATTCCATTAGCCATAGGGATAGCGCCCATCTCCAGGCTGCGGCAAAACTGCATATCTGGCTGAACACCTCGCAACAGCAGTACGTCGGTAGTAAACCCACCAATATCCACAACGAAGGTACGGGGGTTCTTTTGAATAATCTGGGCCTGCGGAACCACGGCAGCGTAGGCTTGGGGATAAACCAGCACCTGTCGGATCATTAAACTGATCGGAGAATCGTTGAACTTGAACTGCACAATGCCTCGCTTGAAATAATCCGCAAAACGATTGCGTAACTCATAGTGCTCCGGTGGTAAGCCGATGGCCAGTTCTGCCTCAACCATAGGCTGCAGTGCGTCTCGCTGGCGCAGCTCCTTAGCAATGGCAAACAGGCTAAGGACGAAAAATCTCTCGTCCTTGGTCTTGTCCCGCATGTAGGGGATGCGCTCACCGGACAGTGTCCAGAATGTACCGCCGAACTCCAGTACATCTGTCTCCACCGGAGGCTTTACCGGGTAATCTGTTAAACCAGAGGTGAAAACAAAGCTTGGGGTTTTGATGGCCGAATTGCCATGGTCAATCGCAAATAGCATAATGGTCACTCCTATTCATTCAGATATTTTATTACACGGATACCAATACGTATTTGCAACGAAAATGAGTATGTTGAATTGAAAAGTTCTTACATCCTTCTGTCCTGAGAAATGAGTCTTGAGCACTCTTTTGTAATCCTCAGCGTACAGTTCCACCGCGAAAACCGAGCAGAAGGAGAACCACCCTATTTCTTCACGAGACTCTTTACGATAGCCGTTATATTTTTCAACTGTTCACTATCTAACTGCTTGAGGTATCCAATCAAATCTTTTAAGCGAGCTGGGTCTTCGGAATCATCATCGAAAAAATCCGCTGGTGTAATGCCTAAATAGTCGCAAATATAAAAAATCCCTGCGAGTGAGGGCATTGATTTTCCGGTTTCAATGTTATTGATATAACCTGGATTCTGTCCTATTGATAAGCTCATATCACGGGCAGAAACCCCTTTTTTCTCCCGCAGTTTTGCAAGTCGAAGCGAAAAGGCTTGTTCATCCATCGTTCTCACCACCTTCTGCCATATTGTAGCCCACATATTTATAATTTTCTTGGCTTGCAGCCCATTCTTGTGATAATATATGGGTTTATAGGCTATATAGCAAATAATATAGGGGGTTACAGACGATGAAACTAAAAACATGTTGCTTTACAGGGCATCGGCAGCTACCGAATAAAGATCAAAATCAGATTGCTCGAAAATTAGAATCTTCGATTGAGTTGCTCATACAATCTGGTTATCTTTATTTTGGCGCAGGGGGCGCTTTGGGCTTTGACACACTTGCCGCAAAAACAATCCTACAGTTACAAGAGAGATATCCACAAATACGGTTAATTCTTGTGCTGCCATGCATATCTCAGGCGAATCTCTGGCCAGCAGCAGACATAGCGGTCTATCAGAAAATTATGGAGCAGGCAAACAAAGTTGTTTATATTTCTCAAAAATACACCCCAGACTGTATGCTTAGGCGTAACCGTCATCTTGTAGATTATAGCAGTGTCTGTATCTGCTATCTGAATAAGACGACTGGCGGCACCGCCTATACAGTTAAATATGCTCAAAAATGTGGACTGCAGATTATTAATATTGCAGAGGGGCTCTCGATGGAAACTTAACAGCAGCAAAAGAGCGAGACAGCACAGCTGCCCCGCTCTTTTGCGTAGTAAGATACTGTTAGTCCAGATGGTGCTTCATCATAAAAAACTCCCAGATATAGTCATCCATGCCATTGTATTCTGGCGACCACAGGTAGGTGCCAAAGGTCAGTGGCAGCCCACCCAAGAGTTGTATCAACTTACTGTAAGCAGCTTCCACATGCCAGTTCTTCAAATAATCCATATCAAAGCAGGTCATCACATGGCGAACTCCCAGCTCCGTCAGCTCGTTCAGGGCCTTCTCCAGATAGTGGAGTGAGGTAACCCCGGGAATAGCCAAAACAGTCTGCCCAGTGAAGAAATGGACGATATCCGCTTTCATATACCCTTCAATCAAATAAACACATTCTTGAACAGGGCCAGCCATATGGCACCAGTTTTCAGCCCCCACACCATCCTTTTTGTCTATGCTGGAAAAAGTGAGGAATTTTCCGCCTTTACTCATTTTTTTGTCCAAACGAATATGAATACTTTGGATTCGGCCAAGTCGGTCACGACAAGGGATCATGATGCCCCGCAGGTAAATAGCCATTGTCCAACGTCCATCCCCATCCCGGTAAAAGCCGGGGACTCCAAACAGCTCATGTCCCTCCATAATCAGTTCCTTTGCTAACGCATGAAACCCTACAAGTGGTGTTGTTCGATATCCCAGCCGGTCAATCTCTTGATTGGTCAGGCCACGCCCCCGCAGATTGTCCCTATGATCCGAAGCCAATGTTAATTTGCTGAGGAGCGCCCGGTAAACACGATCTCTCGTTTCGATATTGACCAGTGGGGCTTGGGGTATCTCTGCCGGTCCTGACCTGGGTTGTACTCGCTTCCGGCCTCTTGCTTTACCAGAGTAGCTGCTTTCTTTACCACCCAACCGCTCCGTCAAATCTTGATGTACTTTATCCCGCGGCACGCCAGTATAGTAAGCATAGAGATCAAAAACTCCACCCTCAAACTGACCACATTTGGGACAGCGGAACACATTGCGCTTGAGGTTGATATTTAGATGCCGCTTTCTTGATCCGACATGGTCACAAACTGGGCAGGGGATATTATAGGAACTCCGGTCCATAGGCGGCTGTGGAATTGGCAGGAGCGGCAGGATATCGTTCATTTGATAGCGCAGTTCCATTACCACTCACCCCCTTTCCTCGGTGTCCTGTGTGGCGTCGCCCCGTTTTTTATATTCTTCATTTCATGATAAGGGTTCTGTTTCCCGAAAAACCGCAGTATAGATATCCGTTTCATCACAGCTTTCCTTTGTCAATTCCAGCAGCGAAAAGCAGCGTCCATACTCCTGAAAACTCTCAGTGGAGATGCGGTCCGGGGTATCTTCCGGGGACAGGCAGTAGACCTTACAGATTTGGAGCTGGTCAAAACTGCCAACAGTATAGGACTCCACATAGTCCGGAGTGTAGTAGGCCCCTGGTCGTGGATCAGGTTTGCACACAGAAATAGCTACCCACAGCCAGAAACCAATAACACCTGCAATGCCCAGGGCACAGGAAATTGAGCGCACAGTTTGTTTCATAGCTTGTCCTTTCCGGGGGCCGGCGCAAAACCGGCCCCCTTGTTTGTTCAAGCGGTAGCCTTGACCGCCTCGTCACAGATCAGCTTGGCCGCAGCTACAATTTCAGCGTTGCCGGTAAACTTGGTGGCCACCCAATGCAGCGCTTTGGGGTCGATCTGTAAGACTTCTCCCAGCGTCTTGCCGTTGTACTTGGCAATTGGGCAGGCAACCTTCAGCGCCTTTTCAAAAGGCGTCAGTTCGGGTTCTCTCGGCTTGGCTGCCGGGGCTGCCTGGACCGCAGGCGCGTCGGACACCGGAGACGGTACGCTCCCAGCAGAGGCGTCTGCGGGGTCACCACTCCACATGATACTGCCCAGCTCATCTACGACCGGTGCGTCAAAGGAGTCACCAGCGGCTCCAAACTGGAGCCCAAATCCAGCGTTGCGCAGGGCAATGCCCACTGCGGCAGTCTGCGCCCACTCCCGGGGAGATACGGTGGGCTTATCCAGCAGATAGCCTCTGGAGGCTGTGGCCTCGGCCAGGAACTGTTCCACCGGTGCGGAATAATGGGGATAGATCCGAGCCGTAGCAACAAAGCAGTCCTTCCCCGCTGTGACAGAAACTGCGATACGCCCCTCGGGGTACTTCAGCCGGAACCAGCCAATCTGGACCATGACCGGAAGCCGCAGTCTCTTTTCGCCGCCGTTGGGGCTGTTCAGATCGGTATACTCCACCGCCAGTGCAGAGGGGTCGAACCCTTCCACGGCGTTAATTTTCTGCAGGGCCTCCATAGCCATCTGCTTCGCTTGGGTATTTTCCATAGTCATGACGCAGGCACCTCCTTCTTTTTAATGGGCACAAATGTATTTCGGAACTGAAGCCAAGCGGGAAGCAGCGTCTGGATCACCTTGCCGATCTCGTGACTGTAGCTATCCGGGGCGGACGGTGAAAAACTGGAAAACCGCTTGCGGTAATCTTCGATCACCCTCCCTAGGTTATTCTGGGCAGCGTCCCGCTCCTTCTGGGTATCAGGCCCTCTGTTGGGACCGTAGCGGCGCTCCAAGGCGAGGCACTGCACGTAGGCATCCAGCATCTTATAGTGTCCCAGCAAAAACTGGGTCTCCATGGTGACCGGAGCCGTCCTGCAGAACATCTGGCAGGTTTCCAGCACACCGATCCGATACACAATCTCACCGTGCCGCCAGATAACGTCAGCCGGAACGCCGCCCTTGGCAATGCGCTGATCCATCTCGCTGCGGAGGTTATAGAGGTTTTCAAGAACAGTTGCCATATTTTCTTCTCCCTTCACGATTTTGCTGTTTCGGTAATACGGGAAGCCAGCATGGTGTTGCGTCTCTCTGTATCCGTCGTCTGGATAGCCTGGATAACCGCTTGCCAGTCGCCAACAATCTGCGCTCTGCGCTTGGCGCGAGTAAGCCCGGTATAGACCAGAGGGCGCTTGAGCATACGTCCATGGCAATTCTGGATGCTGAGCAGTACAGAGTCGTACTGGCCGCCCTGGGATTTATGGATCGTGGTAGCATAGGCAAGGTCAAGGTGGCTCAAACTCTCCTTATCCTCATAGGATACAATGCGGTCATCATGGAAGTCCACTTCTACCAGGAAGCTATCGCCGTCCCGCTCAATTTTGCGGATATAGCCGATGTCGCCGTTGCTGACCTCATCCCGATTCTTGGTCTGCATGACCTTATCCCCTAGACGGAAGATGCGCTGGGCCAAAGCAAGTTCAGGCTTGTTCAGGCCAGGCGGATTGACCAGGGCACGCAACCGTTCATTCATACTTCGTACGCCGGTCTCAGTCTTGGCCCGGAACGGGGTAAGCAACGCCACATTGTCCACGCCATATTGTGCCACCTCCTGCATATACAGCCGCTCCAGCCATTGGGCGGACTGCTGAATATCGGCGGAACTCCAGAATTGGAAGTCCCCATCAAACTGGAGACTTGCATTGCCGTGGCGGATACGCTGGGCGTTTTCGGCGATCATGCTACCCTCACTCTGGCGAAACACCTTGTCCAACATGACCATCGGGATCCTGCCGCAGCGCAGCATTTCACTGAGTACCGCGCCCGGCCCTACGGATGGAAGCTGGTCGGCGTCCCCTACCAGCACCAGCCGGCACATCGGCGGCAGTGCATGGAATAGATACCAGGTCATGGCCATATCCAGCATACTCACCTCGTCTACCAGTACCAGATCGGCGTTCACCAGTTCTGGCATGGTCAGGGTGTTGGTCTCACCGGCGGTCAGGTTCAGCGCCTTATGGACGGTGCAGGCGGGCAGTCCGGTGCTCTGCTCCAGCCTCCGCGCCGCACGGCCCGTTGGCGCACAGCAGATGATGTCCGCATCTGGAAACGCTTTGCGGTAGATGTTTAGAAACACGCGCTGGATAGATGTTTTGCCGGTACCAGGGCCGCCGGAGATAATACAGAGAGGTGATGCTAGGGCGGTCTTAACCGCCTGCCGCTGTTCCGCTGCCAAAACAAACCCCAGTTCCTCCTGCTGCTGATCAATCTCGTCATCCAGGTCCCCAATATAGGGCAGGCTGCCCCGTTGGAGCATCTCTCGAACGCATTGGGCGGTGCCATTCTCGGCTTCGACCATGATGGGCCGGTAAACGTGGCTCTGATACAGAGCCAGCCGATCCGCCTTCAGCATCTCAAAAGCCTCGTTGGCAACAGCTATGCGGTTCAGACCCGGCGTGCGCAGCAGTTCCACCGCCTGCCGGACAAAGTGCTCTTTGTGCAGGCACAGATGTCCCTTTTGCTCAGCAACTTCCAGTGTATGGAGCAGTCCAGCAGCGACACGCTCAGGGGCTGTCCTGGGAATACCCTGACGTTCCGCCAACCGGTCTGCCACCTCAAATGACAGCAGCCCTTGTTCAAACACCTCATAGGGACGCTCTTTCAGCAACTCCTCCGCCCTGATACCCAACTCCTTTTGCATACGAACGGCTTGCCCAGCGTTGACGTCCAATGGTGCCAGCATGGTGATGATCCGCCGGGCGCTTCGAGTCTCCAAGTATGAGTCTCGAAGCTGTTCACAGTGCTTACTACTGATGCCGGGCACCTCACGGATGCGGTCCGGGTCATTGTCCAAAACTGTCAGGGTATCGTCCCCAAAGGTATTGTAAATACGCTCGGCCAGCCTCTTGCTAATACCACGGATCAGGCCGGAGGAGAGATAGGTAACGATCCCATTCTTGCCGGGTTCAATAATCTCCTCGTAGGACTCCATCATAAACTGAAGCCCATATTTGGCGTCCTTTCTCCATCTGCCAACCATGTCCACCTTCATCCGCTCCATGATGGGCAGGTAGTAGCCCACTACCGTGATGCTGTTCAGCTTATTTCCCTGTCCATCCAGTACAGTCTCACAGGGCGCATAGAGCGCCACGGTGTAGCTGCCCTTCTGGGCATTCTCAACACTCTTGGGGTAGATCAGTCTGAAAAATTTACACTTCATCTCACCCTCCTACACCAGTACCAGTTCGGTAGTGGGGATATAGACGGTCCGCTCCTCCAGCGAATGGTTCTGGGCGATATACAAGGCCTCCACTACTATGTCATCTGCGAGCCGGTCAAACTCCTGCACCAGTTCTGTCCGTTGCTGGAGTTCGTAGATGGACCAATCCTCAAAATCTTCATCCATGTCAACGCTTCGACCTGGATAAGAAAAAATTTTTATGGGCGGTTTAATGAAATCCACACGAGTCCCTTTATTACATACCCCGCACCGAGTCCCGGTTTTTGCTATGGAAGTATAATTTTTTTGTCCGCAATAGGTACAGTAGGAACGATATTCGCTGGGTTCGCTTCCGCCTTCGTATAGAACCAGATAACCACCACTGCGGCCGTTCCAGCCGGCCTGCCACAGATAGTTGTGTCGGCGGTTGAAACCCTCAATCAGATCATTGAGCTGGTAATAGAACTCAGACACTTGGATTAAATCCCAGAGTTTGTCTGTCATCTCCCGATCTAGGCCAAGATTGTAGAGCTTCATGTTGCAGGCGTAAGAAGTGCTTCGGTTCCAACTGCGCATTGTGTCATACCGAAAATGGCCTGATAGGTAGGCTGTCATCTCCGCTCGGGATCGCTTATCCACACGTTTAGAGAAAAGATGCCGGCTGGAGGGCCCTTTTTTGCTCGACACCACGCTGTCACCTCCTGTAAAATAAGCACAGGGAGGCCGCAGTTGCGGCGCTCCCCGTAGGTATATGTTTCCTATGTGGGCTGAACAAAAACCTTGAGCTTCCGGCTCTCAGAGGATTTAAGAGCAGCCTGATAGATACTGGGGTGCTCTTTTTTGAGGTAGCCGGAATCTACACGGCGCGTGACCCTTGTTACAAAGTCCACCAACAAGGTATCTGTGGTGGTAGATAACACACCATGCTCATGGGCTTTCATCAATTCCGCAATTCGAACGCTGTGTGCGTCAATTTTCGCCTCGTTTTCTTTCAATTTCTGCTTTAATGCAGTATTTTCATCCTGGAGTGCAACAATTCCACGCAGAGATTTCTCATATTTCATGGGGAACTCGATGGTCGGCAAGCCCTTCTGGCTTGGACCACAAATATTTGCCAATGCCTTCAAAGCAAGTGCGGGATCCACCTCTGTCATAGCGGGCGGCTTATCATGCCGCAGGCTCCAAATCCATTGATCCAGCCGCTCAAAGATCATGTCCTCCTTGGCTTTATCCCGAATCAGATCTGGTGTGGCTAGGTCATTATCCGGATTGTTGCCCCAGAGGGCAGAGAAAGCGCCAAAATCTAAGTCCATTACAGCCAGATAGTAACGTAGCTGAAACTCATAATAGAGCGGGTAGGCGCCATCGGCCCAGTCGCCAGCCTTGTGGTAAGTGCAGCTCTTGCACTCCAGAACACCGGGCTTGCCATCGGCTTTGCGGATGATTCGCCGGTCAATATCCGCCAAGGCATATGGAAAGTCTGCATGTTGATACATATTGGTATCATCAATGACAGTGTCTCCCGTCCTCTCAGCATAAAAATGGGCTGCAATCGGCTCAAGCATGTGGCCCATCTGCAACTGCAAAGGGTTGGGCTTATCTTTTGGCTTCATACGGCCCTTTTTGACCATCCACAATTCCAGTGGAGTGGTCCACGGTGACAGGCCAAAGATTGTGGCCACATCACTGCCGCCAACAGTGTACTCAATATCCCCCTTGGGACCATGTTCCCGGCACTCCAACCAGCGCTTTTCATCCATTCCCGCACAGTCGCACAAAATAATTGGCGCGGCCATTACCAGCTCACCTTCTTCGCCAGGTCATAGTCGCTCCAGCGCAAGGTGAGCGCCCGAGCCATGTTCTCCTGGAGCGACAGCAGCTTGCTCTCAGGTGCACCGCTGACTTTCAGGTTGAACGGAATCTCCTGCATGGCAATGAACACGTCATGGGCGGAGGCCGGGTTGTCACCATTGACTGTTTCAAACATGGCGATGGCCGCAATCGCGGCCTTCTTAGGCATAGCCAGTTTTTTGCACACAGCGGTCATGGCGTTGATCGGGTAGTCCAAGTGAATGGTGAGCAGCTTACTCAGCTGGGCGACAGAGTCACCAAACTGGGCGAACAGCATATCCAGATCGTCCACAAAGTCGGGAACCTTGGACTGCCGACGATGCTCGACGGCTACCATACCGCCGATGTGGATGGGGTACTGAAGACCCATGAGAAGTGCCGAGACTTTGGCTGAGGCTACGCCAGTATCTGAGGTGGAAAAGCGGATGCCAGGCATCAGTTTGGCCGCCAAAGCTTTTTTCCCTTCCGCCTCCAGCATTTTCTCATAGGTGCTGAGAAGGGTTTCTTTTTGGTCAGGCAACTTCCAGGATGCGCTGGTGATGGCATGGTCGGAATAGCCGGACTCGAACTCGTTACCCGGAAACCGCTCGTCCATTTTCTTCTGCAGCCCATCCAGCAGCTGGTCGATCTCCAGGATGGAGTAGTCCCGGCTGTCCCCGGAATGGGCTGCCGACACCTTCTCACCTCGAATCAGCAACAGGGCGCTGTCTTTGTGCAGTTCCAGACAGGAGTTAAGCACTTCAGCCAACTTTGTCCGCGCGAGCTTGGGCAGGGCGGTGCCGTTGATCTTGGCCCGATCCAGCAGGCTCTTGTAGGCAGTGTCTCGTAGGGGGAAGTACCGGCCGCCCACTCGGATGGCCAAGCCTAGGTTTGCTGCCGTGTCGGCGATGGCCTCTTGGCTGACAGAGGGGTCGAAGCCAGATTTGTCCCCATAGAGCGGAGACTTCGTGTCCAGTGCGGCCACACGAAGGCTTTTGACCTCGCTGCGTTCCCACAGACTGGCCTTGCACTGCTCTTCGTGGTAAGCCAGCAGGTCCGGGAACTGGTTGAACTGGATGGAATAGCTGTCTAAGCATTGTTTTACCATTTTCAATTTCTCCTTTTCTGTTTGATTGTGGCAGACTGCCCTAAATATACAAAAACAGCGTCTCTTCTCGGGACGCTGCATTTGCCAGTATGAAGTTGGCGCGGAAAACAAAAAAGTGCCATTTGCAAACATGCAAATGGCACTTCGTTACACGGAAAACTATGCGCACTTTTCTTGCGGCACTGATACTGTATGATACGATTATACCATCCGCAAAGCGTTCCGTCAATGCTGAAACTACAGTTTTGGCTCAGTACGCAAATAAAACAACCATAATCTGCTCTAACTCTGTAGCATTCATTCTGTAACCGCAATACTAAGCATATTTTTTCAGTGCCCAAACGCCCCTTCCAGAACGGCAAAAGACATTGGGATGATACTGCAGAGTCTGACGCACTTTGTCCTTCCAGTGCTGTTGCTGCTGGGCACGCTTATAGCTGCCCACCGCCTCATAGATCTGCTCCAAGGCAACAGGGGTATGGAAGGACTCCATAGCGTCAGCTATAATATCCCTCCATGTGGCACCGGGCATATCCCGGATATCGCCCTGCAGCCGGTAGGTCATCAGCAATGGATAGGTAAGCGGCATATCCTTCCGCAAAAGCAGAACATATTCATGTACAATGGGAATAAACTTGCCGCTATAGCTGCGGCGGTCGGAGACGCAGTTGTGCTGGGTCTTGATAACGACATTCTCTAGTGTACCTGGCTTGGTCAGTTCAAAGAGCATACTCAAAAGGCGTCCCTTCTTCTTGACGTCGCCCACCAGCACAGCCATGCGGCCGCCCTTCTCCAGCGCACAGAACTGCTTCATCATGCAGTAATTCATAGCCTGGACAAAGCCTTCCCAGGTTGGAATCCGGGAAAGATCAAAGCGGCGAGGGTCATAGCCGTACCGCTGTTGTACATCTGCTGCCCGGTACATGACATCCGAATACTTGATGATATCCCAGTATGGCGGATGCCAGAAGATAAACTGTGGCCGCTCAGGGATGTCACTGTGGAGCAGGTCAAATCCGCTGTGCAAATCGTAGGTGTGGCTGTGGATGCCCATGGTGCGGGCGGCGTCGCCGGTGGTATTGCTGCCGCACATATAGTCGCAGATCTCCTGGACGCCGAAGTGGGCAATCAGATCCTCAATCAGTTTTGGAGAACAGTTGCCGCGGTATTTGTTATTGCCGCCCTCACCACGCTCCGGGTAGGATACGACGGTGGTTAATGCGTTCCTTTGGTTCGTCATCATGACAGATGACAGCCTCCTTTCTGTTTTAGATAGCATAAGGAGACTGTGGGGAATGTCCACAGTCTCCTTGATGGTGTTGTGATTTCAGTTCGATAAAATGAGGTGTATCCGCCCTTGAACAATCCTACTCAGGGCATCCAATCTTTCTTGCTCCGCATGGATGCGGGGGTGCTGCTGAAACG
>OFGE01001505.1_pt1 | contig 20087 bp, 27 predicted proteins | sample 1521681 | NCBI WGS metagenome assembly OFGE01 (sample SAMEA3504093, study PRJEB24116) | mouse gut metagenome | biome: mouse gut; feature: mouse-associated habitat; material: faeces | place: Denmark | collected 2011
TGTAAGTATATGAGAAATCTGGCGTAAGTGTGAATTGTAACAAGTATATTAGCACCTCACTACGAAACTTCAAAATCCATACATACCCTAGTTTTCGTATAAGGACGTACTTTGTTATCTGCTACTGCCACATGTTCTGGATGAACTGCATAACCTTTGAGAGATTCCTCATCCTCCAAAGAGCAATCAAGCATCACATCTGCATTAGAAGTAGAAAGTGGGTGAATCTCCACTTTAATATCAATAAGACCAGGAATCTTGCCTTTAAGCGCCTCAAGCCCTTCCTTGATACCCGCTTTTACCTCTGCTTTTTCACTATCAGAAAGTTCATCCTTTAGCTGCCATAATATTACATGCTTTACCATACTCTGTTCTCCTTATCTCAAATTATTGTATTTTTTCACCAAAATTGTAACGCTCCATTGTCTCTGCATTTCGGTATTCGTGTTTCTCATAGTACCCGATTAACGTTCCATCTTCATCGCGCAGCGCAACCATATACACATCTTTATTCTCTTTTTCATTGTGAAACGTATAAATTAAATTATGTTCCTTGCTCTCTGCAAACCACAAAACCGCCTTCTGAATCAATTCCCCAGACTGCGGACTGTGACAGACCAAAATACTTTTCCCTATCAATGCTTTTCCGCCGCTCTTTTTATATCGTTCTATCGCTGCTGGATTCATATAAATAATGTCATGCTCTAAATTGCAAATAACCACTGCACATCTGTCCTGCTCAACGATACTCTTAAAATATTTTGTCAAATCCATGTTCTTTCTCCATTTTTTCTCTATGTTATCAAATTAATGCCATCGGAAATTTTTATTCAATACTTCCTTTGATTGAAGTGTACAAAATTCCGGACGTTTTTCTACTTCATGCAATCCTGTCTTTCAAAGACAGACCCTGGTTTTTATATATCATTTTCCCCTCTATACTAAACAAGATGATTTTATTTGTCAATATCAAACTTATGTTCTTTATCGATTACTCAAACTGTGCCTCGTGCTTTTTAAAAAACTCATAATATGCACGCACATTTCCAAGTTCTGTCCAACGTTTTATATCCACAATTTCTTCGTCCAAATCATAAATTTTTGCGCCTTTCATAGAGAGCAGAAACGGCGAATGTGTGGCAATAACAAACTGACAGTGAAAAAAACGGGCCGAATCTTCCAAAAAACGCAGCAATTCCTGCTGTTTTTCTGGTGAAAGACTGTTTTCCGGCTCATCGAGCAGATACAATCCATCTTCTTTTATCTGGTCACAAAAATAAAGAAATGCACTCTCCCCATTGGAATGCTCTCTTATATTGTTCTGCAAATTACCGCGGACAAATTTTGACTGTGTGCTGCGCCGCGCAGAATTTACCTTTTTTAGCTGCTCATAATCCTCCAAGGAACGCATTTGAAAACGTGAATACTTTGCTTCCTGGTATTCCTCAAACAGCTCCTCTCGTTTCTGATCAATTCCCTCGTTGATACTTCTTAGATTCAGCATAAAGTCAAACACATCATCACTCGTAATAATTCGGCTGACCTTTGGTATTTTCCCAATGGTTTCAAATGAACACATTCGTGTATAATCTTCAAAAAAATTCGAGCGGTTATACAATGTATCCCGTCTAAGCCCTAACTTCTCCGCAATCACATTCAAGGCAGTTGTTTTTCCAGAACCATTTCCGCCATACAAAATTGTCACAGGTTCAAAATCGAGCATCCGCAACTGGTGTTTCGACAAAACTTGAAAGGGATAAAAGGTATCATAACATGTCCTTTGCACATTCATTGTAACATTATATTCTGCTTCTCTATCTGGAAATTCAAAATGTGATAAGTAAATCATTTCAAAACCCTTAACCCTTTCTAATAACCTGGACGTTCCCATTGATATCGTTTCATATCTACATGCCCATCAATAAATTCTACCCCTTCTGCTTTGAGAAGTGCAACTTGGCGGTTGCCGCCTCCAAATGCAAACGCATCAGAAACTTTTCCTTCCTTATTTACGACACGGTAACAAGGAATTTCATCCGGATTCGGATTTGCATGCAGCGCATACCCTACGACTCTCGCCCACCGCTTATTTCCGGCAATTGCAGCTATCTGTCCATACGTCGCCACTTGTCCATATGGAATCTGCTTTACTACCTCATATATTTTTTCAAATGCTGACTGATTCATAAACTTCCTGCCTTTCAAAATCCAAAAACATTCGAAATCCGCCCTGTTCGGGCTATTTTCTTATATTTTCGAGTTCAAAGTCCTGCTTTTTCATACAATTATGAAACGCATCGCTTTTTGCCATGATATCTTTTCATATAATTATAAAGCAGACAGGCATTTTTTCATAGAATGAAAATAAGATTATTATAAAAAAATAAGAGAATCTGTTTATGAAGAAAATCAATCTGAAAAAAGTAATGCCACTGATATTGCTCCTGATTAGCGCTTTTCTCTTCGGCAGAGGAATCGCATATGTTAAATACGAAAAAATAGATACCTGGGCGACACCTGCAAGCGGAAATTCCGTCTCTGTTGAAAATTGGGGGTTGGGATTTGGTGCTGAAGGCAGCCAGCCTACCGGCAACGCCTCTGCAGAGGAACTAAAAAAATATAATGCATACTATGTTGGAGACAACAAGGAGAAAGTTATTTATTTGACTTTTGATGCCGGATATGAAAACGGAAACACAGAACCAATCTTAGACGCTCTAAAAAAGCACAATGTATCTGCAACCTTTTTTGTTGTGGGACATTACTTAGAATCTGCACCAGAAATCGTAAAACGAATGGTTGATGAAGGACATTTCGTTGGAAACCATACCTATCACCATTTAGATATGTCTTCGATTTCCTCCAAAGAATCGTTTGAAAAAGAGATGAAAGACGTAGAAAATAAATTTAAAGAAATTACTGGGCAAGAACTGGCACATTTTTATCGGCCTCCACAGGGAAAATACAGCACAAATAATCTCAAAATGGCAGACGAAATGGGCTATCATACCTTCTTTTGGAGTCTTGCCTATGTAGATTGGTATCAAGACAAACAACCTAGCAAAGAGGAAGCCTTTGAAAAACTTATTGGGCGCATTCATCCAGGCGCAGTGGTACTTCTGCACAGTACCTCCAAAACAAATGGTGAAATTCTCGATGAACTGCTGACAAAATGGGAAGAAATGGGCTACACATTCCGTACACTCGAAGATTTTTCGCAAAATTGAGCTTTTTCATACACTTTCTAACTCACACTTTCAGCCAAGCAGGGGAGACTGTTTCCCCTGCTCATCAAAAACGATTTGTATCTTATCGAATCACTCTGATTTCAAAGGCGGTCGTCTGTGGGGGAATGCTCGCTGTCATAAACGCCGCATGACGCACTCTGACACGCAATCCCGGAACCAGACCCGAAAAATTCATTGGCCTGCCAAAAGCATTCAATATCTGTGCATTTTCTGGAACATGAAATCGAATAACAGACGACAAATTTCCGTCACTGATTGTAGTCAGAATTCTGCCTCGTCTGTCTACATCAACAATTCTGCCAATTGTCACTTGATCCCTTTGGGGACTTTGCACCACCTGTATAACGTATGCTGATGACTGCGGCGGAATACTTCTTGTTGATGCAAGCGAAAATGCAGCGTTTACGGTCATACCCTTTCTCAAATCTGTCAGAGGGATTCTGTTTCCAGCTTCATCTAAAATAACCGTATTTTCTCCTACATTGAGCCGCATCATCTGATTTCCATTATCACAATGAGGACATTCTGTATAGGAAACCAATACAAAAGAACCATTTCTGTTCGACTCAACACGTTCTACAGTCCCGTTTGTAATTTGTGCTAAAAAAGTATTATCCATGATTTTACCCAAAATGTTTTACTATAATATATGCATCTTTCAAATCATGGCCCCTACAACTTTTTCTTTACCCTCAGTTTGACTTAGACCGTTTCTATATCATCTCTGCAATTGCATTCAGCAATTTGCTCACTTTTGGTACATCTCTGTCCTTAAATAAAGAAACAATATCTGACATGTTGTCATCGGTTCCTTTCACGCACTGACCTGTCAAAATATAATCACAGCTCACACCCAATACATTTGCAATCTTTAATAAATTTGCTGCTGAAATCCCCTTTCTGCCACTCTCAATTTCATATAAAAATTTATCAGAAATCTGCGCCATCGCAGCAAACTGATCTCTTGATAACTTCTTGCTCTGCCGAAGCTGACAAATTCTTTTTCCTGCTTCAATATAGATTGGATTTACATTTTCTTTCTTCATCTTTTATCCCCCTGCGCATATTGTACGCATGCCAATCAATCATTTGAAAATCTGCTTTCAAACGATGCACCCCAGATAATCCTTTTACAAAAATTAAAAGACCGTTATTATTATAAAATATTTATAGGATGCTTCGGCATTTTGAGACAAAAAATGTGTTTTTACGTAAATAAATGGCATTTTTCGCTAATTATCTACATTTTTCCTATTGAAACAGAACCTTAAAACTGATATAGGTCATTCCATCCTGTACAATATTTTCTACAGAAATCGTTCCATTGTTTTTCTCAGCTATTTGCTTTGCCTGATACAGACCAATTCCTCTATCTTCACCTTTTGTACTGTTTCCATATTCAAAAAATGCTGCCATTTCTGCGAAACGATACTCTCTGCTTGTATTGGCTATTTCTATAAAGAATGTGCCTGATTTGTTTACTCCAATTTTTACATAGATCTTTTTCTCTGTTTCCTCACTAATACTTAGTGCTTCCACTGCATTATCAAACAAAATACCAATAATCTCAATCAAATTATGTACTGCGATGCGCTCCTCCAAGGAAATATCCTGAATATCATAGCTCACCAGAATTCCTTTCTCAACGGCAAACGCAAACTTTGAATATAAATAACCAACGATAACTGGAGACATTTTTATTTTTAAAAGGTCGTTCAATGAATTGTCTTTTAATATTTCCTGACAGTAATTCATCTGTGTCATCTTGAGTTCTTCCTCATCTTCTATCGTATATTGCATACACACAATCGCATTAATATGATTTTTGAATTCATGCTGCTTCATCCGAATTGCTGCAATCGTTTCTTCAAATGATTTGGTGTACAGCTCATACACCCGCAATTCTTCCACTTTCCGTTTCTTCTCTTTTTCAGTAATAAGCCATAACATTGCGACCAGAATGATACCTATTAGACATAAAAAAGTCTGCATAATAATTTGTGGACTTAACTGCTCTATTTTATTATACATGTAAAAGAAATAGAAAAAGAAGAGGCAAAACACAATAATATAAATACTTTCTTTGAACCATATTATCGTCTTAATAGCTGCTTCTGTGTATCTTCTTTTCCAAATTGCAAATAGAAAAATAATTATACAATTCTCAATGATTCCTACTGTGCTCACTTGATATATTTGTACAAATTGACTTCCTATCAATATATAAAATAATATTTGCAAACCTGTTATAAGCACTGCTGTACAACCAAAACCTTTTATGGCTTCTTTCCAAGTAATCTCAAAGAAATATTTTGTGAAACATATAACGCAAATATATGCGCATATTTTTGTTGCCATACCATAATAATATGTACAAACAAGAATACCTATAAAATTCATTATTAATGCTATTATACTTTGTATTTTAAGAATAGGACGATGATGAGCTAAACGATACAAACAACTCATCATTGCAATATACTCTGTCAGTGATTGTAAAATATCAACTTCCATATATTCTCCTTAATAGGAATTAAATTGCACTTTTTTTCGCCAAAAGATGCTAAAAGTAATGTTTTCTATGATATATAGTTCATATATAAAAAACATATTCTACATATTATACCACTTATTTCCTAAATACGATTTTATTTTACATTTATCATATAATTTTTTTAGTAATCATTTGTATTGTAAAGGAAAAGTTAAATGAAGATTTTGAGTGAATATATGACAAATGAAATGAATCTTAGTTTATCAGAACAAAAATTTATCATCTATAAATTAAAATGTATTTTTAATGATTTTAGTAAATTTATAATAATATCCATCTTTTTCGCTTTTGTAGGATTATTCAAAGAATTTTTGTTTGCTAGTATGATTTCTATTCCTCTAAGAATCTATTCTGGAGGGCTGCACTTTAAGCATTATCTGTCATGCTTTTTGTTTTCTTTTGGATACTTTATACTACTGATTTATGGTTTGAGTGCAATTTCATTGCCTATTTATTTATCGATTATTTTAATGATTTTGTGTTCTATTATCAATTTCTGTCTTAGTCCGATTCAATCTGCATCACGACCTCCACTGCCTATCGCAGAATCGCAGCGTGTCAAGCAAAAATCATTTATGCTAAGCCTCTATTGTATGCTAATCATTCTGCTTTTTTATCAGACACCACTTGCGTCTGTTGGTTACTGGACTATTCTGCTGCACTCTGTGCAGCTTATAATAGCAAACTTACAAAAGAAGGGTGGTGAACAATATAAAAAGTAAATTTAGCAAACTTTTTGGTACTGTTGCTGGAATCGCATTATCAATCACTGTATTGGCTCTTAATCCATTGCCTTTTACACCAAGTCTTTTTTTATTCGGCGAACCTGAATATCCATCAGAGGACTAAAAATTCTATAGGAATTCCAAAACAATATCGTTCCATGATATCACATATATCATGGAGCGATATTTGCTATTATTTGGTGAACCATACGATATAGGAATATTCCATTCATTTTCGTATGCTTATGTGATGTACACGCCACAAAAAGGGCGCACATATCCAAGCAGGGGGTTTCCTGCGTTTTTATCTTGCCAAATTCTATTTTAAATCCTCAAAAAAGCTCTTCTTCATCACTCTGCTGATTTCGAGTGTTTCTCCATTGGTAAGCGTGATATATCTGTTCATTTTATCTGACATGTACAAATATTTCTTGTTTACCACGGTACTTCCATTGCATTTGAGAAAATCTTTTCTTGGCAGTTCATTCTGGATAGACTTGCATGATTTATATGGAATCTCAATAATCTCATCTTTCAGATGGATATATGATTTTCTGCCATGCGTCTCATAATACATTATTTTCTCAACAGGTATATGAAACAAAACGCCATCTTTGTGAAATGTGAAGGAAGTGATTTCTCTATCCTCCGCACTTGGCGCTCCCAATGCATCAATTATATTTTGCTGAACCTTTTGGATATCGAAAGGCTTTTCAATATAGTTATAACAATGAATATTGTGCAATGCGTTCAGACCTTGATCCACAAGACTTGTTATAAAGATAATTGGCGTATATTTGTATCTGTCGAGCTGTCTCATTCTTTCTGCAAATATCATTCCAGATGCATCATGTCTGTTTTGCTTATCCAGAATAATATCTATCAGAAACAAATCGATATCTTGTTCTATTGCATAACGATATGCTTCACTGACATTATCTGTATCAAAAATATTGCAGTTCTCATCACATTTTTTCGTAATATTGATCAGGGCAGTTCTTGAATGTTTTTCATCTTCAATTATTAAAACATTTTTCTTCATAAGTACTTACTTCTTTATATCAACTTTTCCTTCGTAATTATTTAATGCATATTGGCAGCATCGGAGCACCAGCTCATTAAACGATATCTGTTCCCCGTTTGCTACAGCCGCAAGTTTTTCGTCAAGTTCTTCTGTAAATCTTATTGTCTTTGGTATATTTGCCCTTGAAAAAGTTTTTTCAATTTTGAACATCTTTAGTACACCTCAAAAATTAGTTATATCTCAATTATAACTATAACCATTTTGAGCAAGAATTAATAGAACTAATTTTATAATCAAATCTATAACCATACTTTTCCAATATGCACAAATGCACACAGTACATCAATGTACAGATGAACCATGTGCACCCTCTATTACTTAAATTCCGCCAGAATATTCAAAACAGGAACCAGCTTTTGCAGCTTTTCCTTGAGCCTGTCATGGTCTATACTTGCAAAGAATTTGCGCACATCACACTTGAGGACCCAGCCCTCCGCCGTGCGGTATTTGTTCCAGTATTCCGTGAAAAAGCCCTTGAGGCGGTCCAGGCCGAAGTGGAGGCCCTTGCCCTTTTGGGATGCGTAGTTATCCAGGATAAAGCTGTGCGTGATGCGGTCATAGAGCAGATTGTCCACTATGGCGTGCTGGACCACTTTGTCCACAAACGCCGGGGCCTGCACCAGCCTTTTCTTGGGCTCGAAAACGTAGAACACACGGAAACGGCCCGGCCTATATATTTTCGTGCGGAGGATATAGACCAGGTTGATGATGCGCTCCAGCAGGTGGGCCTCGTAGTGGGCCGTGGCAGCTCTGGAGCGCTTGCCCCTCCGGGCGGCAAGATATGCGGCGTAGAGCACCGCAAAGGTGCAAATATCGGAAAATCTCAAGCGGGTGGCCTCCTGTCTTTGTACGGCTGGCCATCCTCTCATCATGCGCCGTTTAGGTGCCGGGTGACAGGACCAGCAGCCCCCTCCCGTTCAATGCCGGGCGGGCGGCATCGGCGCAATGTGTTTGCCTTGAAAAACTCAAGGCTGGATGTGACCTCCTTTGATGTGATGGATGGCGCTGTTTTCGGCTTTGGGCCTACTCAGTCCGGCCTTGACCATCAGAGCGGGGCGGGACCCGTTGGTGTTGGAGCAGTTGTTGTTGTTGAGGTTGCCATCGGAGTTCAAGTTCCAGGCGTTGTTGGTGTTGTTCGTGTTCGGGGAAAACGCAAAATATAGGTCACACCCAAATATAACAGCCTTTGGCTGGTATATCCGCTTTAGGGGCTCCGCTGCATGGCCTCCGCAATCTGCTGGGCCATTTGCGCCATCTGGGCAAGCTCCTGGGCCGCCTTGGCCTCCCGAAGTGCGGCGGCACGGGTGCCGTCATTCCTCCGCCAGTTAAAGGCCTTTTGCTTGACCGGGCGGACCATCTCCGCCCAGTAGTGGCATTGGTCCCCGGAAATGTACCCTTTCTTAAAGCTGAGGTTGATATACTGGAGCATGGTGTCACACTTGACCACCACAACGTCCAGGTCCCGCAGCCGCTCCTCATACTCCGTTTCAAAGAAACGGCCATCGGCGGAGATGCACTTTTCCAGGATGTCAGCGGCACAGTCCTCCAGCCGGGCGCACAGGTGGAACGTCTGGGATTTGGGGAAATGGGGCTTGCCGTCATCCTTGACCTTTTCGTAAAGCACCCGCTCCACAAGCTGGCAGTTTTCCATGACGTAGCCCTTGACCTGCCGGTATTCGGCCTCCTTGGCCTTGACCCGCTGGATGGTGTACTCCAGCAGGTCAAGGGCCAGAGGGATGATGTCATAATTGGGCATGGCTAAAACTCCACCCGCTGGTAGGTTTCATTCCACACGCCAGTCACCACCAGCCCGGTGAGGGCGGCAAAGGTCACGGTGAAAGAGTTGCCGGTGATGTTGGTGCCGTATTTCAGCTCCAGGACAGCCAGGCGGGCGTCAATGCCTCCCACCGTGTTCTGGAGTTCCGGGTGCACATCGGCAGCGTTGTCATGGGTTTCCACGGCGTCCGTGATGGCCTGCCGGATGTCCTCATGGGCGGCGGGGTCCGTGTTGTGCTCAGAAATAGCCCGCTCCAGGTCCTCCCGGCTCACCACGTCCAGGGCGGGGATGATGGTAAACTCCAGCACGGAGGCGTCCGCCACAACAATGTGCATGACCATGGTGAGCCGCCCGTCCACGCCGGTGGAGATGGCCACCTTTTCCGTGTCCGGGGTGTTGCAAATGGCGATGAGCTCACCGTCCTCACTGAAAAGCCCCATCTCACGGCAGACAAAATTGCCCACGCTGTCATCAATGACGATTTTGACATCCAGCATATTGGGCACGGCGGGATTTTGCACGGCAGACACGATGGGGCCCCGCCACAGCTCTGCCACCAGCTCCGTTTGGTCCACCGTGGGCACATAGTAGCCCCCACCACCGTCACCGGCGGCGGCCTGGGTGATTTTCAGCTTGGTGCCCGCCAGAACGCAGGCAGTGATGCGGGCGGCCCCCACGGCGGTGATTTTCGTGCCGTATCGTTTCTCAATATCAGGCATTTTTATTGCTCCTCCTTGTATGGGTAGATTTCAACGGTGGCGTGATACTCCAGCGGCCCGGCCATGCTGACACCGCCAGCGCTTTCCAGCTCATTGACCAGCATGGGCCACACGTCCATGTAGACGGACCGCTCCGTCATGGCCCCCATCTGCACGATGCCATCCGATTGCACAAAGGACACCATGAGCATCCACATATTAGAGGGACGGACCGCCAGCAGCAGGTCCATGATTTGCTCCGCAATGAGGGCGGCGTCCGGCAGGATGGTATAGTCAAGCTGGATGTGGATGGAGTAGTCCACGATGGCCACCTCATAGCCCTGGGGCCCGCACAGGCCTTGGAGCCAGTTCTTGAGCCAGGGGACCGTATAGGGCAGCTCCCGGTTCCACAGGGCTTTGACACGGGCCTTGCGGACCGCCAGCGTGTCCGTGTCCTTGGGGTGGATTTTTAGCTCCTGCTCCCACACGGACACCCCCCGCTCATCGGCGTCATCCAGGAATTGATTGGCCATCACCCGGTCAAGGCCGTCCCATGCAAGGGAGATTTCCGGCTCGTTGGCATCGTTGATGGCCTTAAATTCCGTAACATCCCGCAGCACCGGGGGCAGGTAGTTGATGAGCTTTCTATCCACTCACAGCCCCCCTCACCGGGATGCTGTCCGGGCCCAGCACCAGGTTTTCCTCTTTCCCGTTGATTTTCGTGCCGCCAATGTCCGTGACCATCGTGGGGCAGGCGGACAAAATACGGCTCTCAATCTGGGAAATGCGCACGGTCAAAAAATCGGAGCTGGACCATTGCCCGGTCAGCTCCGAAAAATAGGCGTCCAGAGCGCCCGTCACATAGCTCTGCACCGCCTCCCAGCTCCAGCCGGGGGCAAAGGTCAGGTTGAGGGTGACGTTGACGGGCTCCGGGGTCACGCCGGTCACATGGACCACATGGCCGATGGGGGCAAGCCCCAGGCCCTCCCCGGCGTTTTCCGTGGGGTCCACCGCCGTCTGCACCTCATCAATGAGGGTGTCGGTGGGGACGGTGTTGTTGGCGGCCAGCAGGACCAGCTTGACGGTGCCTCCAACGGTCAGCAGCTTGTCCTTGGCCGCTGTATATACGGCGGTCAGCCAGGCCGCCACAGCGGGCTCCAGGGCCCCCACAGAGGCCTCCAGCCAGGCTGTGACCTCATCGCCGGGGATGAGGGTGCTGGGCCTCAGCCCCTCATTCCAGACGGGGTGGACCTTGAGGGCGGCCACGCCGGGCATGGCAAGCACCTTTTCCTTGTAGTCCGCCTGGTTGCCGCCAAAGGCCTGGGATTGAAAGCTGTCCAGCACCCTTTGGCGGAAAGCCTCTGTTTCCTCATCGTCCTCACCGGGCACCAGCAGCTCCACCAGCTCCGCACGGGTCAGCCCGTTCACATACTCCACGGGGATGAGATGCCCGGTGTAGCCGTTGCCCAGGGCTCCGGCCTTTTCGCAGGTCACCTCATGGCTCACGGCGTCCTCTGTGTCAGCCTCCTCCATGCGGGCGGTCACCACAAAGTTGATGTCCTCGCAGGAGAAACGGGTGCCCAGCGGCACCTCAATGTTACACTCCGCCCGGAACACGGCGGGGCTGGCGGGCTTGGGGGCCATGTTGCGGTCAGAGGCCCGCTTGATGAGGTATTCCCTGGGAGCGGTCAGCAGGTAGGTGGCCTTAAAAACGAAGTCAAGCCCTATAAAGAGCTGGGCCAGCTCCGCCATGGAGGGAGCCACGCCGTTGAACACCATGGAGCCCTCCCGTTTGTCAATGTCATTGGACACACGGGAAAGAGCGCTTTTGACCAGCACCTCATAGGTGTTGTATTCAAACATCTACACCTCAACCTCCTTTGAAAAGTCTATCTCACCATAGATGGTGTAGACGGTGAAGTTGGCCAGGACCGTTTTTCTGCCCGTTTCAAAGCTCCAGTTGCCCACGCCGGTGATGCGGTCATCCTGCTCCAGCGCCTCCGTGATGCGGCGTTTCATCTCGCTCATGGCATAGTCCTTGGGCTTGCCTATGAGGTCCGAAAATTCGGAGCCGTAATTGCGGGAATAGATAGGGTAGGCGTAGCGCTCCGAATTCAAAATGAGATAGATGGCCTGATAAAGCGCATCCCGCTTGTCCGTCATGCCGCTCACCCGCTGCCGGTCAATGTCCAGCTTGTGGGTATATCCGGGCTGTTCGCCCATGACAAAGGTGATGAGGTCCAGGTCATCCCCCGTGGTGGGTAAAGTTGCCATTATTCTCTCGCCTCCCATCTGTCCAAAACAATGTATTTTTGCCCGCCGTCACAGCGCAGCAGGATGACCTTTTCCCCTACCTTGAGGGCGTTGTGCACTCGCCACTTTTTCCGGCCCTGGTATCGGTGCTTGTGGGCCGCAAAGGCCGGATAGCCGGAGCCGCCGCTTTCGTCCTCCGTGTAGTGCGGCCCCAGGCTTTTGCCCGTGCCCTCAATGGTGGACATCTCCACATTGAAGTCCCGCACGTTGTCCGTGAGGATGAGCTGGGGGTCCGTCAGGGTCTTTTTTTGGTCCACCATGATTTTGAGCGGAGAGGCGGAGGTCACGGTCCCGTAGCACACGGCCACAGGAGCCTCCGCCCGCACGGCCTCCACGGCGGCCTGCTTGACCGCCTTGACCAGCTCATTGATGTCAAGCGACAAATGTACCACCCCTCATTTTTAAGTCCATAAGGTGCACGCTCTCCTTGAAAGTGTGCTTGACCTGTTCCACCATGAGGTAGTTGGAGAGGTTGATGTCCCCCAGGCCCAGGGTCACCACCAGCAGCGTGCCCGCCCGGACCCGCACATCCCCCAAAACGTCCTGGAGCTTGAGCGTCCGGGTCTTGGTGTTGTAGAGGTCCAGCAGGGCGTCCGCCATCGCCTTTGCGTTGGCGGTGCTGTCGATTTTTTCATAGTATTGCAGGACGCCCCACTGGTTGATGTGTGAGCCGTCCTGGGCAATGTAGATTTCCCGCTTGCCGGTGTCCTTGTTCTCATAGGACAGCTTGATTTTGTCATAGGTCTGGGAGGCGATGGAGCTTTTATAGTCATAATCACTGGCGGTTTCATCGTCAATGACCATGCCCAGTTTCATGCTCCCCAGCGCCTTGAGGGTCAGCTTTCCGGCGTCATCGAAAAGCACATACATCTTGCCGGTGGCCTTGAGGGTTTCGTCCAGGGCGTTTTGGATGATGTCAAAGAGGGTTTGGTTGTCCTCCACCCGGCTTGCAATCTTGTGGCCGGTGCCCTCCAAACTTCCAAGGTTGAGCTGGAAGTCATCCGCCACCATCTGGATGACCTCCGTGGCGGTTTTGTCGGTGTAGACGTATGTGTCCTTATTCTTGAGGTAATAGAGCTGGTCATAGGCGGTGACCTTGATGACCTTGGGGTTGCTGCCCTTGCGGGATTTCTCAAAGACAAAGCCATAGAAAATGGGGGAGCCGTCCACGGAAAAACGGCAGGGGTCCCCCTCTTGAAAGCTCAGGCCGTCCGTCTTTACTACCTCAAAGGATAGTTTTCCGGGCTGTCCCTGGCGCTCCCACTCTATGGTCACGTCCTCCACCACGGCGGGAAACATCACTGTCCCATTGTGCTGGATAATCAGCTCATAGGTCATGGGATGGTGAGCACCTGCCCCGGATAGATTAAATTGGGATTGCTGATTTTGTCCGTGTTTGCGCTGGCAATCTTTGAGTATTCGGCCCCCTTGCCGTAATACTTGGCGGCGATGGCCCACAGGCTGTCACCGGCCTTGACCGTGTAGGTCTTGGCGGTGGGAGCCGTGCTGGCGTCCCGCTCTTTTTCCACCGTCACCGTGGCCGCCTGGCCGCTTTCGGCAGGCTGTTCCACAGTGGCGGTCTTGGTCCCGTAGGGCCTCCATTGCTTGAGGTTGACATCCACGGCCACGTCCAGGCCCTTGGTGGCGTCCTCCACGATGTTGTAGTCCTCCACGCTCACCCTCATGTTGGTGTCGTAGAGGGTCCGCCCATCCGGGGAGCACCGCACAAGGATGAATTGGGTGGGCTCCTTGGAGGTCTTGAGCCGTTCCAGGGTCCCCAGGTAGTAGTCCGGGGACCTGCCGGTCAGCATGGGGAAAACAAACGGCACCACAATCTCCGTGAGGCCCGGCGTGCGCAGGAAATTGATTTCACCCTCATTGAGTAGGATGAGGGTTTTGTTTTTGTTCTTGATTTTCACAGTCAGCTTGGCCGGGGTGGGCATTTGCACCCCGGCCAGATAACAGGCATAGCTCATGCGTGCACCCCCTCAGCGGCGGTGACCAGGGCCTCAGTAAAGCCGTCTGTCAGCTCCCGGATGACGCCATCCAGGTCTGCACCGCCGTCAATTTTGTTGGTCATGCCGGTCATGTCGATTTTGACCTCCGCCGTGGTGAAACGGTTGATGGCGTCACGCTCCGCAATGTCCCGCAGGTATTCCAGCTCCTCACCGCTCACCTCCAGGGACTTGGCCATGCTGCCGGTGTTCCCGGCGATGTCGGAGATGTCGCTGCCCATGCCGTCCATGAGAAAGCCGTCAACGGCGGAGTTGGTGTAGTCATCAATGGTGCCTGGCTCATAGGTGAGGCCGTCAAAAAAGCCGCCTACCTTGTCCATGATGCCGTCACCCCAGGCCGCCCCGGCGTTGAACGCATCGGAGGCCCAGCCGTCAGAAAAGGCGTCAAAGGTGCCAAAGCCCTCACTAAAGGCATCGGCCACGCTGGTGTAGTCCTCCACGCTGCCGTAGGCCTCAGCCGATTTGGCGGCGTATTCGTCCGCCTTTGCAGAGATGCCGGAATAGTCAAACTCTACAAAGGGCAGCTTATTGAGGGCGGCGCAGATACCCTCCACCACCGTCAAAGCGGTGGACAGCAGGCCGAAAAACCACCCCTGCACATTGGCGATGACGTTGTGGAAAGCCGTGCCGATGTTGGAGCAGCAGGCCCCCAGAGCGTTCCAGATACCCAGGGCGATGTTGGCCACGGTCAGGCCCAGGTTTACGAAAAACTGCATGACCACATTGATGCCGCCGGTAATAACGCCAAAGCCTGTTTGTGCAACGCCGGTGGTCTTTGCAATCCAGTTGCACAGGGCCACAAGGCCCGCTATGAGGGCGATGACGGCCACCACAATCCAAGTGATGGGGCAGGCCGCCATGGCGGCGTTGAGGCCGTCCTGAGCGGCAATGAGGGCCAGTATAGCAAGGGTTTCTCCGGCGCTTGCAACAGCGTGGGCACCCTTGACGGCAATGTCCTTGAGGGTGGTGAGCCACGCAATCCCCTGGGTGGCATTGTAGGCAATGAGCGCCGCCACCACCCCCCAGATTATGGGCTCAATCCAGCTCCAATTTTCTGCCACAACAGTGCCGAAAGAGAGGGCCCCGTCTATCAGCAGGGAGATGATGTTGATGATGGTGCCCAGCACCGTGGCCAGCCCCAGGGCCGCCGTTTCGATTTGTGGGGCGTTCTGCTGTACGGTGTCCACAAGGTTGGTGACCGCCGGATAGATACCGGCCCCCACCACCTCCTGGATGTCCCCCAGGGTGTTGTTTAGGGAAATGATTTTCCCCTCCGGGGTGTTGCTCATCGTTTCATACAAGCCGCCCCAGCCCTCTGCAATGACGTTGTTGATGGCGGCGGCGGCCTGCATATCGGAGCTCATGTTGAGGTATTCAGCACCCAGCTCTGCCACGATTTGGGCCTCCGTTGCGGTGCCCTCAATGATGGCCTTTTGAGCGTCCGAAAACTCAAAGCCTTTTTTGGTCATGGCGTCATAGGACCCGCTCATGATTTTGCCCAGGCCGGTGGCATAGTCCACCATGGATGTGGCGTCCAGGGCTCCGCCGCCGCTCATGCCCATGGCGTAGTCCGTCAAGGTGTCCATCATGGACAGGATGGCGTTGGCGTCCTCAAAATAGGTGGCAAATTCCGCAGCGCCCGCAATCATGATTTCGTCACCATAAATGCCATTGCCTTGGATGTCCGCCGCCTTTTGCACGATGGCGTCATAAGCGGTCAGGGCCTGGGAATTATCCGCCTGGACCACCAGCTCCGCCTCCAGGGTGTTGCCGGTGACCTCAGCGGCAAAGGTGTCATAATTGTCCAAAGCCCCGGCGGTGTTGAGGGTCAGGTCATTCTCCAGCTCATTGCCGCTCACCTCATTGGTCAGGGCCTCATAGCTGTCCATGGCTCCCATATTCTCCAGCACCGTGCGGAGCTGCACTTGGGCATTGATTTGGGTGTTGGCGGCGTCCATGGACGTTGTGGCAAGGTTCTTGATGGCGGACAGGCTCATATAAGCCCCCACCAGGGACACCACTTTTGTGACCATCCCGTCCATAGCGGAGGCCCCACGGTTGATGCTATCGTTTAGCCGTTCTTCCTCCTGAGCGGCCCGGCGGTAGTTGTCGGCCATATCATCCACCGCCCGGCTTGCGTCCGCAAGCTGGGCTCTGGCGGCCTCAATGTTGGCCACATCCACGGCGCTGCCGGAGGCACGCTGGACCATCTCAAAAGAGGACAGAGTGGTGTCCAGGGCGGACGTGATTTTTTTCAGCACCACGCTCATGCCGTCATTGAGGACCATTTGGGATTTGATAGTTGCCATTGGCTCACCACCTTTGAGAGAAAAGCCCCCGCCCGGCTGGGCGGGGGCCCTGTATTATCGGCGGCGGCCCCGTTTGGCCGCCTTTGCTTTCAGCTCCGCCTCTTTTTTCTTTTCGCTTTCCGCACGGACCTCTATGGAGGCGATGACAAAGGCCCGCTCTTTGATGGGCAAGTCAAGGAATTTGGACGGCTCCCAGCCAAACTTTTGCAGACAGAAATGGGCAAAGTTGGCCTCCGGGTCACCGCCCAAAATCAGTTTTTTGCCTCATCCACCAAATCAGCATCATTCTTAAAGCCGTTGATGCGGAAAACCTCCGTAACATAATCGTCAAACTCACCGCCGATGAGCATAGCACCCACCAGGTCCTCCGGCTTGGTCACACCCCAGCTGTCCTGGAGGGCGGCGTCATTGAGGTCCGGGAACACGGTGCACGCCGCCGCCACCTTGGCCTGAAAGCCATAGGTGTTAAGCTGGGCGGTGAATTGGTTTTTCTTGCCCGGCACCGGCACCTGCCGGATGCACCCGGAGCGGATGCGGGCGTACTCATCGGCGGAGATGCAGCGGATTTCCCACTCCACCGGCTTGCCGTCCTCCCCCACAAAGCGGGGGGAGGGGGCAAAACTGGCGTTTTTGATTTCCGCCACGTTGGGGCGCATAAATGCGGACAGGCTCTTACTCATGGTGTTTTTCCTCCTTGTAGTCATGCCGCCCTATCACATATAGGACGGGTTGGTGTATTTCTCAGGACGGCTAAAGCTATCGCAAAAGCCCTCAATGGACTGTTCGATAAAGTCGCCCTCAGCGTTGAACATGGACAGCAGCACGTCCCCGTCCAGCACGCAATCATTATAGATTTTCGTGCTCCGGCCCACGCTGCTGGCCTGGTCATCGTTGGAGGTCTGGATGGTGAAAGTGGGCATCACGCCGGTGCGGATAAACTGCTCAATCACGTCATCGAAAATCTCCGTGCACTTGTAGATGGTCATGGAAAAGGCCAGGACCACCGTGTCAGCCTTGTGGCCGATGACGATATTGCCCAGCCGGGGGACCTCCTTGGTGTTGACCTGGGCCTTGCCCTCAAAGTCCTTGGCCATCAGCATGGAGTAGCGTCTGCCGTCAATCGTGACAAAGCACTCCGCACGGTGGGCGCTTACGGCGTCCTTGGCGTTCATCATAGCTCCGTCAGGCATTTATTTCTCCTCCTTTACTGGATAATCACGCTCATGTAGAGCTGGGCCATAGCGTTGATGATGTTGAGGCCATTGACGGTGACCAGCACGGCCTTTTTCTTGTCACCCTGCTCACAGCTCACGGTGTCCGGGTCAAAGTTCTCCACCGCCCGGATGTCCTCAAGCTGCTTGATGTAGTGGGTGATGTCACCCCACAGGGCGGACCGCCCGGAGGCATCATTGGGCACGGTGCCCAGGTAGCGCTCATTGAACAGCACCGCCACGTCATTGGCGATTTGGTCACACACCCGCATGGTCTGATTGCTCTGGAAAACCTCCCCCTTGGTATCGGAGAGGGTCAGCAGGGTGTTGATGTCCTCCAGGACACGGGTGAGGCCGTTGACGTTGTGGAACATGAATTTACCCGCCTTGAGGGCCGCCGTGAGCTCCGCCTGCTTATAGTCCGTGTTCAGGGTGAGCTCCCCGTCATACTTGGCATTGGTCAGGGACTTGTTGACGGCCACGCCAGCATGGGCCCCGGTGGCCCAGTAAACCACAGCGTGCTCCTCCACATCCATGGAGGGGTGGGTGGCGCTGTTCCACACGCCGATGACGCCCTCATAGTCCACCGTGGAGGGTTTCCACGCAATGAGTTGGAATTTTGCGCCCACCTCATCCCGGACCCGCTGGCAGTAGGCGGCGTAGAGCTTGACGATGATGGGGTCAGCCGCCGGGCAGCACATGGCGTTAAAGGCATAGGCCTCAATCTTGTCCAAAAATGCCTGGTGGCTGTCCCCGGTGATGTTCGCCACGTCCTCCCCGCCGGTCAGGGGTGCCCCCGCCGTAGCCTCCAGCGTGAGGTCTTTCTTGAAGTCCACATAGTCATTGCCGGTCAGATCCTCCGCCTTGGTCACCGTCTGGAGGTCCACCTGGATGCCATCCAGATAGGTGCCAACGTCAAAGGCATCCGGGTCATCCACGTTGACCGCAATGACGATGGAGAGGTCATTGCCCCGGACGCCGGGGTACTTGGCGGTGGCCAGCGCACAGGCCGCCTTTTTGGCTCCCAGCCCCAGCCGGTAGCAGTAGACGGTGGTGGCGTGCAGGAAAATCTCCCGCAGGGCCAGCATCTTGGGGTGGTCGTAGGAGTAGCCGAAAATGGCCTTGCTGTTTTTCTGAAATTCCCCGGAGGTAACAGCGAAAACCTCATTTTCCGGGCCCCAGCTCAGGACAAAGGGGGCCGCCGCATATCCACGGTCGGACAGTGTGGCGGAGGCCTTTGCAACGCTGGAAAAGTTGATATAGCTGCCCGGCAGGACCTTGTTCTGGACCAGCCAGGTGCCGCCTCCCAGTGCCATTATTTCACCGCTCCTTTCATGAATTTGTCGATGAGTGCATCCACCTCAGCCAAGGTGTAGGTCTTGCCGCTCTCCAGCAGGACGCTCACCAGGTCCCGCCGGTTGGCGTAGCGCTGGGAGCTCATGACCTGCTCCCTGGTGTAAACGGCCCCCGGCGCAGTTCTGGCCGGAGCCGCCGCAGTTTCATTTTTTGCCATAGGGTCATCCCTCCTGTTCGATTTTTAGGGTTTCCATCATGATGTGCTCCTGGGGAACACGGACAAAATGGTCATAGGTGACAAGCACATGGAGCACCCCGCCGGTGACGGTCCACTCGCAGCTTGTGGCGTGCACCACGTCCCCCTCCGGGGTGGTGATGCTCCCCAGGACCGCCGTGAGCCGGTCCGCCACAGTGTAGCACTCTGCATTGTCCCGCTTGGGATAATAAATCACGTCCAGCGTAGGGCTCCGCCGGTAGCGGGGCCCCACCTCCTGGGCATGGCTGGCGGCAGGCATCGTGATGTTGAAGTCACCAGGCTTGACGCCCTGCTTGACCTCACCGCCGTGGACCTGCATGGGGGCAGGAAAAGCGGCGTGGACCGCAAGGCTCACGCCGTCAAAAATGCTGTTAAAACTGATTTCAGACACGGAACACCTCCCGCAAAAGCGCCTCCAGCTTTTTCTCAATGAGCGCCGGGGCCAGCGCCCTCAAGTCCTGCTCTGACAGGGTGAGGAAATACTGCCCGGCCACCCAGCCCTTGCCGCCGGGCGTGCGGTGGCCAAACTCCACATAGCTGGCATAATGGACGGGGTTGATGACTTCCACCAAGTAGTTGCTGCCCTGCTTTTTGATGGGCA